>JACCDQ011538102.1_pt1 | contig 17021 bp, 17 predicted proteins | sample 7446031 | NCBI WGS metagenome assembly JACCDQ01 (sample SAMN15323442, study PRJNA562643) | freshwater metagenome | isolation source: river surface water | place: USA:Blue River Watershed | collected 2017-08-17
AGTAATACTCACTTCTGCCGATTGCTCTGAGACCTTATTTGAAACTATATGTACGCCCCAATTTTCAATATGAGTCCTATTCAATACGTGAAGATATACATGACGATAAATACCTGAACCTGTGTACCATCTTGAATTCTCTCCTTCATTTTTTACTTCAACTGCAATTACATTTTGTTGACCAGAAGGCTTTAAGTAGGGCGTAAGGTCATAAATAAAAGAAGTATAACCATAGGGATGATTTCCAAGATGATGCCCATTTATCCAAACATCAGCGTTCATGTACACGCCATCAAATTGAATAGAGACTTTTTTGCCCGAAGTAGATTTATCTAATACAAAATGTTTTCTATACCAAGCTGTGCCTCCTATGGTATAAGCAGTGGCGTTTTTTCCAACTGAGGCTTTTGAAAATGGACCAGAGATGGAATCTGGAATAGATTCGCCTAAATCTTCAATGCTCCAATCGTGCGGAACGTCCAATTTTCGCCAATCAGCATCATTAAAATTAGCTTCTTTTGCCTGAGGGTTGCTACCTTTTTGAAATTTCCAATTGCTATCAAAAGGCTGATTTCGCCCACTCCTTATTTGTGAAAAAGTGGGCGTGCAAAATAAAGTGGAAAATAGGAAAAGTAAGATTAGTTTTTTCATTTTATCAGCGGATAAAAATTTACTAAATGGAAAGAGTATAAATAAAAACTACTTAACAATAACCCTTACTCTGTCCAAATTCTGAATTCTGGCAAAAGGAGTATTTGTATTACCCTCTCTGTGAGTGGCAACTCTTAGGGTAGGGAAAAAAGTACCCGATTTAGCAAAAGAATGCTTGCCTTTTACGACTACTTTATTACCCGAGTTACTAATTTTTAGCTTGCTCATATCAGCTTTTTCGGCAAAAGTACCTTCCCCTTCAAAGTCCCATTCTAAAGAGACAATTTTTCCAGTATTTGCTGGAATTTCGATAGCACCTTCAAACTCGATTAATTTTCCTTTTTTTGATTCAATGCGTTTTCCTCCCGATACCCTCAAATCAACAATAGATTGAATTCCTTTTCTTTCTGCGGCAGTAGCAGGTACAATTACCTGACCATCTTCTATTTTATAACTGGTTGTTGGAGCTGGTTCTATGTCTTTTTCAGCCCATTGACTTACATCAAGTAGTGCTTGGTGAACTACACCAACATAACTTACGGTTCGGGTTGGGTCTTCCATTCCACCATGAAGGGCATGGTCAGTAAACCAAATCCTGAATTGCTTTTCGGTGCTGTCACCCAAATATTCCTTGACCCTTGCATGATACCAATCTGCTTGCCAAGGAAAGGCTTCTCTGTCCCACAATGACTCAACAAGAATCATTTTACCTTTAAACTTACCTGTTGGTAATACACCAGAAGCCGCTTGAGTAAACAATGGCCCTAAAAGCATTGGTCGTTGCGGATACAAAGGTTTGCCTTCAACATCTCTGAATTGATCCCAAACTTTATATTCTTTACTAGGTACTTGATGGCGGTGGTAATATTGCGAGGCCAAAAAATTTGAGTTATCTACATATACTTCATCGCCTACTTTGATTTTAACCAAAACTGAGGGGTCAACAGGGCCAAAAACAACTTTATCGCCTTCTACTTTAACCAGCTGAATGGTTTTTCCAGCCGATTCTCCCGATTTAATAATCAAATCTCCACCCATAAAATTTACGTTTGGCAGAACATCTTCTAACTGAAAGGCAACTGGCATTGCTCCTTCAACTCCTCCCAAACTCTTCCAAGCGAGGTCGGCAGAACCTCTTTCTCCTTCCGAAACGGGTTCCTTAATTCCCAATTTGATGGCTTCATCAAGAGAAACCCCTGCCTTGATTTTTGATGGCTTTTGAAGTCTGGCTTTTAAAAGTGAAGCCGATGGGTTCGCTCCAAAATATCCTTTCACCTTCCAAAAATCATCAAAGTATTGTCTATCTGCCATCACCACCCCTTGGTAAAGTGCAATAAATCCATGAACGCCCATAGTTTTATAGCCAAACCAAGATTGAGGCGGAAAACCCATTTTTGTTACTTCAGTAAGTACGTTTTTCTCTTCTTCATTGAGACCAGCGTACATATTTCCACTACCCCCTGCATCCATAGCATCAATGATTTGTGGAAATTTATCATACAATACTCTCAAAGCTTGCATACGAACTGAAAATACATTCGGAATAGCCATTGGAGAACCCATAACATGAGGTACTACCCCATCCCAAACGCCATTGGTGTTTTCAATGCTCCCTACTGTTCGATAAGCTCCACCACTCCCTCCAAAAGCATATCCATAAGTTCGATGATTTCCAAAAAATTGAGAAGCGAGCGACTTTGAATATTGTGCAACCGCCGCATTAGCTTTGTAGGCACCAATTGTTGGGTCTGCACTGAAAGATGGCTTTGCAAAATCAATTTTTCCACCACCATTGGTTTCAACAAAATATGCCCCGTGTTGTATAGAAAAACTAATTATATCATATTCTCCTGTGGCACCCTGTGAGATATTTTCATTATCTGGAAAGGGGGTTATGTATTGAAAAAAGCGGCCTTGATACTGCTCTTTTGGCGGAAAATACAAGGAAAATCGAGTCTCAGTTCCTTTAAAACCACCATGTATATAACGGTGTTTAACAGGTTTTTCACGCCATTCATCAATGTCAATATAAGGTTTGTTAAACATTGTATCTACACCCATGCTCAAAAACGCATGAATGTTTTTTTCTGCTTTTGCAGTGATGGCAACTTGCATTAATGCCACTATGACACCCAATACTATGAATTGATTTTTTATTCTCATAACATTATTATTTTCAGTATTTATTAAAAATCTACGGCACAAATATAAAATATTTTTTCTATTGTATAAAAAATATACAATAAATATTTTACAATTATATATATTTGCAGTGCAATTTTTAAAAACAGAAATTTTTATGAAAAAATTACTTATTCTTATTCTCTTTATTACGTTTCAACCTGTATTTGCGGTAAAACCTAAAATTTCATTTTTTAATGAACAAGAAGGAAAAGCTCTTAAAAATTTATTTGCCGATTCATCACTGATTCTGAATTTAAAAAAACTAAATGCAGAAATTAGAATGGGACTTTTAGACTTATCGCCTGAGCGGGCAGAAGTCTTAAAAAGTTTGAACAAGGCGAATATTCCTGTGGTTGCTTGGCTTCTTTTACCAAAAGAAAAAGGCTATTGGTTTCATAGCGGAAACTCAAAAGATGCCTTTGAACGCTATTATGAAGTAACAAACTGGGCAAAAAAGAACGGAATAAAATTCAGTGGCATAGGTATTGACTTGGAATTGGACATGAACGACTTAGAACTTTACAAGACCAATAAATTCAAGTTGTTTGGTAAATTGATTGGTCGCCTTTATGCAAAAGATGAGTTTTTGGCTTCAAAAAAGCAATATGAAAAGCTAATAGCCACCATGAAAAAGGATGGATTTAGGGTTGAGAGCTATTATATTCCCGTAATTAAATATGAAACTGCAAAAGGTAGAACAGCAATTCAGCAAGTAAGCAGATTTATGGATTTGCAAACTGACAAGGATATCCCGATGCTTTATACTTCGTTGATGGGAAACCCGTATGGAACTTTAAAACTTTTGGCAATAGATGATAATCTGAAAAGTGTAGCATTGGGTTCAACAGGAGGAGGCTTTGACCCATCGCTTAATAGTATGAAGTGGGACGACTTAGCCTATGATTTAAGATTGGCATCAAAAACAGCTAATGAATTGCATATTTTCTGTTTAGAAGCTGCTGTTGAAAAAGGATTTATTCCACGTTTAATTGATTTTGATTATGGCGTACCTGTAAAAGAATATCCAGAACAGCTAATAAAAGTAAAATCAAAAATAGATGGTGTGATGAGATTATCAGCTATTTTAAGTTATCCAACATTGACTATAATTAGTATATTCATCTTTATCAGTTTTATTGTTTGGTTAATTTACAAATTGGGTATTTTTGTAAAAAATAAACTCATTAGATTATAGAATAAAAATGATTGATAATTTAACTCATCCGAGTAAACAGAATCTCATTCCACAAATAACAGTAGATTGTGTAATTTTTGGTTATGAAAACAAAAAACTAAAAGTTTTGATAACTAAACTAGATTTTGAAGGAGATTTTTGGGCTTTACCGAGTGGCTTTGTGAATCAAGAAGATGATATTGATGATGCAGCACATAAGGTCTTGCAATTCAGAACTGGTCTCGAAAATATATACTTACAACAATTTGGCACTTTTGGAAAAGCGGGCAGAAATAATATGGCTTTTCTTGATAAATTGATTGAATTAAATAAAAAAAATCTAGTAGAATCTGATTTAATACAAGCTGATTACAATTGGTTTAGTAAACGGTTTATTGCCATAGGATACTACGCATTAGTAGATATAAGCAAAGTAAATCCACAAAAAAGTAACCTTGACCAAGCAATTGAATGGCATGAAGTTGATGCCCTTCCAGAAATGATTCTCGACCATCAAAAAATTGTAGAAGTGGCTCTAAAAATCCTAAGAAGTCATGTTAATGAAAAAATAAATGCCTTTAATCTTTTGCCTGATACTTTTACCATGCGAGAAGTCCAGGAAGTTTACGAAGCAATTTGCAATCGTACTTTTGTAAGAACTAATTTCCAGAAGATGATTCTTGAATTGAATGTTTTAGAACGGCTTGAAAAAAAATTTACGGGAGCCTCTAATAAGGCTCCGTATTTGTACAGATTCAAGCAATAATTGTGGTTGAATGTTAATATTGAATTTACATCTCAGAAATATTAAAAAAATAAAATCGGCAAGACAACACTGGAACTCATCCAGCTAAAATCATAGACTAAGCCAAATTTAAAGTTTTAAACGTCAGAAAGTCTATTAATGAAATTGCATATAGCCTTGATTTCAAATATCCACAGCATTTCACAAGGCTTTTTAAGCAAAAGATGGGCTACTTCCGAGCGAATTTCTAACTATCCCATCACTCTTTTCCGATGCTCTACGCCCCATTTGTGCATGGCTACAATTACCTCGCCCAAGGATTTGCTATACTCGGTCAGGGCATATTCTACCGTGATAGGCTTGGTGTCGCAGACCGTTCTACTAACTAAGCCGTTTATTTCCAATTCCTGCAATTCTTTTGATAAAATGCGTGGGGAGATGCCCGCTTCTCTCGACAACTCTCTGAATCTTCTTTTACCATTTCGTAAAATAGAAATCAAAACCAATTTCCACTTGCCCCCCACAACATCTAAGGTGTCTTGAATGGCCAATTGGGCTTTTTCGCATGATTCTTTGCTATGTTTCATTTCTTATGATATTCTTTTTGTAACCGCTATTCTTTTTGTAACAGATAACAAATATATAGCATAGGTTTGATATTTTTGCAAAGAATTAAAAAAATAATCTAATGAATAGCAAAACAAAAAATATTATTGGCTGGGTATTAGCTGGTTTAGTCGCCTTCATATTTGTGGGCAGTGGTATTATGAAACTCATGGGAGGCAACCTCGAAATGGCAAAAAGCCTCGGCGGCGAAACCAACATGATGGCTCTAGGAGTTTTAGAATTGGTAATGGTCGTACTCTTTCTGATACCCAGAACAGGCGTAGTTGGCTCACTTTTGATAATAGCCTATACTGGCGGAGCAATGGCGGTGCATTTAACAACAGGACAGTCGATTATCTTTTTAGTAGTTATCCAAATCGTGATTTGGCTTGTAAGTGCGTATCGTTTCCCAGAGTTGACCAGTCGATTGAAAGAGAGAAAATAACCTTCTATCGACATGGAAAAAAGTTATAAAAATCTCTGGTATTTTTTATTCTTGCTCATTCCCATTGCTTTTTTGGGGTTTTACAAGAGTTATTTTAGTCAAATCCCAAATTTTAGTGAGAAGATTACAGGGGCATTTCACTACCATGTTGTTATTGCCACGGTCTGGATGTTGGTGTTGATAATTCAACCTTTGCTAATTGTCAATAAAAGAGTTGATTTGCACAGAATAGTAGGAAAAGCATCGTACATTATTTTCCCGTTGCTTATTCTTTCTTTTGGTTTTTTATTGTACAAAAACTATACTTCTGATAAGCCCAGACCTGACACCAACGCCATTGGCGACATTATTTTACTGGTATTGTTTTATGGACTTTCGATATACAATCGAAAGAAAAGTATTGCAAAACACATGCGTTATATGATTGGCTCTGCCACGGTGTTTTTAGATCCAACGCTTGGAAGAATTTACATTATTTTGTTAGGCATACCGCCATTAATCGCCATCAATCTGGTGTATGTAACTGTCTTTGCAATCATTGTCTTTTTAATATATTTGGACAAAAAACACAAAAAAGATTATACCCCTTATAAGCACATTCTATGGGCTTGGGCTGGGCATTATGTATTGGTTGTCGCACCTATTTTCTTCTTAATGAAATAATAAATTTTAATCATATTTTTAAAAATGATAAAGCAATTTTTAACCTTGTCCCTTATTCTTTCTCAAATTGGTTTAATTGCCCAAACAAAAATTAGTTGGGTTTCAACCACTCAAAGCAAGCAATGGCAAATAAATTCGCCAATAAGAGCAACGGTTTCACAAGAAAAACCAACTATCGAAATCTTGCTTGATAAGCCTCAACAAAAAATTGATGGTTTTGGCACTTGTTTCAATGAGTTGGGCTGGGAGGCTTTAAACATTCTAAGTCAGGCAGATAAAGAGAAAATCATGGCAGAAATGTTTGTACCAAACAAAGGTGCAAATTTCACGATTTGTCGAATGCCCGTTGGTGCGAATGATTTTTCAAAAGATTGGTATTCGTATAATGAAACTGATGATGATTTTGAAATGAAAAATTTCAGTATTGCAAATGACCTCAATACACTTGTTCCCTATATCAAAAATGCTCAAAAATATAATCCGAAACTAAAGTTGTGGGCATCACCTTGGTCGCCACCTACTTGGATGAAACACAACAAACATTACGCATCAAGAGCAATACCTGATGCAAGTAAATTTTCGAAGGAGCAGCTCGAAAAAATGCGAAATGAATGGGGAATGGATTTTACGGGATTGAGCAATGGCTTAAAACCAGAACAAGAGGTACGGGAAGGAACGGATAATTTCATTCAAGAAGATAAATATTTTAAGGCATATAGCCTTTATTTTTCCAAGTTTATTGATGCCTATCGCTCTCAAAATATCAACATCGGCATGGTTATGCCACAAAATGAGTTTAATTCTGACCAAGTTTTTCCGAGTTGTACATGGACAGCAAAAGGACTAAATCGTTTTTTGCACTACTTAGTACCTGCCATGAATGTACAGAAAGTCGATGTGTTTTTTGGAACAATGGAACGCCCAAATTACAAGCTCGTTGACTCAATAATAGTAGATTCTCAAACGGGTAAGGATATAAAGGGCGTTGGGTTTCAGTGGGCTGGAAAAGGAGCAATTACGGAGATTCATAAAAATTATCCAAACCTAAAACTGTATCAGTCTGAGCAGGAATGTGGCAATGGCTATAACGATTGGAAATATGCCAATTATGCTTGGGGTCTGATGAAATACTACTTTGACAACGGTACAAACGCTTATATGTATTGGAACACCGCCTTAAAAAACGGTGGAAGAAGTACTTGGGGTTGGCATCAAAATTCATTGGTAAGCGTAGATGTCGAAACGCACACTTTCAAATATAATTACGAATATTATTTAATAAAACACCTGAGCCATTTTGTAAAACCCAACGCTCATAAATTAAAAACTAAAGGTGAATTTGGCAATATTCTAGCATTTATAAACCCCGACAAAAGCATTGTTATTATGGTGCAAAACGAAACAGCCCAAGCTAAGGCTTTTCACATAAAAATAGGTAATAAGATGTTTGCCCCCACTTTGGAAGCTGACTCCTACAATACTTTTTACTTAAAATGGCCTAAATAAAATTATGATATACAAAATTGAACATAAACACTTTAATGGCAGAGGCCCTATTCAAATCCTATATCCAGGGTTAGTATTAGGCAATAATGATACTGGTATTGGAAGCATTGGGAGAATTGACCATGCCGAAATAAAAGGCAAAGGAACTATACCCATGCACCCGCATAGCAACGATGAGATATTATCCTATTTTAGAAGTGGAAAAGGCTTGCACAAAGACTCGGAAGGCTACGAAGAAATCATTGGCAAAGAAAGAATGATGTATATGCAAGCAGGAAAATTGTTTTACCACGAGGAAACAATGCTGGCAGAAGACGAAGCTTTAGAAGGCTTACAGATTTTTATCAGACCAGGTACTAAAGATTTAAAACCCAAAGTTACTTTTTGGGATTTGGATAAATTACATTCAGAAAACGAATGGCGATTGGTTGCCTCGGGAGCATCGGACGCTATTTTTCAGTTTAGCAGCGAGACTTGGCTTTACGACACCAAGTTGTCTGTAAACACAAGTATTGAATTACCAACTTTCCCCAAACCCAATTTAACCGCCTTATTATATGTCTTTAAGGGTACTATCACTGTGAATAACAATATGAATTTAGAAAACAAAGAAGGCATCATTTTTACGAATGAGGCCATTAAAATAAATTCCGTAAAAGGTGCAGAATTAGTATTATTTCTAACGAATGAAAACAGCACGATTTTCAAAGACGGAATGTACAGTGGGAATAAAATCAGAATTTAATTAACTACCAATCAACATGAAATTATTAGAAAAAGTAAAAATAAAGTCTTTAGACCTAAAAAACAGAATGGCGATGTCGGCCATGACCAGAAGTCGTGCAGATGTTAATGGTGTCGTTGGTGAAATGACAGTTGAATATTACGTCCAAAGAGCCAGTGCGGGCTTAATTATTTCAGAAGCCATCAATATTTCAGAACAAGCATTGGGTAGTCCATTGACACCTGGACTCTATACTCAAGACCAAATCAATGCTTGGAAAAAAGTAACCGACGCCGTGCATGAGGCTGGCAGTGCTATTTATGCCCAATTATGGCATACAGGTCGAGTTGGTCATTCGGCTGACAGAAATGGACAACTGCCCGTAGCACCCTCCGCCATTGCCATTGTAGGCCCAAAACATTTTACGTCACAAGGGCCAAAAGACTATGAAACACCTAGAGAATTATCAGTTTCTGAAATCAAGCAAATCATTGTTGATTATACCCAAGCAGCTAAAAATGCCATAGAAGCAGGTTTCGATGGGGTAGAATTACATGCAGCGAATGGCTATTTGCCCAACCAGTTTTTGGCAGAAAGTGCCAACCAACGTACAGATGAATACGGCGGAAACATTGAAAATAAGAGTAGATTTATTGTAGAAATAATGCATGCCTTGATTGAAGCAATTGGTGGTGAAAAAGTCGGCATCAAAATTTCGCCTTTGCAACCTTATGGAGGTATTGCCTTGGAAAATCCTGTCGCTACGTTCACCTACTTAATAAAGGAGCTCAATAAAATGGACATTGCTTTTGTAGAATTGATGCGAAAAAGTCCTATGTTTCCTTTGTTGGAAGGCTATCCTACTACCGATGAAATGGAAATTTTTGGCACATTGATAAAGCACAACCTCATTGCCAATGGTACTTATGACGGCAAAACGGGCGAAGAAATATTGCAAAATAACAAAGCGGCAATGATTAGTTATGGTGCTTTATATTTGGCGAATCCTGATTTGCCAAAACGATTTGAACTGAACGCCGAATTCAACCGACCCGACCACATGACCATGTTTGGTGGAGGAGAGAAAGGATATATTGATTATCCATTTTTGTAAAAACAAAATAGATTGTCACAATTCAAATTGAATTGTGACAATCTATTTTGGGTAATAAACTATTGAATCTTAAATTAAAAAAAAGGATTTAAAGTCAAAATAATACTATTTCTTATATTGATGAACCGATTCTCAACCAATTTCCAAAAGAAAACCTTGTAGTTGAATGTTTTGGAACGTTTGGAAAAAAAATTACCGAAGCATCAAGTAAATCACCGTATTTCTATCGGTTTAGAAAATGAATTTATAATTATTTTAAGGTTGCCTTTTCAAACACTCTCAGGTAATTTTCGCTGCCAATCTTACTAATTTCACTTTCAGTAAAACCAATTTTTAGCATATTTTCCACCACTTCAAAATAAAAACCTTTGGTTTGATTTTGCCAAACATTGTTAGTCTGCTCTCCAACTCTACTTGGCTTATTTTCAATATCGTCTGCTTTTGTTACTGTTGCCAATTTAGAGTCTGTTCCTATACATACATGGTCTATGCCCACGATTTCAACCATAGCTTTGATATTTTGCACATATTCTACGGTGGTTTCGGTGAGATGTTTCCAAACGCCAATAACTCCGCCAGCCTTTGCAACTATTTTTGCTTGTTCTTTACTGATTAGCCTGGGTTTCATCATGGTTGCCATTTTTTCATTATTTCCTAATTGTGTGATGAGTCCAGTATGAGAAATAATTATAGGTCTATTTGAAACAGCTAAGGCATCATTGATAGCCTCATAACTACAATGCGTGAGGTCAAGCAAGATACCTAATTTATTACATTCTTTTACTACATTTTGCCCATATTCGGTGAGTCCACCAAACTGAGCTTTTTCGGTGTAAATATCACCCAATTCAGGCATTGATTGGTTGTCGTGCATCAATCCCAAATGCCTCAAACCTCTGTCATAAGCTATTTTGATTCTTCCTAAATCACCTTCTATAAAATGCCCGCCTTCTACTGATTGAATAACAATCATTTTTTTATCGTGTTTTGCTTTTTTTATGTCTGAATAGTTCAAGGCTCGCCGTATATTGTTGGCTTTCAGAATGGCATCCATTTCATCCAAACTGATCATAAACCTATCATAAGCCTCCCCATTTTTAGTTAATTTCGGCCTATCTACACTAAATGTCATACAAATAGCACCCAATCCTGATTTTTTCAAATTTTCAGCTAAATCATATATTTGACCTTCAAAATCTTCTTTCTTGAATGGTACATCCACGTGGTTGTGGGTGTCAATACCGAAAGACTTGGCTACTATTTTAGCTATTTTATCCTCTTCCGCCCATGAAAATAAAGGGTTAAATAGCAAAACTGTACCTGCTGCCGTAGTATTAAGAATAAAATCTCTTCTCGATGATTTCATATTTTTTCAGAATTTTAATTTTTAATTTAGGATTCAACGTATTTTTACTTATAATTTAATCTCGATTTTTCAATTTCCTCCATATTTTGCTTTGCCCATTTTTCTAAATTATCAATCAACGGCACAAGCGATTTGCCTAAATTCGTAATCGTATATTCCACTCTTGGTGGCACTTCGGGGTAAATTGTTCGCTTCAAAAATCCATCAGCTTCTAAGGTTCTTAATGTAACCGTTAGCATTTTCTGCGATATATCTGGACCGATTTCTTTATTGATTTCATTGAAACGTAAGGTTTCTTTTTTACCTAAAATCAACAATACCAGCAAGGACCATTTGTCACCAAAACGGTCTAAAACCTTTCTTACAGGACAATTATGAATGTCCAGTTCATCTTTTAAAATATTTATTTCATTCATAAATCATTGATTATTAATAATAATTACTTTAAAGTAAGTCTATATCTTTTTAGTGCCTTCTTGTGGAGACGAACAAACTATTATAGCTTTGCAAACTTTATTCAAGTAACTTACTTTAAGTAATCAAAGGTAAATATTTATTCAATAAAAAAAAATAAACTTATGAATTTCAAGCATTTTGCCCTAACCTTATCGGTTGCTTTTTCTCTACAAACGGCGATAGCACAAACCAACCTTTATGTTAATTCATCAACTGGTAACGATGCAAACGACCTTGTTATTTTATCAAGAGCCTTGTAAAAGGTATATTTTGAGAAACAATAGAAGTAATCAAACTACCATTATAACCATAATGAAATACATTTTTATCATTTTCTTACATTTTTGAATTAATTTTGCAAAAAACAATTCGTTTATGCCTTTATTATTTGTCAAAGAAATTCAGGACTCTTTGCACCTTGCTGTTTGGAAAATCAGTGAAAATCTCAATGATTTAGAAAATTTATTAAGCGAAAATCTTGAATACAACGACATCAAACATCCTCAAAAAAAAATTGAATTTATTTGTAGCAGATTATGTATCCAAGCGTTATGTCAAACATTGAATATTTCCTATCAAGGCATAGGAAAAGACGATTGTGGAAAACCGTATTTAATAAACTCAACGTGGCAAATATCTATCAGCCATAGCACAAATTTAGTAGCCGTTGTATTTCATCCGACAAAAAGTATCGGAATAGACGTAGAAAAGCCTTCTGAAAAATTAAAAAAAGTAGCCCACAAATTTCTTTCTCCCTCCGAAATGAAGGCTACCGAAAATCATCTGGATAAACTCTGCATCTATTGGTCGGCAAAAGAAGCCTTATACAAGCTTTACGGTAAGAGAAAAGTGATTTTTAATGAGAACTTGTCCATCAATAAATTTCCAGAAGGAGCCACAGCCACTGTTGGTAGTATTGAGATGGAAAGCTTCAAGAATCACTATTCCATTTTAATCGATAAAATAGACGATTATTATTTAGTGATTGCTCACTGAATCAATTTCAAAATTCGTTCAATCTCTTTTGCTCTTTGGATATCCGATATTTTTTCAAAAGAAACTATCAAATTTCTCAATACCCTTGTCACAATTTCTAAATGACTGCAAGGATTGAAAAAAGAATCTTGCGACTCAATATTGAGTTGCTTGATATAATTGACAATATCGTTTTTAGAAAAAATCAACCCTCGGTTGAATACATTGATATAAAATTGAGTTTGAGGCGTTTGATAAGTCAATACAAATAAACTCGGTAGATTTACGCCGCTAATAGGTAATCCAAGTCTTTGAGCCAATAATAAATAAATCACACAGAGCGAGATGGGATTTCATTTTTTCAAATCAAATACCTGATTAATCATCGAATTTGCCACTGCATGGAAATTTTTAGTATTCGGAGTAAATTTATATTTATCGAAGAAAATTTGATTTACAATCCTTATTTGGTCATGTGGATGTAAATCATCACGAAGCTCCAGCCAAATATCCAAGTACATTTCATTGATATAAGCCTTCAGTGCGTCTAGTTGCAAATCGGGATACTGATAGGTTGCAATCATCCACATTCCTTCCAACAAATCTTTTGCACCGGCATTTTTCCAAGATGTGAGTCGATTGGCAAGTAACTCATATTGCAAAGCATGAATCAAGTCTTCGATTTTTTTTTGTAATGGAGGATTAAACGAACTATCCTGCCAGTGGTCTTCCAAAAAAGGGATAGCCGTTTCACCCATGCGACGAAGTTGATTCTCGACATGCTGAACCACCTCTACATCTTGGTCATCGAGTAGTGAAACAAGAGCTTTAATCTCCGAATTTGTCATCTTAAATTTAGGTTTATGGGAAAAATATATAAAAATTAGCTTGAAATGCCCTTTTAATCGTCTAATAAGACAATAATACAAGAACAATTTCCAATTAAACTACTAAATTCATACTTTTGCAAAAAAAACAAACATTTTTTTATGAAAATTTTAGTCACAGGCGGTGCGGGCTTCATCGGATCGCATACGGTGGTAGAATTGGTGAATGCCGGACATGAGCCTATCATTATCGATAATTTTGGCAATTCCGACAAATCCGTCCTGCAAGGTATTGAACAAATCCTTGGAAAATCCATCAAAACTTATGAAAATGACTGCAATGATATCGATATTTTAGAAAATATTTGTGTTTCTGAAAACATCGAGGGGCTTATTCATTTTGCGGCTCACAAGGCTGTGGGCGAATCCGTCGCTTTGCCAATCAAATATTACGAAAATAATGTCGGCTCTACCTTAAATGTCTTGAAGGTGATGCTAAAATTAAATATCAAAAATCTGGTTTTTTCTTCTTCATGTACTGTTTACGGACAACCAGATGAAATTCCAGTAACTGAAAATACCCCCCGAAAACCAGCCACTTCTCCTTACGGAAATACCAAAACTATCTGTGAAGATATATTGAGAGATACCATTGTAGCCGGAAATCCCTTAAAAATCATTTCACTAAGGTATTTTAATCCTATCGGGGCACATGAAACAGCCCTGATTGGAGAATTACCCAATGGTGTCCCAAGTAATTTAGTGCCGTTTATTACACAAACAGCAGCAGGGGTTCGTCCAAAACTCACTGTTTTTGGCAATGACTATGATACCCCAGATGGCTCAAATGTCAGAGATTTCATTCATGTCGTAGATTTGGCCAAAGCTCACGTCGCCTCTTTGGAGCTATTAGACAAACATTCGGATAATTACTATGATGTCTTTAATATAGGTACAGGAAAAGGTAATTCGGTCTTAGAAATTATACAGACGTTTGAAGCGGTTTGCCAAGTAAAGCTTAATTACGAAATTGGAGAAAGAAGACCTGGTGATGTTGAAAAAATTTATGGCGAAGTTTCTAAAGCAGAACAAATTTTGGGGTGGAAAGCAGAAAAAAGCCTCGCTGAAAGCTTGAAAGATGCTTGGCGTTGGGAATTGAAATTAAGAAATAAATAATCAATCTGGCAAAAATAGTCCAATCGATACATTTTTAATTCATGAAAAATATACTTATCACCGGAGGAGCAGGATTTATTGGCTCACATGTTGTCCGATTATTTGTCAATAAATACCCGGATTATCAAATCATCAATTTGGATAAATTGACGTATGCAGGTAATTTAGAAAATCTGAAAGATATCGAAAAAGCTCCAAACTATACTTTCGAGCATGGAGATATTACTGATGCTACCTACCTGAATGCTTTATTTGAAAAATACAATTTCAATGGTGTCATTCATTTGGCTGCCGAATCGCACGTCGATCGCTCAATTACCAATCCCATGGAATTTGTCATGACTAATGTCATCGGAACGGTCAATTTATTGAATGCTGCCAAAAATACATGGAAAGATACCTTGTCAGAGCACCGATTCTACCATGTTTCCACCGATGAGGTCTATGGAGAATTGCACAATCCCGAAGATTTCTTTGTCGAAACTACCAAATATGACCCTCGCTCACCTTATTCGGCATCGAAGGCTTCATCCGACCATTTTGTCAGAGCTTATCACAATACTTACAAATTACCGGTGGTTATCTCGAATTGTTCTAATAACTACGGACCGAATCATTTTCCTGAAAAATTGATTCCTTTAATGATTAACAATATTCTTCAAAAACGCCCATTGCCTGTGTATGGAAAAGGTGAAAATGTACGAGATTGGTTGTTTGTCAAAGACCATGCCCGTGCCATTGATGAAATATTTCATCGAGGTAAAAATGGCGAAACTTATAATATCGGAGGATTTAATGAATGGAAAAATATTGATTTAGTGCATCTTCTTTGTCGAATTATGGACGATAAATTAGGTAGAACAGAAGGCGAATCTGCCCAATTGATTACCTACGTAACCGACCGTGCAGGACATGATTTGAGGTACGCCATTGATGCTTCTAAACTAATGAATGAATTAGGCTGGAAACCCTCGCTTCAATTTGAAGAAGGATTGGAACAAACAGTAGAGTGGTACTTGGAAAATACACAATGGCTCGAAAATGTTACTAGTGGTGATTATTTGAAGTATTACGAAAAAATGTATCAATAAAAATTGAGGATTATATTATTCTCCTTTAATTTCAAAAAATAAATGAAAACAAAACAAGAGCATTTTTGGAGTGGTGAGTTTGGGAAAGATTATACAGACAGAAACTCTCGTAAACCCGAAGAATGGGATCAATTTTATTTAAACAATTGGGGGATTACGAAAATTGAACTCAATGAAAAATTTCTAAATGTTTTGGACAAAGATGCCAAAATCTTGGAAGTCGGCTGTAATACAGGAATGCAGCTTGTGGGTTTACAACGCTCGGGATTTAAGAATATATATGGCATCGAATTACAAGCGTATGCCGCACAAAAAGCAAAGGAATTTACGCAAGATATCAACATTTTACAAGGTTCAGGCTTCGACCTCCCTTTCAAAGATGCCTATTTTGATTTGGTTTGTACCAATGGTGTTTTGATTCATATTTCTCCAGATAATCTGCCGAAAATCATGGACGAAATGGTTCGTTGCTCGAAAAAATATATTTGGGGTTGGGAATATTTTGCTCCCGAAACCACCACCATCAATTATCGAGGAAATGAGGATTATCTATGGAAGGCGGATTATGCTCAATTATTTTTAGACCGTTTTCCAAATCTGACTTTGGTAAAAAAAGAAATTTATCCATATATCAATCAGGCAGAATCAGGAAATGCCGATTGTATGTATTTATTAGAAAAAACTGATGTGTAAATGATTATTCCAACATTGAATACAGAAGGAAAAGCTTTGGCAATTATTCCGGCTCGTGGAGGGAGTAAACGAATTCCGAGAAAAAATATCAAAAATTTTCTCGGAAAACCAATCATTGCATACTCCATCGAAGCTGCCATACAAAGTGGGCTATTCAGTGAAGTAATGGTTTCGACCGATGATACCGAAATTGCAGCAATTGCTCTTCAGTATGGAGCCAAAGTACCTTTCATGAGATCGACCGAAAATGCCAATGATTTTGCTACCACAGTAGATGTATTGACAGAAGTATTAGAAAAATATCAGCAATTGAACAAATCATTTCAATACGCTTGTTGCATCTATCCGACTGCTCCATTCGTATCGGGAGAAAGTTTACAAAAGGCATTTCAAATACTCTCCGATAAAGGATTAGACGCTGTATTTCCAATTCAAAGATTTTCATTTCCTCCGCAACGAGGAGTTGTCATGGAGCAAGAAAAAATACGTTGGAAAAACCCAGAAAATGCTCAAGTTCGCTCGCAAGACCTCGAACCGATGTACCATGATGCTGGACAGTTTTATTTTTTCCGAACAAATGCCTTCCTGACAACCAAGCAAATTTTAGGTGATAATACTGGTGGCA
>JACCDQ011409322.1_pt1 | contig 17020 bp, 14 predicted proteins | sample 7446031 | NCBI WGS metagenome assembly JACCDQ01 (sample SAMN15323442, study PRJNA562643) | freshwater metagenome | isolation source: river surface water | place: USA:Blue River Watershed | collected 2017-08-17
TGAGCATGAAAGGTACTTTTTTGAGTTCTGCGTCGCGAATTTTCTTGCCGATTTTCTCGTTGCGGTCGTCAATAAGTCCGCGAATATCGGAATTATTTAGGAATTCTGAAACTTTTTCTGCGTAGTCATTGTATTTATCGGAGATTGGCAAGACGATAAATTGCTCCGTAGAGAGCCAAAGCGGGAAGTCGCCGGCGCAGTGTTCGAGCAAGACCGCCACAAAACGCTCCATAGAACCAAAAGGCGCACGGTGTATCATGACTGGGCGGTGCTTCTGGTTATCGGCGCCAATATACTCGAGCTCAAAGCGTTCGGGTAGGTTGTAGTCAACTTGGATGGTCCCTAACTGCCACTCTCGACCCAACGCATCTTGAACCATGAAGTCGAGTTTCGGTCCATAAAAGGCAGCTTCTCCGTAGGCTACCACTGTAGGCAAATCTTTTTCTGCAGCCGCCTCGATGATAGCTTGTTCTGCACGCTGCCAATTTTCATCGGTACCGATGTATTTGGATCGATTTTCTTTGTCGCGCAGGGAGATTTGCGCTTTAAAGTTTTCGAATTTGAGCGTTTTTAGTACATAAAGAACGATGTCTATCACGTTTTTAAATTCGTCTTTGACCTGTTCTTGTGTACAGAAAATGTGGGCGTCGTCTTGGGTAAAACCACGTACTCTTGTGAGCCCGTGGAGCTCTCCAGATTGCTCGTAGCGGTAAACAGTACCGAACTCTGCAAAACGCGCAGGCAAGTCTTTGTAAGAACGCGGCTTGCTCTTGAAAATTTCGCAGTGATGCGGGCAGTTCATAGGCTTGAGGTAGAACTCCTCGTTGGGATCTGGGGTACGAATCGGCTGAAAGGAATCAGCACCGTATTTTTCATAGTGGCCAGAAGTAACGTAGAGTTCTTTGTTGCCGATGTGCGGGGTAATGACTTGTTGGTAACCTGCTTTTTTCTGAGCTTTTTTCAAGAAGTTTTCCAAGCGTTCGCGCAGTGCCGTACCATTGGGCAACCAAAGCGGCAAGCCCTGCCCTACCTTCTGACTAAATGTAAAGAGTTCAAGTTCTTTGCCAAGTTTGCGGTGATCGCGGCGTTTGGCTTCCTCTACTCTTTCGAGGTATTCGGTGAGCTCGGCTTGCTTAGGGAAAGTGATACCGTAAATGCGTGTGAGCTGCTTGTTTTTTTCGTCGCCGCGCCAGTATGCACCTGCAATTGCGGTGAGTTTAACAGCTTTTACAAAACCGGTGTCGGGGATGTGTGGCCCGCGGCACAAATCGGTGAAATTGCCTTGTGTATAAAAAGTAATGCTTCCGTCTGGGAGGTCGGCAAGGAGTTCGAGTTTGTAAGGGTCTTGTTTTTCTTCAAAGTAAGCAATGGCAGCTGCTTTGGAGATTTCTTGACGCACAAAAGGATTTTTGAGCTTGGCCAGCTCTTTCATTTTTTGCTCGATTTTTTCGAGGTCCTTTTCGGAGATACTGTGCTCCATGAGGTCTACATCGTAGTAGAAACCGTTGGTTACGGGCGGGCCGATCGCTAATTTGATGCCCGGGTAATAAAACTCAAGCGCTTCGGCCATGAGGTGTGCAGACGAGTGCCACATGGTAGACTTGCCTTCGGCATCTGACCAAGTAAGCAATTGAAGTGTGCAGTCTTGAGTTAAAGGCGTGCTGGCATCTTTGACTTGATCGTCGATGCGGGCAGCGAGCACATTGCGCGCAAGGCCTTCAGAAATGGATTGAGCCACTTGCATGGCGGTAGTTCCGGCGTCGAACGTACGAATGTTGCCGTCCGGAAAAGTAACTTGAATGGACATAGTATAAAATAATGAGTTGCAAAATTACAAAAAATGTGCGTATAAACGCTATTTATTGTGGCCGCGGAGTGCGGCTTGAAGGTCGGCTTGCATGGCGCGAATTTGACTACCCAAACCAGCGTGATCTAACTGAATATCGGGGAGCTCACGAGAGATATAAGAAACAAAACGCCAGATTTCGAGCACTTCAGCAACAGGAACTTCAAAAGGTGCATACAATGGGTTGGTGGAGCTCAGGCGGAGGATTTGCTGCTCTTGGAGCAAGTTTTGAACGTATTTGAAGACAATGCCGTCTGCTTTGGTCACGACCACACAAGGCGTATTGGAAGGCAAACGCAACCAATCTTGCACAAACTCACCTACTACATAAGAGCCGTGCACCACAGGCGGCATGGAGTCGCCAGCAATAGGGAAAGCGCGGTATTTGCGGTCTTTGGATAAAAACGGTAAGCGCAAAGTGGGGAGTTCTTGAAGGTAGTTAGGATCGGCGTAGCCGCTGGTGTAGCCAGCACTCACTTTTTCTGAGATGAGCTCAATTTCTTCTTCGTTTTGCGTGTTGACAACCGTGGTGAGCACGCGCAAGTTTTGACCGCTCGCCTCGCCTCGCCACGCACCTTGAAAAGCGTCAAGCTCAGCTGCGGGCAGTTTGTCTAAGGGCTGAGACAAAAGCACTTCTAGCGGTAGCTTTTCGGATTGCGCCAACTGCAAGAGTAATTCAAGACTAGGCTGAGCAACTTCGTTTTCATAACCGCTGTATGTAGAGCGATTGAGACCGAGCGCTTGGGCCATTTCTTCTTGAGACTTGCCTTTTCTTTTGCGTAAAAACTTGAGATTCTGAGCGATGTGCATAATGCTAATTCTTTGCTCAAAAATAAGCAAAATATCAATAACTCATCAAAATATTGGTTATTTTTTAATCAACAGAGCTGTTCGGCAAGTTATTGCGCTTCAAAGCGATAGGATATCCAGCCTGGCGCACTGCCCTCACCTGCGCTGAAGCGCGATAATTTGGCGTATTTCAAGGCTTGCTCGATCATACAGGCGCTTGCATTTTTACTTTTGGCGGCAATGTAATTGGCCACACTCACCTTTCCTGCTGAATTGACTTCAATTTGCAAATACACCAAACCCGCCGCATTGAACCCACATGTGTAACCTGGGTTTCTGACATACCAAGTATTGCCTTCGTAAGCACTGCGCTTATTGACACTGAAATCTACCATGACAGCTCCTGCATATTGATTGGCTTGCGCAGCGCCGTTGGTATTGGTTTCTTGGGGTGTTTGACCTTGCTGCTTGAGCTGCGCAATGCGTTTATTGCTTTCTTGCACAATGCGCTCACGGGCAGCAGCCCCGCCTGTTTGGGCAAAAACTTGGGCCTCAAAGTCGCGGGCGGTTTGCTCCGGGTTGCCCTGACTAGCGCCCCCTGTCTGCGTAGACCAATTCTCGTCGGAACGCGGACGCGTGTCGTTGGCATCGCGAGCCACACTTCTCAACGAAGCTTTTTGTTGAGCTACATCCATCTCCTGACGGAGTTGCTCTTTTTCTTCTTCACTGACGTCTTCCAAAGCTACTTCGTAAAGCGACTCATCAGCAAGTAACTCTTCTTTTTTAACGGTGGTGAGCTCCAAATAGACAAATGAGCCCACATACAAACTCAGCACAACGATGAGTGCTTTGAGGTAATGTTCGGACTGGATTTGTCTTGGATTCATGGCTTGCGCATCAGGATTTTTTGGTCTGCAATCAGGTAATAGACTAAGCCTTCTGGGGTACTGAGCTGAAATGCGCTTTGGTCAAAACGCACAATGCGTTGATAGCCGCAAGCAATAATTGGTGTGCCATCGGTCGCAAATAAGCCCAAACCCTTCTCGTTTTCCACTAAAAAATAGTTCGTTTCTAACCTTTTAATTGTTTTATATTCAGGATTTAAAATCCATTTACCTAAAGTATCTATCAAACCTAATCCGCCCTGCTGCTCAACCAAATAACCAAAAGGTGCAAAAGGCGTAATTTGCGCATTGATGAACGGCACCACAACCTTTGATTCAAGGTTTACCAAGCCCCACTTACCGCCTTGCTGTACTGGCCACAAGCCTCCCCAACAGGGCTGAGCAGCTTCATATGCATTTTTGATTAATATTTTTCCTTTGACATCCATCAGGCCTAGTTTTCCGGACTTCGCACAAACGGCATAACCTTCATTGGTAAAAAAAGCCAGCTCAGAAGCAGTCAAAAACCATTCCAATCCATTTAATTCCAGGCGCTTGCCTGTAGTATCAAAATAAATTAGGCTTTTCCCTTGCTTGGCAATTAAAAGTGCGGAAGTTGAAGCGAACAAAACCTCATCGTATTTAGGCGCTAAAATCACCTTTCCGTTCTTATTGAGCCCTACTTTACCATTGCGTTCACTGCGTTCAAAAAGCGCCGGCTTGACGAGGTCTACAGGCGCAACTTGCCAATCGAAAGCACTCAGGGTTTGCTGCAGTTCTTCCCACTCTAATGGCACTTGTTGCATAAACTGACCCTGCGCATCGAGCAAAAAATAACCGCTGCTATCTTCCAAAATGAAACCGCCTTTGTTTGGAGAAATATCCAGGTACTTGAAGGCAATTATTGGCTCATTGCGCTTATTGATGAGTCCGTAGCGGTTGTTTTTGGACACAATTGCCAATCCTTCGTAAAAAGCACTTGCTTCCTCATATTGGGCGGCAATCAGCGTTTCCCCTGAAGCATCCATGTAGCCATATTTTTGAGCTTCTACAAACGGATACATGCGTTTGAGTAGTAGTTCGCCGTCTTTTTCTAAATCTTCGAGGAAAGGATAGTCGGGATACGTGCGCTTGAATGCGGCGAGCTTCTCCACACTATACGTTTGCATGTAAAGGCGGTAAATTTGTTTCCAGGCGGTGGCAACCTGGGGTGCGCTAGGATAAGCTTTTATAAAATTTGCAAAAGATTCAAGTGACTCTACTTGGCAATACTTCTTGTAAATCCGCTCCCAAGACTCCTCAACATAAGGACTCTTTGGATGAACTGTAATAAAATCGATCAATTCTGCCTCGGTATCATGTTGGGTACGTTCTTGATACAACAGCACTTCATAGCTTGCGTTTGCTTTTGGTTGCTGCACTGCATGCGGATACATGACAATAAACGCCTGCATGGCAGCGGAACTTTGCGCGCGCACGGCTTGATCAAAAGCCAGCGAATCGCGCAAGCCAACAACTATTTTTTGATATTCAGGGTACTTTTGACTGTAACGCTCCATGAAGCGCTCGAGTGCTGCAATTTGAGGCGCACTTGTGACCAATTGCAATTCTTTTGTAGCTAATTGATCGAAAAGAACTTTGGTGGTGGTCTCTTGGATGGCTAAATCGCTTTGTAATTTTTCTTTCGTCTTGCTGTCTAATGAAGGATAGCTATGCTCAAATTTAGAGAGATACGCAAACGCGCTATCTGCTTGATAACAAAATGGCGTGAGGTAATACACCGCCCAACCGTAACTAGCTGCAACAGGTGCTTTAAGGAGTTCTTTTTGCAAAAAACCTTGCGCCAAACCGAAATTATCTTGCTGTAAAGCCAAAAGTGCCTTTTGGGTATTTTTTTGCGCAAAAACAACCAATGAAAAGAAAAGGAATAACGACAAAAAGATGCCTTTTCTCATTGCTTTAATAAGGCTTTAAGGTGATCAGGGACCTCGCACACCGGAATGGGCTGCATTTTATGAAGGTTTGCACGGTGATAACGTGTGTAAATGTCTAAAACATCTTTTTGACGACCTGAAAGCGCACTCGGATCACCGTAATAAGTCATGGCCCATTCAAGCTCCGGGTAAGTTGCGCCGATTTGATCTTCGTCAGAGCGGCCGTCTTCCCACAAGCCATCGGTAGGAGCTGCGTTTTGAATTGAGGCCACAACACCTAATGCTTTAGCCAGTGCAAAAACTTCGGTTTTCATGAGATCGGCAATTGGGCTGAGGTCTACTCCGCCGTCGCCGTATTTGGTGTAAAAGCCCACTCCGAAATCTTCGACTTTATTGCCTGTACCAGCAACCAAACAAGAATTGGCTTGCGCAACGGCATATAGCGTGGTCATGCGCAAGCGCGCACGGGTGTTAGCCATGGCAAGCGCATGAGAAGTGGCATTCGCGGGTAGCACAGCACAGAGTGTTTCAAATGAAGGCGTGAGGTCGATGGTTTGCAGACTGACATTGGTAAAGCGACTTTGCAAGTCTTGCATGTGTTCGCCTGCGCGGTCAAATTCCGCTTTGGTTTGGCGAATGGGCATGGTTACACAAATAGTGGGGGCTCCCGTGAGTGCACAAAGTGTGGAAGTAACGGCAGAATCGATACCGCCCGAAATACCGACCACAAAACCCTTTGCGTGCGCTGTTTGCAGGTAAGTGCCTAGCCAACTAGATATATGTGAAGCGAGCGCATGCATTTGCTTAAAATAACAACGTGAATTTGAGATGTGCTTGATTCAGGGTTGCTTGGTTTCTAAAGTACGTTTCAGCTTGGGTGTTTTGGTCAAGCGTGAACAAAGTATAGTTTTGCTCTTTACCGGTGAGGTGCAAAGGCATGAACCCATAGCTGTAACCAACTTCTGCCACCAAACAAGTAGATCCTGAAAAATTCCATTCCACACCCGCACTGATTCCGAGGTTTGCGTTGTAAAAAAAGAGGTCTTTACTGACTTTCATGCCTAAGTTTTCTTCGGCTGAACCATTGATACTACCCGCAAATGGCACAACATACCCTTTATCGTCTACGGTATTGGTGAGTAAAAAACGGTTGCGCAAACCAAAGCGCAAAATGCCGCGGTAATCGCCGATGAAGTCCGTTCTAAAGGTAAGGCCAATGGGTAACGCTAAATAAAGTGGCTCGTAGGTGCGTTCGGTGAGATTGAAAAATAAGTCGGTAGAAACAGTTTCTCCTTTGGGTTTGATTTGCTTATCGGTGAAACGGTAAAAAACGTCTTGGTCGCTGACGTTGTAACTGATGCGATCGATGTCGAATTCTACACCGCCGCTGAGCGCAATATTTTGTGATTCTTTGGAGGCTTTGGTGAAACAAACGCCAAAAGAGGAAGAAAAACCAGGTGAACTCCCCAACAGGTTGGTACCCATCTTCGGAAAATTGAGCCCTACGGACCCGGTAACGCCGCCTTGAAGCTTCTTTTCGGTGACAGCCTGAGCCAATGAAATAGTGTTATGACCTAAAAAGAAGGCACAAAATAAAAAGAGTTGAAAACGCAGTGATTTCATGTTGCCTGATTAATGTTAATTTTGAACAAAAATAACAATATTCATGATACGCAAGCTCAGTCTTCTTCTCCTGCTCATCGGTCTTTACGCCTGTCAGTCCGACACCTATCAGGTAGATTTAGATCGTGCCAAGCATCATGTCAGCTACCAAAACCTCGACTCCTCTTTTCGTTACGCACACATCAACGAGCAAAGACGCTTGATCAAAGCACTGCTCACATCTGATTTCGACCTCTCGCAGTTTTGTTTCCCTTATGCTTTGCAGGTTTCAACACAATCGGACAGCGCGTTCACGAACGGATTAAAGCGTACTTTTTCTCAACCATTTAATCGACAAGTTTTTGCAGCCATAGACAAGCGTGCTAAATGGCGCATGAAAACATTCCAGCAAATTGAAGCCGGACTCAAAAGACTCTCCCTACTCGCCCCCAAAGTACCTGTTGCTAAAAGAGTTGATTTTGCTTACACACAGTTTGCAGCCAGCGCCTATGCCTCTTCAAAAGCAATTGTTTTGGGTCAGGAACGCTATTTAGGTACCGACCACCCGATCATCGCTTCGCTGCCTTCACAGCAATTTTACGACTGGATCAAAGAAGGCATGGCGCCACAATACGCAACTTCTGATGCCTTACTCATTTGGCTCGGTACCAACGTTTTAAAAACCACCGACGAAAACTTTGCCAGCGAAATGATCCGTTGGGGCAAGCTGCTCGCTATTTTAGAAATCATCAGCCCTGAAGTCAAGCTGCACAATCATTTGCGCTACAGCGAACAAGATTTCGAGTGGGCGCTTAAGGCGGAACGCGGCGTTTGGGAATACCTCGTAGACCAACAATTGCTCTTCAAAACCGACCAAGAACTCAATATGAATTTCTTAAACGAAGGCCCCTACACTATTGGCTTGCCACAAGAAAGCCCAGACCGCATGGGGCGCTTCTTAGGTTACCGCATCGTGAAGCAATACATCGACGCCAACGAACCTTCCATTCCAGCTTTGCTGGCACTACCTTATCACCAAATTCTTAAAAAATACGAAGTACCCCAATGAGTGAAATTGTCAAAACCTCCGAAATCAGCATACAAGTAGGCCTCAATGAAAACCTCTTGCCCCTGCGCATGTTGTGGTCGGCCAGCGATGGCCAAATTGAAAACGCTGAGGCTGCTGCCTTTTTGCTGTCTATCTGGGATCCGAAGTCTAAAAACACCATGAAAATCGACCTCTGGACCAAAGACATGACCATCGAAGAAATGAAGCAATTCTTTCACCAAACTTTGCTCACCATGGCAGACACCTTCGAAAAAGCAACTGGCGAACACCTCATCTCTGAAGACCTCCGCGACTACTGCTACCATTTTGCCGACAAAATGAATATCCTGCCAGAATAATGGAATTTTTGCTCCAAAAAATGAAAACTGCTCAAGCTGAGCAGGTACAATATTGGTTAGGCGAAGGCACGCAAGAAGTCAATCTGAATGCCTTAATCGGACAAAACATTTCTTTTCGCTTCACTGGTGCTATTTTTTGCCGGGAATGTCAAAAGAAAATCAACAAATCTTTTGGAGAGGGCTTTTGTTTTTCTTGCTTTTCAACGGCTGCCTCGGCGAGCCCTTGTATTTTGCATCCTGAACTTTGCCAAGCGCACTTGGGCTTAGGCCGAGACCCCGATTACGAACAAAGACACCACAACCAGCCCCATTACGTTTACCTCGCCCAAACCGACCAACTCAAGGTGGGCATCACGCGCACGACCCAAAAGCCAACGCGCTGGATAGACCAAGGCGCTGCCGCAGCCATCATTTTGGCAGAAGTACCCAACAGGTATTTATCTGGCATACTGGAAGTGGCGCTCAAGTCTCAATTTGCCGACAAAACCAACTGGCAGCGCATGCTCCAAAATAGCCCCTACGACGGTCCGGCACTCGACGAACAAAAATGGGAGCTCGAAGAAAGTCTTCCGGCTGACCTCACGCAGTACTGGACAGACGACGAAGAAATCTGGCGCTTTAATTATCCCGTTTTAAGTTATCCAAGCAAAGTCAAATCGCTATCTTTGGACCAACAAGCGCAGGTGAGCGGTACCCTAACAGGCATCAGGGGGCAATATATCTACCTCGATCATTCCCTTGTCCTCAATATCAGAAAGCACACCGGTTATCAAATCCAATGGGAAAACTAATTCGCCAAGTTCTCGATCTCTTTTATCCGTTGTTTGCCCGTTTTTTTGACAAGCAAACATATTATTACGCGGCCTGTGGCGGCACAAACCTCGTTTCTAGCTGGCTGTTTTTCTACCTCTTTTTTCAGTTTGTTTTTGAAAAACGCATCTTCAACATCGCATTTGCGTCAAATACTTACGTAGTTTCTGCATATACCCTGAGCTCCATGCTTTGTTTTGTCATCGCATTCACCATGGGCTTTTTACTCAACAAGTATGTGGTTTTTACAGACAGCAAACTAATGGGGCGCGTTCAGCTGTTTCGCTATGCCGTAAGCGCAGGCTTCTCTTGGCTAGGCAATTACTTATTGCTCAAGATCATGATCGAGACCTTTGCCTTTTATCCTTCGATTGCCAATGTGTTTTCGAGTGTTTTTGTGGTGTTTCTTTCTTATATACTTCAAAAGAAATACACCTTTAAACACTAAATCACAGTCAATCTTATTGACAAACCAAGGTATCTATCCAAGGAGCATAAGCCACCCAAATACCTAAAGCGCCGCCTTCTATGTTCGTCGGGATATTCGTAGGAACTGCAAACGGACTTCCTCCTGAATACATTTGATTGTACTTCTTTTCAAAGTAATTGTATTCTTTGCCGCCAATTTTAGAAAGTTTGACAACAATTGTGTCCCCTAGCTTATAAAAACCTCGGTATGCTTCATTTCCATTCGGATCATTGAAACTCATCGGATTTTCATACCCAAACTCAAAAGTGAGCCCGTTGAAGAATTCATCATTGAAATAGGGGTTAAATGTCTTAGAAAACTGTGGGTCTTGTAGGTACTTCACCTCCCATAAATAGGCATCGGCTGTATTGGCTGCATCGGAGAGTTTAACCCAAGAGAATCCACGATCAGTGAAGTTGGCTTCTGGCTTCCAATAGAGTGAATCTGGCGCAGTGGGTGTCAGTATTTTTGAACTTGCCTGGTATTGCTTTCCCTGATGAGAAATTTGCAGGGTGTAGGTTTTCCCTTCTTCACCGAGCATGTTCATGGAAACATACGCGCACAAATGCAAATTGACTAAGATTTCTGCTGGAATACCAAAAATACCGGCTGCTACTTGCTCTAAGCCCGGAGGGAGGTCATCGGTGCAAATTTTGGTGAGTGTATCGGTTTGGGTGCCGTTGGACAGCACCACTATGGCGTCATCAACAAAACTATTCAGGTAAGATTCATAGTTGGTGCTCGAATAAACATTGCTGCTCTTAGACAACAAGACAATAGCAGGTTGCCCGGTTTCGATGCGCCCATCCACCACCAATTGCTCTTTGTAGCCTGGGATATCGATCTGCACCTCTTTGGTACAACTCCACAAAGTGGCCAAAGCGACGCCAAAGCTGAGGTATTTTAAAATTCGAAGTTCCATGTGACGCTAGGTATAATTGGGAATAAAGAGACTTGTTTAACACTTATAGAGAAATTGCCGCTCATGAAATCGCCGTTATTATCTACGTACAAGAAAAAAGGATTGAGGCGGTTGTATACGTTGTACACAGAAAACGACCAATTGCTACGGGCTGCTTTCTTGACTTGAATTTCTTGGCCAGTTGCGGGGTCGGTGCGGGTCATGTAGGCTTTACCGTAACGCGTGGCACTCAGGTCAAGGCGGTGGTAAGGTGCCATGCGCGTCGAATTGCGCGGGCCGTATTGAAACAATAAGTTTTGATCTTGGACATACCAACTCGCTGGTAGCGTGAGTGTATTGCCGGTGGCGTAGATGAAACTTGCACCAAAAGTCCAGGTGTCGTTGAGTTTGTAAGTACCGACCAGCGTGAGGTCGTGGCGGCGATCGTATTTGGCAGGGTAAATATTGCCTTCGTTGATGTCGGGGAAGCGTCTTTCTGTTTTGGCCCAGGTGTAGCCGATCCAGCCGGTAAATGCGCCTTCAGTCTTTTTGAGAAAAAACTCTGCCCCATAAGCCCAGCCGTCGCCGTAAACCAATAAGTTGTCGGTGTTGTCATTGACGTTGTCGCCTGGAAGAGCACCTTCTTTGAATTCGATCAGGTTTTTCATGCCCTTATAGTAGATTTCGACAGATGCTTCATAGCGGTCTTTGTCGAAATTTTTGAAATAACCAATGGAGGTCTGAAAACCTTGCTCGGGCTTGGCTTGATCGGTAGTCGGAAACCAGATGTCGGTCGGTAAAGAAACGGCACTGAGCGTCACTAAATGCACGTATTGGTAATTGTAGGCATAGCCCGCTTTGATCGAACTGTTGTCGGGGAGTAAATAACGGAAAGACAAGCGCGGCTCAAGGCCTTGATAAAAGGCAATGACGTCATTGCGGTCGTATTTCACAACGCTATCTGGTGTAGAGATGCCGTCACCTTTGATGTAGCGATCAAAAGGACCGACGTGCGCAAAAGTACTGTAGCGTAAACCTGCATTGATGCGCAAGGCTTCATTGACATCGAATTCGTCCAAAACATAAATGGCGGTTTCGTGGGAATACAAGTGCTGAGCTGATCCAGTATTGAAAATAACGGTGTCGTTTTGAGCCGACAAACTGGTGGGCGTAAAATCGTGGTAAGTGTAGATGCCGCCCCATTTGATGCGGTGTTTTGGGTTGGGGAAGTACGAGAAGTCAACTTTGGCGGTGTAGTCTCGGATGCCTGAAGTGAGGGCTACCCGAAATTCGTCTTGCGAAGACGCAAACTCAAAATTGTAATCGGAATAGGATAGCGTGGTATTCAAAAACAACTTGCTGTTGAACAAGTGGTTCCAGCGCAAGGCTGCAATGCCGTTGCCCCAAGGCATCTCGACCTTGAAACCGCCATTGTTGTCTTTGAATGAAAAAATATCTTTGCCATAATAAGCGCTCAGGTAGATGCGGTCTTTGTCGGTGAGTTTGTAATTGAGCTTGGCATTGAGGTCGTAGAAGAAATATCCAGAGCCCGCAAATGGCGAGGTGTCAGAAATGACGGCCTTCGCTAATATATCGATGTAGGTACGGCGAGCAGAAACCACAAATGAACCGCGGTCTTTTTTGAGTGGCCCCTCGACGGTTAAACGCGAGGAGATCACGCCGATTCCTCCTTTAACTTTGAATTTCTTGAGGTTGCCTTCATTCATATTGACCTCGAGCACAGAAGACAAACGACCGCCATAGTTGGCTGGCATACCCCCTTTGATGAGGTTGACGCTATTGATGGCGTCGGAATTGAAGACCGAAAAGAAACCAAACAAATGCGCTGCATTGTAGACTACGCCTTCATCTAAAAGGACTAAATTTTGGTCGGGGCCACCACCGCGCACATAAAACCCTTGTCCTCCTTCTGATACCGAAGACACACCTGGCAACAATTGAAGGGTCTTGACGACGTCCACCTCACCCATAAATGCAGGCAAGGTTTTGACCTGATCCATCTTGAGTTCCATTTGGCCCAACTTGGCTGACGTAACGTTCTCCGAGCGCTTGCCCGTGACACGGACGTCTTTGGTTTCTTGAATGGCCATTTCAAGCTCAACGCTGATGGTTTGGTCTTTTTGGAGTTCGACGCTTTTAATAACCGTCGCAAAACCGTCGCAGCGATACTCAACCTGGTAGGTGCCTAGGGGAATCGTGAGGCTGTAAAAACCGTAGTTATTGACGACAGCGCCGGTTTTGAGTTCTTTGACAAAAATGCGGGCAGTGCCGAGTGCTTCACCGCTTCTGGCGTCGGTGAGGTAACCACTAATGGTGGCTTTTTTTTGACCCAACGCTAGCAAAGAACAGCAAATAAAGAGGAGAGATAAAAATGTTTTCATAAAAGGAGTTGTCTTGTGGACGTAAGCGCGGTGCAAAGGTAACAGGACTAAAACAAAAAAAGAGGGAAAAGGTTGGCTTTTGTCCGGGAATGTACGCGATGTTTGTAAATTTGAACAATGGATTCAACTTGTTTTTTTTGGCAGCATCACCAACATGGGCTCCTGCTGGGCATTGGGCAACAAGACTCCTTTCAAAATTCGTTGCAATTCGAGGCGCTTGCTTTTCAATCCTTCCTTGACCGCAACAAGGGAAATTACATTTTTGGCTACCTGAGTTTCGACGTCAAAAATGCTTTTGAAAACCTCAGCTCAAACAATCCAGACCAACTCGCATTTCCCTTGCTGCACTATTGGGTACCGCAAAGCATTTATCGCGTCAGCCCTACCCCTACACTTTTGTGGGGAAACGAGAGCGAACAAAATCAAAATGAAGCCGCAGCGCTGTTGGCAACTTTTGAACAAAAAAATGGTGTGCTCGATACGCATTTTGAACCCCGCACTTCCAAAGCAGCGTATTTCGAACACTTTGAACAACTCAAAAGTGCCTTGCAACGCGGCGATATTTACGAGGTCAATTATTGTCAAGAATTTGCCGCTGCTAATTGCGCGCTAGACAACCCAGTTGGTTTATTTGGCCGCTTGTATTCAGAAACGAAAGCACCCCATGCGGCATATATCCAAACACCTGAGCATTTGGTTTTGTGTGCCAGCCCTGAGCGTTTTTTACAAAAAATAGGTCACGTGCTGCGTTCGGAGCCCATCAAAGGAACCGCTCCGCGCTCCAAAGACCCCGAAACAGACCAACAGCTCGCCACCGACCTCCAAAACAACCCTAAAGAGCGCGCCGAGAACATCATGATCGTAGACCTCGTGCGCAATGATTTAGCTCAAGTAGCGAGCAAAAATAGTGTCGGCGTTGAGGAGCTCTGCCAAATCTATAGTTTCGAGACTGTCCACCAAATGATTTCTAAAATCAGCTGTGCGCTCGAGCCCACGGTTCGGTTCATCGACATCCTCAAAGCCTGCTTTCCGATGGGCAGCATGACCGGCGCGCCAAAAATTGCAGCGCTCGAACAAATTGAACAGCACGAAGACTTCAAAAGAGGCCTCTATTCAGGCAGTATTGGCCTCATTGAACCCAACGGCGATTTTGACCTGAATGTCGTGATCCGCAGCCTGCTCTACAACCGCAAAAACCAGTATTTATCTTGTTCGGTGGGCAGCGCACTTACCATTGGCGCCAACGCAGCCGATGAATACCAAGAATGCTTATTGAAAGCAGCAAAACTCATCCATGGCCTCCGCTAAGCAGTCTTCTTTAAACGCTGTACTTGATGAACTCCGCAGTTATTTCAAGACCAACAAGGCCAATTGTTATTTGGTGGCCACAAGTGGCGGAAAAGACTCTATGTTGCTCTGCGAACTACTGCGCAAACTCGAGCTACCTTTTGAAGTGCTGCATGTCAACTATGGCTTGCGAGGCAGCGAAAGCGAGGCCGACCATGCTTTTATTGAAGCTTATTGTCGTCAATACAATTTGCCGTTGCATATCAAGCGCGTACAATTAGCCGCAGCGCTGCAACAGAATCCTCAAAACCTCCAGGCCGAGGCCCGGCGCATGCGCTATGCTTTTTTCAGCGAAATCCAGCATCAGCAGCCCGGTAGCATCATTTGTACCGCACACCATGCCGAGGATCAAATTGAAACGTTTTGGCTGCAACTCGCACGCGGCGCCGGCATGAAAGGCTTAGCGGCCATGGCGCACAGTCAAAAAGGCTTGTTGAGGCCACTGCTCCACTTTCGGCGCGAAACCCTAACTGAAGTGGCTTTGGAACTTGGGCTACTATGGCGCGAAGACAGCAGCAATGCCGCCCTGAAATACCGCCGCAACCGTTGGCGACATGTTTTGATTCCGTTTTTAAAAAATGAACTGCCGCAACTCGAACAAAGTATCTTATTGATTCAAAAACAATTTGCACTCGAAATGCAAGCCCAAGAAGCTTTGTTGAGCAAAACACTCGTTGGACTTCAAAAAAATAAAAGTATTTATTTAAGTGATTTAACTCAACTATCTTCTTATCAATTTATTGAGCTATTTAAATTATTTGGAATTCCCACCCATATCATCAGAAGACTCCCCGACTTATTTGCGGCAGAAAGCGGTAAATTCATTGCTTGGCAAACAGCAAATGGAGCGGCAAAATCATATGTGGTCAGGCAGAAAGACCAACTCATTTTCTTAAATCCTGAAGCCTCAGATTGGAAGTTTGTACTCGAAGATCTTCCATCAGGGGCGACGTCAGAAGTGCTCAACAACGACTTTCTGATCGATCGCCAACGCATCAAAGGAAAACTCTTTTTCAGACAAGTAGAGGCCGGCGACCGCATGCCTGTTCGGGGCATGAAAGGAAGCAAAAAAGTACTGCAGATTTTGAAAGAAGCGGGCATTCCGGCCCCACTACGTAAACAACAATACGTGCTCTGCGATGAACAACAAATCATTGCGGTTCCAAATTTGCAACTGAGTGCAAACATGGAGGCCAGCGCGCATACCACACATTTAGCCAGGCTCCACTTCTCAAAAAAGCCGTAATTTTGGACATGACTTCACTTCCGCAGGACTTCATTGCACGCATCCAAAACGACACTTTTGTGCCTACTGGTTTGCTGCAAGCCTTAGAAGAAAACGCGCCCACTTCTTTACGGCTACACCCTGAGCGCAATTGTAATTTCGACACAACAGACCGCGTTGCCTGGAGCTCTAGCGGTATTTACCTTCAAGAAAGACCTTCATTTACGTATGATCCGTTATTTCATGCAGGCGCTTATTATCCGCAAGAAGCTGGCTCGATGTACCTCGAAAAAGCCTTAGAACAGCTTGAACTCCCTGAAAACCCTGTGGTGTTGGATTTAAGTGCTGCTCCTGGCGGCAAAAGCACGCTTATTGCGAGCTTTTTAAATCACAGAGGTGTTTTAATCGCCAATGAAATCAACCGTTCAAGAGCCTATATTCTCAGTGAAAACCTCACCAAATGGGGTTATTCAAATGTTTTTGTTTGCAACCACAAACCGGGTGAACTTAGTTGTTTGCAAGGTCAAGTAGATGTGTTGGTGGTGGATGCACCTTGCTCGGGCGAAGGCATGTTTCGCAAAGACCATCAAGCCAGAGCGGAGTGGCATTTGGGAAATGCTGCCACTTGCGCAAGTCGTCAGACGGATATCTTGAATGAAGTTTGGCCGCTCATCAAAGAAGGCGGCTATCTGCTTTACTCGACCTGCACTTTCAATCCTGAAGAAAATGAAAACCAACTCCTTCCTTTGCTCGACGAAGAAAGCGCAGTAAAGGTAAAACTACCGCACTTTGAAGGCCTTCAAGCAGACCGCCACGAAATAGGCCAGTATTTCTTTCCGAACCAAATCAAAAGTGAAGGTTTTTACATTGCCGCTTTGCAAAAAACGTCGCGAACAAATACCAAGCACAGGCCGGCCAAAAGCCATGTGCTAAACAACGTCATACCGAAAGAACTTTCCGCCCTACTTTCACAAAACCAAGAACTGTGCTATTGGCAAGAAGCCGATCAAGTTTATTCCACCACGCCTTTTGCGCGCACCATATATGGATTGATCAAAGACCTCAAGTTTTTGAAAAAAGGAATCCATGTAGCTACTGCACACAAAAAATCATGGGCACCGGGCTACGACCTCACGTACAGCCTCTTACCCATTTGGAATTTGCCCATCAAAGCAGTTGAAGCACCTGAGGCCCTGCGCATCTTGCACGGCGAGAGCCAACAATGGGAAGCGCCAGCAGGTTTTTACATAGTCACTTTTGAAGGACAAGCCATTGCCATGATCAAGCAAATCGGGCAGCGCTTCAATAACCTCCACCCTACCGAATGGCGCATTCGTCACCTCCCCAAATAAGACCAATGGACGCACAAGAAGCTTATCAAAAATTATTTGCTTACACCAAGCA
>JACCDQ011690099.1_pt1 | contig 17019 bp, 12 predicted proteins | sample 7446031 | NCBI WGS metagenome assembly JACCDQ01 (sample SAMN15323442, study PRJNA562643) | freshwater metagenome | isolation source: river surface water | place: USA:Blue River Watershed | collected 2017-08-17
AAAGAAAAAACCGACGGAACTGATCCTAAAGATCCATGTAAATTTATTTTAGCGAGTCAAACGGTAGCTCCAAGTTCCGCTTGGGAAACAGCCGACTGTGATAATGATGGTGTCAATAACAAACAAGAAAAACTTGACGGTACTAATCCATTGAATCCGGATACAGATGGTGATGGAGTAATCGACGGAAAAGAAAAAACCGACGGAACTGATCCTAAAGATCCATGTAAATTTATTTTAGCGAGTCAAACGGTAGCTCCAAGTTCAGCTTGGGAAACAGCCGATTGCGATAATGACGGTGTAAATAATAAACAAGAAAAACTTGATGGTACTAATCCATTGAATCCGGATACAGATGGCGATGGAGTAACCGATGGAAAGGAAAAAACCGATGGAACCGATCCTAAGGATCCATGTAAATTTGTTTTGGCAAGTCAAACAGTAACACCAAGTACAGCATGGAATTCAGCTGATTGTGATGGTGATGGTGTTACAAATAGTAAAGAGAAAACCGATGGGACTGATCCAAAGGATCCATGTAAATTTATATTAGCAAGTCAAACGGTAGCTCCAAGTTCCGCTTGGGAAACAGCCGACTGTGATAATGACGGTGTCAACAACAAACAAGAAAAACTTGACGGTACTAATCCATTGAATCCGGATACAGATGGTGATGGAGTAACCGATGGAAAGGAAAAAACTGATGGAACTGATCCTAAAGATCCATGTAAATTTATTTTAGCGAGTCAAACTGTTGCCCCAACATCAGCATGGGAAACAGCGGATTGTGATGGTGATGGAGTGACTAATAAACAAGAAAAACTTGACGGTACTAATCCATTGAATCCGGATACAGATGGCGATGGAGTAACTGATGGAAAGGAAAAAACCGATGGAACTGATCCTAAAGATCCATGTAAATTTATTTTAGCGAGTCAAACGGTAGCTCCAAGTTCAGCTTGGGAAACTGCTGATTGTGATGGTGATGGAGTGACTAATAAACAAGAAAAACTTGACGGTACTAATCCATTGAATCCGGATACAGATGGTGATGGAGTAACCGATGGAAAGGAAAAAACCGATGGAACAAATCCTAAAGATCCATGTAAATTTGTATTAGCCAGTCAAACTGTTGCCCCAACATCTGCATGGGAAACAGCCGATTGTGATAATGACGGTGTAAATAATAAACAAGAAAAAATCGATGGTACTAATCCATTGAATCCAGATACAGATGGTGATGGAGTAACCGATGGAAAGGAAAAAACCGATGGAACTGATCCTAAAGATCCATGTAAATTTATTTTAGCGAGTCAAACGGTAGCTCCAAGTTCAGCTTGGGAAACAGCCGATTGTGATAATGACGGTGTAAATAATAAACAAGAAAAACTTGATGGTACTAATCCGTTGAATCCGGATACAGATGGAGATGGGGTAACTGATGGACAAGAGAAAACAGATCAAACGGATTCGTTGAATCCTTGTAATTCAATCCCTAACAATATCACTTTGCCATTGTCAGATACATTTTTAGATAGTGATTGTGATAATGATGGATTAACAAACAGAGAAGAAATAGGTTTGAATCCAAAAAAACCAAACGATTCGAATGCAAGTAAAACTTTTGATTATTTAGAAGTAAATAATTTTAGTGCTTCGGAAGATGATTTGGAAATTTTCAATGCTGTAACGCCTAATGGTAATGGAGAGAACGATGTTTTTGTAATTAGAAATATTCAATCTTATCCGGAAAATAATGTAACTATTTTTAATAGATGGGGAGTTGTTGTATATGATGTTAGTTCATATGGTCTGGATGGAAAATTCTTTAGAGGAATATCAGAAGGAAGAACAACCATTGGTAAAAATGAAGAATTACCAGGTGGTGTATATTTCTATGTTATTAAATATAAAAATACCCAGGGAATAACAAAACAACGTTCGGGATATTTATATATAAACAAGTAAGGAGTAGGGGATTTAGATTTATACAGATTAGAAAATAATATTCAGCAACATGAAAAGAATTTTAATTTTAAATATAATGCTATTAATCGGTTTAACGTCATATGGACAACAAGAGCCGCAATACACACAATATATGTATAATCCAACAGTGGTAAACCCTGCCTATGCGGGTTCAAAAGGGTTTACTAGTATATACGGTTTATATCGTACCCAATGGGTTGGTTTAGATGGTGCTCCTAAAACGGTTAATGTTTCAATGAATAAGCCTATTGAAGGAAGTAAATTAGGTTATGGAGTTTCTGTTTTGAATGATAATATTGGAGTTAGTGATGATACACAAATTTCGGTGGATTTAGCATACACTTTATTTTTATCAAATGATTCCAGATTGGCATTTGGTTTAAAAGCTAGTGGTAATTTATTAAATGTTGATTATAATAAATTAAATCAATACAATCCGGGGGAACAAGTACTTCAAAATAATATAACAAATTTATTTTCTCCTAATGTAGGAGTTGGATTGTATTATTATAATAACACTAGCTATTTTGGGGCTTCAGTACCCATGTTGTTTGATACTGAAAAATATGATGATGTAAATAGAGCTCAAATAAATCAAAGATACCATATGTATTTTATGGGAGGAAAAGTATTTGATTTAAGTTATAACCTTAAATTTAAACCTGCTTTTATTTCGAAAGTAGTTGCCGGGGCTCCATTACAATTGGATTTGTCTGCAAATTTCATGTTTAGTGACAAATTTGTTATTGGGGCTGCTTACCGTTGGAGTGCATCTGTAAGTATGCTTGCAGGATTTCAATTGAGTGATAATTTATTTGTTGGTTATGGTTACGATACCGAAACAACCAGACTTTCTAATTATAATTCAGGTTCTCATGAATTATTTCTACAATTTGATTTATTTAGAAAACATTCACGTATAGCAACACCTAGATTCTTTTAAAAACGAAGACATGAAAAAAACATTTTTATTCATATTTGCATTTCCTTTATTGGTTTTTTCTCAAAAAAAAGAAATCAAACAAGCTGATAAAGCTTTTAACACAGAACATTATGTTGAATCTATAGCGCTCTTTGAGAACCTTGTTAATAAAGGTGTTAGTACAGTAGCTGTTTTTGAGAAATTAGCCGATGCAAACTATTTAAATGCAAATTATGTTCAGGCTTACAAATGGTATTTGAAATTAAATGGGCTGAATTATCAAATGGATGCCGAACATCAATACAGGTATGCTCAAACATTGAAATCGGTTGGTTTAAATGAAGATTCTAAAAAAGAAATGGAAATTTTTGAAAGAAAGTATCCAAATGAAATTAGAACCCAACGATATAAAAATGGCTTGAATGAAAAATCAATATTATTATTTACAAATGTAAAATTATTGCCATTTAACTCGAAATTTTCGGATTATGGAACTGCAATAAAAGGAGATACATTGGTTTTTGCAAGTGCCCGTGATTTTGTTTTGGATAATAAAACGTATGCAAGAACAAATCAGTCTTATACAAGTTTGTATCAATCCGTAAAAAAACCTTCAGGAGAATTTACAAGTCCAAAAATATTTTCAAAGAATAGTTTTTCTATTTATCATGAAGCAACAGCTGTTTTTTCTAAAGATGGAAAGACAATGTTTTACAGTCAAAATCAATTGTCAAAAAACTCAAAATCCAAATTGGTTAATGGCTTATTCAAAATATACAAATCTGTTTATTCAAAAGGCAAGTGGCATAATAAAGGGCCTATTTCATTGGCTGAAAATGATTCAGTTAATATTGCTGATCCGGCATTGAGTCCAGATGGGAAGTATTTGTATTTTGCAGCTAATTTTAAAGAAAGTTTTGGTAAATCAGATTTATTTAAAGTAGCTGTAAATTCCGATGGTTCATTTGGAAAAATCGAACATTTAAGCAATAAGATTAATACGGAAGGAAGAGAATCATTTCCTTTTATAACTGAAGATAATACCTTGATTTTTGCTTCCGATGGTCATCCTGGTTTGGGAGGTTTAGATTTGTATTCTATTGATTTATCTGATCCAAATGCTGAAGTGATTAACCTTAGTTCTGGTATTAATAGTCCTTTTGATGATTTTGCATTAACAGTAAACTCACAAATGAATCAGGGTTACTTTAGTAGTAATCGCCCCGGAGGAATAGGTGATGATGATCTATATTCATTTAATTTGGCGTACTTACCTGTTACAGTTTCCGGAAAAGTAGTTGATGCAGCAACAAATGAAATGATTCCGAATGCATCAATAACTATATTGGATTCTAAAAACAATGTTTTGACAACTTTACAAACAGATTTGAATGGGAATTTTGTTTTTAAAGATGTAAAGCCTAATTCTGATTATACTATCAAAATAGAACAAATAAACTATGTTGCTTCAGCAAAATCTATAAATGTTTATAAGAAGGATTCAAATGAATTGTATCCAATTGTAAAAGCCGTTGAGCAAATTAAACCTGAAGTTGATTTATCTAATCTTTTAGCTTTAAATAGTGTATATTTTGATACAAATAAATCATTTATCCGTAAAGATGCAAAAGTAGTATTGGATAAAATTGTTACAATTATGAATCAATATCCGCAAATTATGCTAGAAATAGGCTCTCATACTGATAGTAGGGAATCTAAAAAGTACAATCTAAGATTGTCACAACAAAGAGCAGATGCAACGCTGGCTTATTTAGTATCAAAAGGTATTGCTAAATCAAGATTAACGGCAAATGGCTATGGAGAATCACAATTGGTGAATAATTGTAAAGATAATACTGAATGTAGCGAAACAGAACATCAACAAAATAGAAGAAGCACTTTTAAAGTGAAATAATACAAATGCAAATCAACCAAAACCAACTTTAAAAGAGGCAGTGCAACCCGCACTGCCTCTTTTTATTTTTAATAGTGTCCTGTCTTGAAATAACGATACATAAAACAAATCGTTATGGAAGAAAACACCAAATATGTAAAACGTACTCAGTGTGATTACAGTTCAATGATAATAGAAAAATTTATACTATATTAGAATTTAAATAATTATAATATGATAACAAAAATAGGTAAACTGTTTTTCTTTTTCTTTATAGCTGGTAGTGTGCAATCGCAAAGTTATTTGGATGAATATGATCAATTATTTGTTAAAGAAGCTAAAATAATTGATTATCATCGACCAAATAATTATTTCTATATAAGAGCTGTCGATTCTTATTTTGAAATATATCCAAACAATCTGCAGAGTCAAAGTAATATTTCTATGATAAACATTGACAATCAGATTATGTTTAGTGTAGCTGTTATTCATTATCCTGAAGGTAAAACTAGGGCACAAAAATATTTAATTGCTACTAGAGATTTGAATCGTCGTTCGAAAGAAGCTATAGCGGCAGAAATGGATAATCGTTTCTCAAATAAAAATTTACTAAGTGTGTCTCACATAAAAAAAATGAATGCAGATAGAGGTTATCTCTATAATTTAAAAGTTAGAAAAAACTTATATCTAGGAATTTATCCAAGATGTAAAAAATTAATTGTTTATAAAGATAATGTTGGAAGAGTTGAGATACTGTTTTTTTACAAATATGGTCAAGACGATATAGTTAAGCAAGAAATAGAAAAAACCTGGGGGATGTTGAAGTTTAAGTCTTGACAAAAGTTTTATCGTTTTTAAATTCTAAACATACTTTTTCAAATAATTTTAAAGTTTTGACAACATTAAAACAAATTAAGATGATAAATAAAAAACATTTAATACTCTATTTTATAATTTTAGCAACCTTTACCATGAAAGCACAAAAAGGATCTTATATGGAACTGAGTCCTGATTTAAATTTAGTTGATAGTTATAAATCAAAGATTGATGGAATCGAATTTTCCATTGCGATAGATACATATCATAAAAAACTGTTTGTAGTAACAAGGGATCCAAAATTTAAATTAAACGGAAAGTCTGTTATAGGTCGTACTTTGTCCTCGTTTGAAAACAAGTCCGACATTAAACTTATGAGGGGTAAAGGATATTATCTAAAGTTAGATGAGGATTGGTATGCTGGCTTCAGTTTTGAAGAAAAAGGAGGTGATGATTCTAAAGTGACTTTTGTTTTTCAATATAAGATTTAGTGTTAATTTTTTAAAATAGTTTTTAATTAACAAACGTGATTTATTTAAAAATAAAGCAAAACTAACATTCGAGTTTCTAGAGCAGGAAATGGAAGTAATCTATAAAGAGGATTTAATGCAGTTTATGGAGGGATTACGTGGCAAGAATTTGTTGATGCAGTAATGTCTGACGATTTACAAATGTGGGCTAGAATTAAAAATAAAAAAAAAACCCTAACTAATTAACAATAAATTGATAGGGTTTTAATTCTACGGAGAAAAACACTCCTGTATTATTTCCTGTTGATACAGCATATGATACAGCACGAAGAGGATTAGTACTGTCACCACAAGCGAATATATTATCCACTGTTGTTTTCTGAAACGCATCTACTTTGATAAGCCCTTGTTCGGTCAACTCACAACCCAATAATTCGGGGATTTTACAGTGTTGTTCAAAAGGAGGTCTTGAGTAGATAGCTTTTAATTGAAAAGTTGAATTGTCAGAAAAAATTATTTCTTCAACTTCTCCGTTTTCGTGTTTCAATGAGGTAATTTCTTTTTCAACAATAGAAATATTGTGTCTTTTGATTTCATCAGTTTGCTCTTGTGTCAATTCTGACTTGCCATTAGTAAATATCGTCAAGTCTTTTGTCCAGTTACTAATGAGTCGAGCCAGATGAAATGCACCGTATCCATTTGCAAAAATTCCTGTTTTTTGATTTTTCACTTCATATCCGTGGCAATAGGGACAATGAAGAACTGAAATTCCCCAACATTCAGAAAATCCATCAATTTTTAGCATTTTGTCTTTTAAGCCTGTTGCAAAAATGAGTTTTTTAGCTGAAAATAATTTCCCTGATTGCGTTGAAATCTCAAATCCTTTATCGGTTTTCGTTCCATTAACGGCAAGGTCAGTTACGAATTTTACTGTGTCGTATTTCAACACCTCTCTTTTTGCTTTTTCCGCAATAACGCCTGGTTTTTCTCCGTCCTGCGTAATGAAGTTATGTGAATGTGGTGTTTGTCGGTTACAAGGCAAACCGCTATCAATAATTAGAACGTTTCTTAATGATCGTCCCAAAGCCATTGCTGCCGAAAGTCCTGCATAGCTTCCGCCAACTATGATTACGTCAAAATTTCTGTTATCTGTCATTTCATTAAAATTTAAAAATGATGTTAATGGTAAAGGTAAAGCTAAAACTGATAAAGCAAGTCCACCTTGTTTTATCAGTTCTCGTCTTGATATTTTTTTCGCTTCAGTCATTTGTTTTATAGATCTGTGCCGTTTCTTAAAGTTGCAAGGCTCCATACCGCGATCCGTTCCGCGATCGCCTCGGGTGCCTCGATGTGAAGGAAGTGGCCGATGTCTGGGACGATTTCCATTGCATGCTGGGCGGCGAACCGATGTCGGTCGTCAACCTGTGCGGGGAGGATGCAGTCGTCGTTGGCTCCGTAAAGCTGCAACAGGGGCACCTTGATCGGCTTAGACATGCGGCGCGTCGCCCCAAGCATGCCAGGTCGCAACATCGCACGGTAATACTTTAGAGGTGCAGGCATGCTCGCCCGCAGGTGCTCATGTAACTCCGCCTTGAGAGCAGGATCGAGCGAGAAGCCGGGCGACCACTGACGCCAGAGGTGGTCGATGAGGGAGAGATCGCGGGCGGTGGCTACCCAGCCGCTTCCTGGCAGTTGAAAAAGCCCCATGTACCAACTCCGGCGTAGCTGAGCCAGGTGCGTTAGCCGGCTCATGAACGTGAGTGGGTGAGGGATTCCGAGTGCGACCGCACGTACAATCTTCTCCGGTGCTGTGACGCAGGCATCGTATGTAATCAGGGCGCCCCAGTCGTGGCCAATCAACTCCACAGGCCGTCCCGGAGACCAGCGGTCGATTAGCGCGAGCACGTCGCTGGTGAGGGATCCAAAGTCGAACGGCCCAGCGGTCGGGGACGGAGAGTAACCGCGAAGCCAAGGTGCGACGACGTAACGTCCGCGACGTCCGAGCTCGGTCAGGAATAACCTCGCGGTCGGCGGATGGTCTGGGAAGCCGTGCAAGAAGACAGTTGGTTGACCATTGGGATCACCACCCTGTAGCGCGTGAAAGGTGCCATGTGGCAGGTCGAAGGTGACGTGTTCGAACTCCATGTGTGTCATCTCTTCTCCAAGAGTCGTTGGATAAGAGACGATGTCTTTGCTTTTTGATATGGATTCACCTTGTTCTGATTCGTTAGGAATTTTCTCCATTGTATTCATATTTAGGATGATTTATTTTGCTGTTTTTACACTTTTATATATTGCTCCTTCAAACTGTGTATAGACGTAATTATTAAGAAATAGTACCATTCCTGCCATTTTTCCTATGATGTTTCGGAACTTTGGTTTTTTAGCATTAATCACTTTAATAATTTTGTTCACTATTATAGAAGGCTCATCTCCATTTGCCAAACCATTTTTGATATACTTATTCACTTGCTCTTTATAGTTCTTGTATTCTGGTATATTTCCATCAACAGAAATCATATTTGTGCCAATATTTGTCTTTGCCCACATAGGCTGTACCATACTAACATTGATATTAAATTGGCTTACCTCAAAACGCAATGATTTAAAGAATCCTTCTAAAGCATGTTTGGATGCAGCATATATTGGATGCATAGGCAAAGATAAAAGCCCCATCATTGAGCTAACTGTAATAATCTGGCCAAACTTTTGTTTTCTGAAATAAGGTAATATTGCTTTTGTTACATTTACAGTTCCCCAAAAATTAGTTTCAAATTGAAGCCTCCCTTCTTCTGTTGATGTTTCCTCTGCTAATCCAATGAGCATATAACCCGCATTATTAACCAAAACATCTAATTGATCTACGGTTTCAAAAAGTTGCTTTGTAAATTCTTTAATTGAATTCTCATTAGAAATATCCAAAGCCAATACTTTAAAGGGAACAGTGGCTTGCAGTTTATCTGGATTACGACTTGTACCAATTACATTATGACCTTGTTGATGTAAATTCTCTGCTAGCAGTAAGCCAAAGCCTGATGATGCTCCTGTTATTAAAATTGTTTTTTTCATTTTTTAACTTATTTTTTATTGTTTATAATCTTAATTATTATTGTAATTATTATTTTTCAATACTTGGAGGTATCAGTTTATACATTACAGGTGTAACAATTCTTGATAAAATTGTTGAACTGATTAAGCCTCCAATTAATACTAAAGCTAAAGGTGATATTTGCGGATTAGGATTCATTGCAAGTGGTATTAAACCACCAATGGCTGTTAGTGATGTTAGAACAACTGGTAAAAAACGTATTTCTCCTGCTTTTTCAATAGCCTCTCCTAAGGGTACACCATCCATTCGTAACTGATTAGTGAAATCAACCAACAAAATGGAATTTTTTACTTCAATACCTGCCAATCCAATAAATCCAATAATTGCAATAAAGGACATAGGATTTCCAGACAACCATAACATGGTTACACCTCCAATAACCCCAAGTGGAATTACAGAGAGTACAATTAAAATTCCTTTGAATGTTTTAAACTGCAAGATGAGTACCGCAATGAATAAGAAAACGGTTAGAATGATTACAGTAATAAAGTTTCCTCCAAAAGCATCTCCTTCACTTTCTGCTTCTCCAGATAATTTATAATAATATCCTTTTGGCATTTTTAGATTATCCAATTTTGGAACGATGTCTTTTAACACATCATTCGCTAAAATACCATCTTTAGTAGAAGCAGTAATTTTTATAAATCGGTTTTTGTCAAAGTGATTAATGTTGTTTGGTGAAGTAACAAATTCAATATTAGCTATTTGTTTTAGCGGAATAGGAGTTCCAACTGCATTATTTACATATAAATTTGTTAAGACATTTAATGTTGCTTTGTCGTCTTTAGGAGTATTCACTACAATTTCAAAGTCATCACCATCATCATCTGTATATGTTCCTATAGATATACCAGCCACGGCTAATCGAATTGTTTTATCAATGTCTGAAGTAAAAACACCGAGAGTTCTTGCTTTTTCTCGATTGATATTAACTTTAATATCTGTTTTTAATGTATTCAAATCATTATTTACATAGATTGTACCTGAGTTAGATTTTACAATTTTTTCAACATCAAATGATAATTTTCTCAAGGTGTCCAAATTATCTCCAAAGACTCTAACTGATATTGGAGCTTCAATAGGTGGTCCTTGTTCAAAATCTTTGATTTCTACTTTTGCTAATGGAAAATTTTTGAATTGTTTACGAAGTTTCTCTATGAGTTCAATTTTACTTTTTGGTTTTGCATCATCCTCTAATTGAACAAAAAGTTGCGCAAAATCATTTTTCTCCTCTTGTTGTGGCACATTATAATAAATTTGAGGATTGCCTTTTCCAATATTTGAAGTGAAGTATTTTATTTCCTCATATTTAGCAATATCACTTTCAACTAACTTAGTTATCCTTTTACTTTCTTCCAAACTAGTTTGCAACGGCATTCTTATATTGACCAAAAAAATTGGTTTTTCAGACGAAGGGAATAGTTTAAAACCTATTACAGGGAAAAGTGATACCGAACCAACAAATAATACTACCGTAATAATTAAAGTTAACATTGGTTTTGCCAAAGCTTTATGCATTAATCGAGTGTAGGTTCTGTTAATAAATTTTTGTAAATATTGAAGAAAAATGTTTCCTTCGCCATTATGATGCTCTTTTAAAATTCTGCTGGATAAAAACGGAACTAAAGTCAAAGAAACCAGCATAGAGGCAAGAATAGTAGATATTACTGCCATAGGTAAGCCACGAATGAATTCGCCCGGACCTGCTGGTAAAAACAACAATGGCAAAAAGGATATTACTAATGTAGCGGTACAACCAATTACTGCTAATGTAATTTGTTTGGTAGCTTTTATGGCTGCTTCTCTTTTAGTGTGTCCTTCTCTGAGCCATCTTTCAATATTTTCAACCACAACAATACTATCGTCTACTAAAAGACCTAAGGAAACAACAAGCCCAACAATACTTAATTGATTTAGAGAAAATCCAAAAGCATTTAGCCCGATTAACCCCAATGCTAATGATAAAGGAATAGCAATCATTACAACAATGGATGCACGAGTTCCTAGAGGTAAAAGCGTAATTAACACTAAACCTAATGCAATGATAAAATCTATACCTAATCCAGAAAGGCGTAAGGCAACATTGTTAGCCTGATCAAAGTTTTTAACTAAGGCTACATTCTTGGGTAATATTTTTTCAAACTCAGCAATAATTGGCAATGATTTCTTCTGCGTACTGCTAATATTAGCTCCTACTTTTTGAGCGGCAGAAACTAGTACACATCGTTGTCCATTTAGTCTTGTAATATGCTTTTCTTCTTCTAATTTATAATCAACTTTTGCAACTTCCTTTAGCGTAATAATTTTACCGTTACCGTTGTAAACTACAGTGTTTTCAATATCTTCAATATCTTTAAACTTTCCGCTGGTTTTCACGTTGAATGTCTTATTTCCGGCTTCTAAACTTCCTCCAGGAATGTTAAGAGCTTCGCTTTGCAAACTTCCAATAACAACGTTTAACGGAATTTTTAACTCAGCTATTTTATCCAGTTTTAAATCAATTCTGATAGTCTCTTCTGGTGCTCCCGATACTTTAACTTTTTTTAGTTCCTTTACTTTCTCTAACTTTTCTTTTAAATCATCCCCTAAGTCCTTTAAGTCTTTATATGATGCGTTCTCTGAAATTAAAGCAACTTGGAAAATATTTACATCCGAAGGATCTACTTTGCGAATATCAATTTTGTAAATATCTTGAGGTAACTCACTTCTTAAATTGTTTACTTCCCTGATGACTTCTTGATATTTATTATCGACATCTTCGCCGTATTTAAAATCTACTTGAATGACAGCCAAACCATCTTCAATAGAAGTTACAATTTTGTCAACATTGTCTAATTCATATAATTTATTTTCAATGGGTTTTACTACTAATTCCTCCATATCTTTTGGACTAGTACCTGGATAAACAACTACAACGGGATAAGATGGAGGATTAATTTGTGGATCTTCTGCTCTTGGCATTGTAAATAAAGTAACAAAACCAACAACTGCTACCATTATGAATACCACTAAGGTAAATTGGTAATTTTTTACTGTAAAATTGGTAAGGTTCATATTATTTTACGATTTTAATTTTTGATTTTTCATTTAGGAATGGAGAATTACCAATGATAATTTTTGAAGTATTCTCAAGTCCCTTAGCTACTATTACTTCTTTATCATTAAAACTTTCTATTTCAATTGGAATTTTATTTACCGCTGTATCTGAAGTAGGAATAAATACGAAAGCACTCTTGCCATTTGCTTCGATAATAGCATCGTAAGGAATAGCATTGATGGTTTTATTCCCTGTAATATTGATTATTACTTTTGCAAACATCCCCACTGCTAAGTCATTTGTAGCATTTTGAATTTTGATTTCAATTTGAAAAGTACCAGAACTACTATCTACCGCTTTACTTTTTTGAGAAACAATTCCTGAATAGAATTTACCATTAGCTTCAATTTCACAATTATTATTTTCGTTGATTGCAGACCAATCACTATCAGAAACACCAATTTTTACAATCCAATTCTTTTGTGCATTATTTTCATTAATAGCGAGAACTGGAAAACCACCTTGAATAATTTCCCCTTCGTTTCCAATCTTTTTGGTTACAAATCCAGATGAAGTTGCATAGATGTAGGCATATTTTTTATTGAAATTGGCTTGCTCAAATGTTTTTTCTGCAATATCAAGCATTGTTTTTGAATTCTGCAATTGTTCCAAAGTTGCCACACTGTCCTTATGTAAACTATAAACCCTATTGTAATCTCTTTTACTTTTTTCATAACCTAATTTAGCTTGCGTTACTTGCGCATCAATTTCGGTTAGTTTGAGTGTTGCTAATAATTGTCCTTTATTAAAAGATTGACCTTCTTTAACATATATTCTATCAATAACTCCGCCCACTTTGAAGGCAAGCTTAGTTTCATTTTCAGTAGTAATTAACCCTGTAGAAATGATATTTGAACTGCTACTGGAGTTTTTTAAAGTAAAAACTTTAACAGGTATAACTTCTGCATTTTCTGTTTTATCCTTTGCCTTGTTACAAGACATAACACTGACCATTATGATGAGTATCAATAAATTATTTATTTTCATTTTTAGTGATTTTTAAAAGTTAATATTATAGGTTGCATTTGCTCTTTCTAATTCTGCATAAGCAATCCAAGTTTCATAAAAGGCTATGTTTGAATTTAGAAGTGAGTTTATAAATTGGTTTTGAGCATCTAATACTTCAATGTAAATAACTTGTCCCTCTTTGTATAGTTTTGAAATATCATCATTGTATTTTTTAGCTGCTATATTTTGATTTTTCTCGGACTTGTAGATTTCAATTTTTGAGAGTAGGTTATTTCTATTTACCTCATATTGTAATAACAATTGCTGTCTTACATTGTCTGTTTGAGAATGGATACTTTTTCCTTCCTCTTCAATTTGTTTGATTTTATACTTATTTTTATTTCCTGAGAAAATGTTCCACTCTAAGGCAACACCTCCAAAATAGTAACGTGATTGTTTATTAACCTCAAAATCAAAATCTTGAAAGCCCAAATCTATAAAGCCACTTAATTTAGGGAACCAATAGGATTTCGTTAGTTTTGATAGCGTTGTATTTATCTCTGAGGCTGTTTTTAATTTAGAAAATTCTTCTCTTGCTTTTGTGTTCTCTGAATTAAAATCAGCAGGAATTATGGTATTACCCTTATCGATTTCAATTTTGCTATCTAATTTTTGATTAATTAAAAAGTTGAAATAGGCTTGAGCATTTTTGCTATTTTGTTTTGCTTCTTCCAATTTAGCTTCGATGCGTTTTACCTCATTATCGCTTCTTAAAACGGCAGTACGGTTTATTTTATCGTTCTTAAATAAAGATTGATTTACTCTTTGATTTTCTAAAGTAAGTTGTAAAGCGGTTTCATAAATTGATATCGCTTCAGTGGACTGAATATATTTATAGTAAGCAATCTTTATATCCTTTACTAGCTCTCTTTTGTAAATTTCAAGTTCCACTTTTTGAAGATCATTTTGATAGGCTTTAATTCTTTTATTATATATAATCTCATAATTCAACAGAGGCATTGTTGTATGAATCTTTGCATCATAAAAATTATTCGGATTAATTAAAACAGATTGATTTTCTAAGGTAGGAAATGCATTGGAATTCGTTATTTGATTTAAAGTTGCATATACAGGATTAAGCATATCGCCAATCGGAATATCAATTGTTCTTCCTCCATCAGCAACAGTATAATTTGCATTAATTGATGTAGTTGGATAAAAAAGACTCTTTGCTTCTTTCAAAGCCCAAATACTTCTGTTAATATCAAAATTGTACTGTTTTACAACTTCATTGTTTTGAAGACCTATTTTTATATAGTCTTCAAGTTTATTTTGGGAATAACTATTAAGCCCAAAACATAAAAAAAGAAAAGTTACTATTTTCATAACATACATTGTTTATTTATTGAACATTGTTCAAAATATTGAACAAAAAAAATTACATTTTATCTATTATTTTTAAATACTCATTATAGCCATCAAATAAGATGGTGTCAGGGTTTGTAAATTTCACGCCTTTGGTTCGCTGGCGAATTTCGAGACAGCACATACCGTGAACTAAACTCCAAACCATAAACGAAAGCGGTTCCATATTATGACCTTTAAAATGCCCTTTATCGATACATTCTTGAATGGTTTGTTTAACACGGTTAAAGGCAGCATCACCTTCATTCCATTCTTCATTTTTGGAACTTTCTAAAAATTCCATAGGGGCTTTTAGGTTGAACATCAAATCATACATTTCTTGATTTTCTATTGCAAATTTTATATACACAAAACCCATTTTCTTCAACCGTTCCATAGGGTCTTTAATGGTAAATAAATCCTGAAAATAGCTTCCCAATTCCTGAAAGCCAATAGAATGAAGGTCGTGTAAAATTGCATTTTTATCTTTAAAATAAACATATACCGTACCAACGCTATAATCAATCTCGTCAGCTATATTACGTATGGTGGTCTGCTCAATTCCTTTTTCTATAAAAAGCTTTTTCGCTCCCTTTAAGATAAGCATTTTTAATGCTTCCTTTTCTCTTGCTTTTCTATCTGCTACACTCATATAATTAATATATTCTTCTGCAAAGATATGTTTATTTTTTGAACAACGTTCATTTTTTGTGTTTATTTTGCTTTTTTATTAAAATGTGTTGTACTTAAAGGCTTTGAATAGGATAACTTTAATTTTAAAATCTGCATATCATCACTTACTTTTCTATCTAATACTTTGGCATAATGTTGAGTGGTTCTTAAATTTTTATGTCCAAGCATTTTACTTACAGATTCAATAGGAACTCCATTTGTGAGAGTTACAGTAGTTGCAAATGTATGTCGAGCAATATGAAAGGTTAATTCTTTTTCAATTTCACATACTCCGGCTATTTCTTTTAGATAAGCATTCATTTTTTGGTTTGATAATATTGGCAGTAACTTATCCTCATTAATGCACTGTGGATGATTTTCGTACTTGTCGATTATCATTTGCGTTACAGGGAGAATAGGGATTTTTGAAGCTGATTCTGTTTTTTGTCTGTGTGTGAATATCCATTGCTCGCCATCAATACCATAGCTTATATGTGACTTCGTTAAGTTTTTGACATCTATGTAGGCTAAACCCGTAAAGCAACTAAAAAGGAAGATATCGCGAACTAGCGAAAGTCTCTCTGTTTTGAAATCTTTTTCAATAATAGATTGGATTTCAGCTTCAGTTAAATAAACTCGTTCCACTTCTTTGACTTTTGATTTATAGTTTGCAAATGGATTTTTATCAAGCCAATCATTGGCCAAACATATCTTGATGATTTTATTGAAGTTTTTGATGTATTTCACCGCTGTATTATTAGCGCAGTTTCTAACACTTCTTAACCAAAATTCATAATCGGTTATAAAGGCGTGATCTATCTTTGTAATATCGATATCGGAAACGTTATATTTCCATTGCATAAACTCGATTGTATGTTTCAATGAAGTAGTGTAGCGTTCCAGTGTTCCTGGAGCGTATTCTTTTCCAACCAATTCTTTTATTTTGTTGTTATGGTCTTGGAAGATGGAAACCAACATTCTTTGTCTTTCTTCAGTTCCTAGTATTTTACTTTTGAAGTTTTCGATTGTTAGTGCTTCGTTTCGATGGAGTAGTTCCATTTGTGCTTCTAAAACTTTCGCTTTCATCAAATCAAGGTAACTATTGATTGAACGTGCTTCTTCTGAAGTACCTTTCATTTTGGATAGTTCATTAGACCATTTTGTTTTTTCTACAAACTTTTTGGTACTGAACTCTAATCGTTTTCCATCAACTGTTAATCTTACATAAATAGGAAGTAGTCCGTTTGCATTGGCTTTTGTGCTTTTGGCATAAAAGTGAAGTGTGATTTTTGTTTTCATTGTGGTGACCAATTAATTATTACTCAATTTAATTTCCTAATTGAAAACAAACAAGATGTTTGATGAGTGAACAAGCTATTGAACAAGTCATTAAACCGCCTATTTGCAATACTTCCGAGAGTTTAGCGAGACCCTGATTTTGGATTTTTTTAGGGTCTCGATTTTATCTCGATTTAAATAAGATTGAATGAATAATTTGATATGGTTGCAAAAGAAAAAACCCCGTAAATCATAAGATTTACAGGGTTTTGCTACCGTTTAGGATTTTTTCCGCGGAGAAAGAGGGATTCGAACCCCCGGACCTGTTACAGTCAACAGTTTTCAAGACTGCCGCATTCGACCGCTCTGCCATTTCTCCAGTATGTAGCAATCGTTTCGTGATTGCGAGTGCAAATATAG
>JACCDQ010243086.1_pt1 | contig 17011 bp, 11 predicted proteins | sample 7446031 | NCBI WGS metagenome assembly JACCDQ01 (sample SAMN15323442, study PRJNA562643) | freshwater metagenome | isolation source: river surface water | place: USA:Blue River Watershed | collected 2017-08-17
GGGCGATAACGTCTCGATCACGGTCAAGCTGATCAACCCGATCGCGATGGAAGAAGGTCTGCGCTTCGCTATCCGCGAAGGCGGCCGTACCGTCGGCGCCGGTGTCGTTGCTAAGATCCTCGACTAAATAGCTGTACCCGCCGTGACCGCGTGAGCCAATTTCCGCGGTTTCGGCGTTCTCACAATTCAAGTTTCACCGCAGGGGCGTAGCTCAATTGGCAGAGTGACGGTCTCCAAAACCGTAGGTTGGGGGTTCGAGGCCCTCCGCCCCTGCCACCGAATTCTGGTGCCTGACACCGAAAGCAAAGTCAAATGTCTAATCAACCCGTGCAGACCGTGACCACTTCGGCGGATAAGGCGAAGCTGGTGCTGGCTATGTGCGCGATCATCGCGGGCGTAGTTGGTTTCTATGTGTTGGCTGGGCAAACGACGCTCGTTCGTGCTGCCGCACTCGTTGGTGGTATCGCATTGTCCGTTGCGTTCGCATGGACGTCCCAGTTGGGTCGCGATTTTGTCGGCTTCGCCCGCGAATCTGTCCGCGAAACCAAAAAAGTTGTCTGGCCATCCCGCAAAGAAGCGATGCAGATCACCGGTGTGGTGTTCGGCTTTGTTGTTCTGATGGCGATCTTCCTGTGGGGCACTGACAAGATTCTCGAGGTTGTTTTCTATGACCTCATCCTGGGCTGGAGATAATGATGACGGACAACACGCAAGACAGCGCGGTGCCGGCTTCGACCAGTGCCGCTAATCCGAAGCGTTGGTACGTTGTGCACGCCTACTCCGGCATGGAGAAGAGCGTGCAGCGTGCGTTGACGGAGCGAATCAATCGTGCCGGCATGCAGGACAAGTTCGGTCAGATCCTCGTGCCGACCGAAGAGGTCGTCGAAATGAAAAACGGCCACAAGTCCGTGACCGAGCGTCGTTTCTTCCCCGGCTATGTGCTGGTTGAAATGGAAATGACGGACGATACCTGGCACCTGGTGAAAAACACCAGCAAAGTGACTGGATTTATCGGCGGCAAATCGAACAAGCCGACGCCGATTCCGCCGCACGAAGTCGACAAAATCCTGCATCAGATGCAAGAGGGCGTGGAAAAGCCGCGGCCGAAAGTGCTGTACGAAGTGGGCGAGCTGGTGCGCATCAAGGATGGCCCGTTCACCGATTTCAACGGCAACGTCGAAGAAGTCAACTACGAAAAATCCCGCGTGCGCGTATCGGTCACGATCTTTGGTCGTGCAACGCCCGTGGAGCTGGAGTTTGGCCAGGTCGAAAAGGCCTGATCGTTCAGATTTCCCGAATCAAGCGCCCGCCGTGGCGCGGCGCCTGTCGGCGTCACACGGCAAACGAGGAGCCCCGGTAGCCTTTGGCGAAAGGGCGCTATCACTCACCAATAGGAGCCCTCATGGCAAAGAAAATCATTGGCTTTATCAAGCTGCAAGTGCCGGCTGGTAAAGCAAACCCGTCCCCGCCTATCGGTCCCGCACTGGGTCAGCGCGGCCTGAACATCATGGAATTCTGCAAAGCGTTCAACGCGCAGACCCAGGGTGTCGAGCCGGGCCTGCCGATTCCGGTCGTGATTACTGCGTTCGCCGACAAGTCTTTCACATTCGTGATGAAGACGCCGCCGGCAACCATCCTGATCAAAAAGGCCGCTGGCATCCAGAAGGGTTCGTCGAAGCCGCATACCGACAAGGTCGGCAAGATCACCCGCAAGCAGGCTGAAGAGATCGCAACCCAGAAACAACCGGACCTCACCGCCGCTGACCTAGAGGCAGCTGTGCGTACGATCGCAGGTTCCGCTCGTTCGATGGGCATCACGGTGGAGGGTCTGTAATGGCTAAGCTGTCCAAGCGCGCACAAGCAATCAAGGCAAAAGTGGATCGCACCAAGCCGTATCCGTTCGATAACGCCATCGCTCTGGTGAAAGAGCTGGCTACGGCCAAGTTCAATGAGTCGATCGACGTCGCGATCCAGCTCGGTATCGATGCGAAGAAGTCGGACCAAGTCGTTCGCGGCTCAGTGGTTTTGCCGGCCGGTACGGGTAAAACCGTTCGCGTGGCGGTCTTCGCGACCGGCGACAAGGCTGAGCAGGCTAAAGCAGCCGGCGCCGACATCGTTGGCATGGAAGATCTGGCAGAGCGCATCAAGGGCGGTGACATGCCGTTCGATATCGTGATCGCTTCGCCGGACACCATGCGTATCGTTGGTACGCTGGGCCAGGTGCTCGGTCCGCGCGGCCTGATGCCGAACCCGAAAGTTGGTACCGTGACGCCGGACGTCGCGACCGCTGTCAAAAATGCCAAGGCAGGTCAGGTGCAGTACCGCACCGACAAGTCGGGTATCGTGCACGCGACGATCGGTCGCAAGTCGTTCGCCGATGCCGACCTGAAGACCAACTTGCTTGCCCTGCTGGATGCGCTGAACAAAGCGAAGCCGGCAACGAGCAAAGGCATTTACCTGCGCAAGGTCGCACTGTCGTCGACTATGGGTGCCGGTGTGCGCGTCGACCAGGCAACGCTGGTTGCTTAAGTAAGAATCAAGTCCCTGCGCCTCGGCGCAGGGCGAATCTTTGGGCTGTTCCACCGGCAGCAATGCCAGCGGAGCAGGCAATCAAAGACCGTTGGGCCTAAGGTTGCGTAGTTTGCCGCCGAAGGTTAAAGAGGTCCGGCGCGATCCTGACCTACCCAACGCAGATGGCGAGCCCGAACAAGTTATGCAGTCTCGTTGGTGCATGCCTTCAGGGCATGTGACATGAACTCCTGACTTCGGACGCCGTGTTCGAAACGATGTAAGGCAGGCGGCCATTTGGCCGTGCAATCGCCGATCATCACTTTTGGAGGTTGAACGTGAGTCTCAATCTGAATGACAAAAAGGCCGTAGTCGCCGAAGTCTCCGCCCAGGTAGCAACGGCGCAGACCATCGTGCTGGCCGAATATCGTGGCATTGAGGTTGGAGCCTTGACGAAACTTCGTGCCGAAGCCCGCAAGCAGAAGGTTTACCTTCGCGTGTTGAAAAACACGCTCGCTCGCCGGGCAGTGGAAGGCACTGCGTTTGCGCCTCTCGCGACCGACATGACCGGCCCGCTGATCTATGCGATCTCGGAAGATGCGGTGGCAGCAGCGAAAGTCGTTAACGACTTCGCTAAAACCAACGACAAGCTGGTCGTCAAGGCAGGCAATTACGCAGGTAAATCGCTGGACAAGGCAGGCGTGACCGCGCTGGCAAGCATCCCGACCAAGGAAGTCCTCATCGCTCAGTTGCTGGGCGTTATGCAGGCACCGGTCTCCGGATTTGCGCGCGCACTCGCCGCCCTGGCCGAGAAGAAGCAAGCCGAAGCAGCGTAATCCGCAACGGCGGATTTGCGACGGCAACGTCAAGCTCAATACCCAATACATCCATAAATTTAGGAGTTTTTAAATGGCAATCACCAAAGACGACATCCTGGAAGCCGTCGGTCAGATGACCGTGATGGACCTGAACGATCTGGTCAAGGCATTCGAAGAGAAATTCGGCGTTTCCGCTGCAGCAATGGCAGTGGCAGGCCCGGCAGGCGGCGGCGCAGCGGCTGCAGTTGAAGAGCAGACCGAGTTCACCGTTGTGCTGACCGAAGTCGGCGCGAACAAGGTTGGCGTCATTAAGGCCGTCCGTGAAATCACCGGTCTGGGCCTGAAGGAAGCCAAGGACCTGGTCGACGGTGCACCGAAGCCTGTGAAAGAAGGCGTGGCAAAAGCCGACGCAGAAGCAGCGAAGAAGAAGCTGGAAGAAGCTGGCGCAAAGGCCGACCTCAAGTAATCCGGTTTTTACGCTACTGCTGCGTACGAGTCAAAGTGCAGGGCCCTGCCGAAAGGCGGGGTCCTGCTTTTGGCTCTTCTGTCGTTTCATGAATAGTGGCCAAGGCAGTGGAACAAGGCACTATCAGGCAGTACGGATCGACAGCCGATCCCATGCAACATTTGCAGCCTGCGGCGGTCGTAACGTCGTATCAGAAGGGCAAAGACTTGAGGATTCTCAGACGAAGACACTGATCTTCATCGAGTCCTGAATTCTCTATCCTTCCTGTCACTCACGGAGTGTTCATGCACTACTCATTTACTGAGAAGAAGCGCATCCGCAAATCGTTCGCCAAGCGCGCCAACGTTCACGATGTTCCTTATCTGCTCGCTACCCAGCTGGATTCTTATACCGCTTTTCTGCAGGCAGATGCAGGTCCGGTAAATCGCAAGAGTGAAGGCCTGCAATCGGCATTTAACTCGATTTTCCCGATCGTATCGCACAACGGATTCGCTCGCCTTGAATTCCTGTCGTACACGCTCGGCGATCCGCCGTTCGACGTCAAAGAATGTCAGCAGCGCGGGTTGACCTACGCGTCGCCGTTGCGCGCAAAGGTGCGCCTGGTGATTCTCGATAAAGAATCGCCGACCAAGCCGGTCGTGAAGGAGATGAAGGAGCAGGAAGTCTACATGGGCGAGCTGCCTCTGATGACGGTCAACGGCTCGTTCGTGATCAACGGCACTGAGCGCGTGATTGTGTCGCAGCTGCATCGTTCGCCGGGCGTGTTCTTCGAACATGACCGCGGCAAGACGCATTCGTCCGGCAAGTTGCTGTTCTCCGCTCGTATCATTCCTTACCGTGGCTCCTGGCTGGACTTCGAGTTCGATCCGAAGGACATCCTGTACTTCCGCGTCGACCGCCGTCGCAAGATGCCGGTGACGATCCTGCTGAAGGCCATCGGCATGACCTCCGAGCAGATCCTGGCCAACTTCTTTGTGTTCGACAATTTCACTCTGCGGTCGGAAGGTGCAGAAATGGAATTCGTCGCCGAGCGCCTGCGCGGCGAAGTCGCGCGCTTTGACATTGCCGACAAGTCGGGCAAGGTGTTGGTCGCGAAGGACAAGCGGATTAATGCCAAGCATGTGCGCGATATCGAAGCTGCTGGCATTAAGTACATCTCGGTACCGGAAGACTATCTGCTGGGCCGTGTGCTTGCGACCAATATCGTTGATCCGGATACCGGTGAAGTCGTGGCGCTGGCCAATGACGAACTGACCGATGAGCTGCTCGCGCGCCTGCGCGACGCGCATGTGTCCGACATCCAGACGCTGTACACGAACGATCTCGATCAGGGCGCCTACATCTCGCAGACCTTGCGTACCGACGACACCGCTGACCAGATGGCAGCGCGCGTTGCGATTTACCGCATGATGCGCCCTGGCGAACCGCCGACCGAGGAATCTGTCGAGGCGCTGTTCAATGGCCTGTTCTACAGCGAAGAACGTTATGACCTGTCGGCCGTCGGCCGCATGAAGTTCAACCGTCGTGTCGGCCGCGATGAGCTGCTTGGCACGATGACGCTGTCGAACGACGATATCCTCGCGGTCATCAAGATCCTGGTCGAGCTGCGCAACGGCCGTGGCGAAGTCGACGATATCGATCACCTCGGCAACCGTCGTGTGCGTTGCGTCGGCGAACTCGCCGAGAACCAGTTCCGTGCCGGTCTGGTGCGTGTCGAGCGCGCGGTCAAGGAGCGACTTGGCCAGGCCGAAGCCGATAACCTGATGCCGCATGACCTGATCAACTCGAAGCCGATTTCGGCCGCTATCCGCGAGTTCTTCGGTTCGTCGCAGCTGTCGCAGTTTATGGATCAGACCAACCCGCTGTCGGAGATCACGCACAAGCGTCGCGTTTCCGCACTCGGCCCGGGCGGCCTGACCCGTGAGCGCGCCGGCTTCGAAGTCCGTGACGTGCACCCGACCCACTACGGCCGCGTGTGCCCGATCGAGACGCCGGAAGGTCCGAACATTGGCCTGATCAACTCGCTGGCACTGTATGCCCGCTTGAACGAATACGGCTTCCTGGAAACGCCTTACCGCAAGGTCATCGATGGCAAAGTCTCCGACCAGATCGATTATCTGTCGGCGATCGAAGAAGGCCGCTACATCATCGCCCAGGCGAACGCGACGATCGATGCCAATGGCGAGCTGAGCGACGAGCTGGTCTCCGCGCGTGAAGCGGGCGAAACCATTCTGGTATCGCCCGAACGTGTTCAGTACATGGACGTGGCGCCGGGCCAGGTGGTGTCGGTCGCAGCGTCGCTGATCCCGTTCCTCGAGCACGATGATGCGAACCGCGCGCTGATGGGCGCGAACATGCAACGTCAGGCAGTGCCGTGCCTGCGTCCGGAAAAGGCCTTCGTCGGTACGGGCGTCGAGCGCACGGTCGCGGTGGACTCGGGCACGACGGTGCAGGCGCTGCGCGGTGGCGTGGTGGACTATGTCGATGCAGGCCGTATCGTGATTCGCGTGAATGACGATGAAGCGCAGGCCGGCGAAGTCGGTGTCGACATTTATAACCTGATCAAGTACACCCGTTCGAACCAGAATACCAATATCAACCAGCGTCCGATCGTGAAGGTCGGCGACCGCGTTGCGCGTCGTGACGTGATCGCTGATGGCGCATCGACCGATTTGGGCGAACTGGCGCTCGGCCAGAACATGCTGGTCGCGTTCATGCCGTGGAACGGCTACAACTTCGAGGACTCGATCCTGATCTCGGAGAAGGTGGTTGCTGACGATCGCTATACGTCGATCCATATCGAGGAACTCTCGGTCGTCGCTCGCGATACCAAGCTCGGACCAGAAGAAATCACCCGCGACATCTCGAATCTGGCAGAAAACCAGCTGGCTCGCCTGGATGAGTCGGGCATCGTCTATATCGGCGCCGAAGTCGAGGCCGGTGACGTACTGGTTGGTAAGGTCACCCCGAAAGGCGAGACCCAGCTGACGCCAGAAGAAAAGCTGCTGCGCGCGATTTTCGGCGAGAAGGCGTCCGACGTGAAGGACACCTCGCTGCGCGTGCCGTCTGGCATGGTCGGTACCGTTATCGATGTGCAGGTCTTCACTCGTGAAGGCATTCAGCGTGACAAGCGCGCGCAGCAGATCATCGACGATGAACTCAAGCGCTACCGTCTCGACCTGAACGACCAGCTGCGCATTGTCGAAGGTGATGCGTTCCAGCGTCTCGAGAAGCTGCTGATCGGCCGTGTCGTGAATGGCGGCCCGAAGAAGCTTGCGAAGGGCACTAAGCTGACCAAAGAGTACCTGGACGACCTCGACAAGTATCACTGGTTCGACATCCGTCCGGTAGACGACGATGCCGCGGCCGCCCTCGACGCGATCAAGGAATCGATCGCCGAGAAGCGCCACCAGTTCGACCTCGCGTTCGAAGAGAAGCGCAAGAAGCTCACGCAAGGCGACGAACTACCGCCGGGCGTGCAGAAGATGGTCAAGGTCTATCTCGCCGTCAAGCGCCGCCTGCAGCCCGGCGACAAGATGGCAGGCCGTCACGGTAACAAGGGCGTGGTGTCGCGGATCGTGCCGATCGAAGACATGCCGTACATGGCTGACGGCACGCCTGCGGACATCGTGCTGAACCCGCTGGGCGTTCCTTCTCGTATGAACGTCGGCCAGGTGCTGGAAGTTCACCTTGGCTGGGCAGCGAAAGGTCTGGGCCTGCGTATCGGCGAAATGCTGAAGGCACAAGCGAAGGCGGCGGAAGTTCGCACCTTCCTGAAAAAGATCTACAACGAGTCTGGCCGCTCGGAAGACCTCGACAGCTTCTCGGATGCAGAGGTCCTGTCGCTGGCAGATAACCTGAAGCAGGGTGTGCCGTTCGCGACACCGGTGTTCGATGGCGCGCACGAAAGCGAAATTCATCGGATGCTCGATCTTGCGTATCCGGACGACATCGCCAAGCAGCTCGGCATGACGCCGTCGAAGAACCAGGTCACGATGTACGACGGCCGTACCGGCGAAGCCTTTGAGCGTACCGTTACCGTCGGCTACATGCACGTACTGAAGCTGCACCACCTGGTCGACGACAAGATGCACGCTCGTTCCACCGGTCCGTACTCGCTGGTGACGCAGCAACCGCTGGGCGGCAAGGCGCAGTTCGGCGGCCAGCGTTTCGGCGAGATGGAAGTCTGGGCGCTCGAAGCCTACGGCGCGTCCTACGTGCTGCAGGAAATGCTGACTGTGAAGTCGGACGACGTGAACGGCCGCACCAAGGTGTACGAAAACCTGGTCAAGGGCGATCACGTGATCGACGCCGGCATGCCGGAATCCTTTAACGTGCTCGTGAAGGAAATCCGCTCGCTGGGTATCGACATCGACCTCGAACGCGACTGAGCCTTGTGCCTATCGGCCGCCTCGCAAGGGGCGGCCCGCAGCAAAGATTAATTTTTCACGCCACCGTGGAGTGATACATGAAAGCACTGCTCGATCTATTCAAGCAAGTACAGCAAAACGAACAGTTCGACGCGATCAAGATTGGTCTCGCGTCGCCGGAAAAAATCCGTTCGTGGTCGTATGGCGAAGTCAAGAAGCCGGAAACCATCAACTACCGCACGTTCAAGCCTGAGCGAGATGGTCTTTTCTGCGCCAAGATTTTTGGCCCGATCAAGGACTATGAATGCCTGTGCGGCAAATACAAGCGCCTGAAGCACCGCGGCGTCATCTGCGAGAAGTGCGGAGTTGAAGTCACGCTGGCCAAAGTGCGCCGTGAGCGCATGGGCCACATTGAACTGGCGTCGCCGGTCGCGCACATCTGGTTCCTGAAGTCCCTGCCGTCCCGTCTGGGTATGGTGCTCGACATGACGCTGCGCGATATCGAACGCGTGCTGTACTTCGAAGCCTATGTCGTTACCGATCCGGGCATGACGCCGCTGAAGAAGTGCCAGATCATGTCGGAAGACGACTATGCGGCGAAGTACGAAGAGTACGGCGACGACTTCATCGCCCACATGGGCGCGGAAGGCGTGCGTGAACTGCTGCGCACGATCGATATCGATCGTGAAGCCGAGCAGTTGCGCACCGACCTGCGCGAGTCGAAGTCGGAAGCTAAGATCAAGAAATACGCGAAGCGCCTGAAGGTGCTCGAGGCTTTCCAGCGTTCCGGCATCAAGCCGGAATGGATGATCATGGAAGTGCTGCCGGTGCTGCCGCCGGAACTGCGTCCGCTGGTGCCGCTGGATGGCGGCCGCTTTGCGACCTCCGACCTGAACGACCTGTATCGCCGGGTCATCAACCGTAACAACCGTCTCAAGCGGCTGATGGAGCTGCGCGCGCCGGAAATCATTACGCGCAACGAAAAGCGCATGCTGCAGGAAGCCGTCGACTCGCTGCTCGACAACGGCCGTCGCGGCAAGGCCATGACGGGTGCGAACAAGCGTCCGCTGAAGTCGCTGGCCGAGATGATCAAGGGCAAGGGCGGTCGATTCCGTCAGAACCTGCTGGGCAAGCGTGTCGACTATTCTGGCCGTTCGGTCATCGTGGTCGGTCCGCAGCTGAAGCTGCATCAGTGCGGCCTGCCGAAGCTGATGGCGCTTGAGCTTTTCAAGCCTTTCATTTTCAACAAGCTGGAGTTGATGGGCCTGGCGACCACGATCAAGGCCGCGAAGAAGCTGGTCGAAGTGCAAGAGCCGGTGGTCTGGGACATCCTTGAAGAGGTGATCCGCGAGCACCCGGTGATGCTGAACCGTGCGCCTACGCTGCACCGTCTCGGTATCCAGGCGTTCGAGCCGGTCCTGATCGAAGGTAAGGCGATCCAGTTGCACCCGCTGGTTTGCGCGGCGTTTAACGCCGACTTTGACGGTGACCAGATGGCCGTCCACGTGCCGCTGTCGATCGAAGCGCAGATGGAAGCGCGTACGCTGATGCTGGCATCGAACAACGTGCTGTTCCCGTCGAACGGCGAACCGTCGATCGTGCCTTCGCAGGATATCGTGCTGGGTCTGTACTACGCGACCCGCGAGAAGATCAACGGCAAGAACGAAGGTATGATCTTCCCGGACGTGTCGGAAGTCATTCGTGCGTATGACAACAAGGAAGTCGAGCTGACGACCCGTATCACGGTTCGCATCACCGAGTACGTGCGCGTACAGGAGACCGACGAGTTCGAGAAAAAAATCAACCGCTACGAAACGACCGTCGGCCGTGCGATTCTTTCCGAGATCCTGCCGAAGGGTCTGCCGTTCTCGGTGCTGAACCGCGCACTGAAGAAAAAGGAAATTTCGAAGCTGATCAACACCTCCTTCCGTAAGTGCGGACTGCGCGCCACGGCCGTGTTTGCCGACCAGCTGATGCAATCGGGCTTCCGTCTCGCAACCCGCGCCGGCATCTCGATCTGTGTCGACGACATGTTGGTGCCGCCGCAGAAGGCGACCATCATTGCGCAGGCCGAGCATGAGGTGAAGCAGATCGAACAACAGTATTCGTCAGGTCTCGTGACCGCCGGCGAGCGCTACAACAAGGTGGTCGACATCTGGGGCAAGGCAGGCGACGAAGTCGGCAAAGCGATGATGGAGCAGCTGAAGGTCGAGGACGTCGTCAAGCGCGACGGCTCGAAGGGCACTCAGGAATCGTTCAACGCGATCTACATGATGGCCGACTCCGGTGCGCGTGGTTCGGCCGCCCAGATCCGTCAGTTGGCCGGTATGCGTGGCCTGATGGCGAAACCGGACGGCTCGATCATCGAGACGCCGATTACCGCGAACTTCCGTGAAGGCCTGAACGTTCTGCAGTACTTCATCTCGACGCACGGCGCCCGTAAGGGTCTTGCCGACACCGCGCTGAAGACCGCGAACTCCGGTTACCTGACCCGACGTCTGGTTGACGTCACGCAGGATCTGGTCGTGATCGAAGATGATTGCGGCACGTCGAATGGTGCGTCGATGAAGGCGCTGGTCGAGGGTGGTGAAGTCATCGAGGCGCTGCGCGACCGTATCCTCGGTCGTGTCGCTGCTGCCGACGTCGTGAACCCGGAAACTCAGGAAACTGTCTACGAGGCGGGAACGCTGCTCGACGAAGATACTGTCGAAGACATCGAACGCCTGGGTATCGACGAAGTGAAGGTGCGTACGCCGCTGACCTGCGACACGCGCTACGGCCTGTGCGCCAAGTGCTATGGCCGCGACCTCGGCCGCGGCAGCATGGTCAACTCTGGCGAGGCGGTCGGTGTGATCGCTGCGCAGTCGATTGGCGAGCCGGGCACGCAGCTGACGATGCGTACCTTCCACATCGGTGGTGCGGCATCGCGTGCGGCCGTCGCATCCTCGGTCGAGGCAAAGTCCAATGGCACGGTGCGCTTTACGGCGACCATGCGTTACGTCACCAACGGTAAGGGCGACCAGATCGTCATCTCCCGTTCCGGCGAAGTGCTGATCACGGACGACCATGGCCGTGAGCGCGAGCGCCATAAAGTGCCTTACGGTGCGACGCTGGTAGTCAAGGATGGCCAGGTCATCAAGGCCGGTACGGTACTGGCAAACTGGGATCCGCTGACCCGACCGATCATCACCGAATACGCTGGTACGGTGAAGTTCGAGAACGTCGAAGAAGGCTCCACGGTCGCAAAGCAGATCGACGAAGTGACCGGTTTGTCGACCCTGGTCGTCATCGATGCGAAGCGCCGTAGCAGCGCAGGTCGTACGGTGCGCCCGCAGGTCAAGCTGCTGGATGAGAAAGGCCAGGAGGTCAAGATCGCCGGCACCGAACATGCGGTGACGATCGGCTTCCAGGTCGGCGCGCTGATTACCGTGAAAGACGGTCAGCAGGTGTCCGTGGGTGAAGTGCTGGCGCGTATTCCGACCGAGTCGCAAAAGACCCGTGACATTACCGGTGGTCTGCCGCGCGTGGCCGAACTGTTCGAAGCACGCTCGCCGAAAGATGCGGGCATGCTTGCGGAAGTCACGGGTACCGTTGCTTTCGGCAAGGAGACCAAGGGCAAGCAGCGCCTCGAAATCACCGACATGGAAGGCAACAAGCACGAGTTCCTCATTACGAAGGACAAGCAAGTGCTGGTGCACGACGGCCAGGTGGTGAACAAGGGCGAGATGATCGTCGACGGTCCGGCCGATCCGCAGGACATCCTGCGCCTGCTCGGTCCGGAAGCGCTGTCGCGCTACATCGTCGACGAAGTGCAGGACGTTTACCGTCTGCAGGGCGTGAAGATCAACGACAAGCACATCGAAGTCATCGTGCGTCAGATGCTGCGCCGTGTGCAGGTGGTCGATGCCGGCGATACCAGCTATATCCCGGGCGAGCAGGTCGAGCGCTCAGAGCTGCTGGACGAGAACGATCGCGTAATCGCCGAAGGCAAGCGTACGGCCACCTACGAGAACGTACTGCTCGGCATTACGAAGGCATCGCTGTCGACCGACTCGTTCATCTCGGCGGCTTCGTTCCAGGAAACCACGCGAGTCCTGACCGAAGCGGCCATCATGGGCAAGAAGGACACGCTGCGCGGCCTGAAGGAAAACGTCATCGTCGGTCGCCTGATCCCCGCGGGTACAGGTCTGGCGTACCACCGTGCGCGCAAGGAAAAGGAGAGCTGGGAAGCCGACGAGCGCGCAGCCATGCTGCAGGCTGAAGCGGCGCGCGCGCTGCAGGAAGCGGAAGCTGCTGCAACGACGCATACCGGCGACGTCGAAGGCGACGCCTGACATTTGTTGTAGTTGTTATAACGTCCTCGGCGCTCCGGGGGCGTTGATCCGTCACCGGGCGGCTCTTCAGGGCCGTCCGGTTGACGATCAGTGTTATGCCATCTATACTCGCGAGTTCCCGAATTTAAGCTCGCCCGGGCTTAAGCGCTCTTTGGTCTGTTCTTCCAGTCCCCCGACGCTTTTCCCGTGCCGGCTGTCAGCGGCAGCAAAGTGTTTTTCCGATTTGCTCCGATGAGAAACGTCCCCGGTTTTCCGGGTTTTGTAATGTCCCACTTTTGTTGGATTTAAAGACCGATGCCAACCATTAGCCAACTGATTCGCAAACCGCGCACCTCGGCGCGCGTGAAGAGCAAATCGCCCGCGCTGCAGAACAGCCCGCAGAAGCGCGGCGTTTGCACCCGCGTTTACACCACGACCCCGAAGAAGCCGAACTCGGCGCTGCGTAAGGTTGCCAAAGTTCGCCTGACCAACGGTTTCGAAGTGATTTCGTATATCGGCGGTGAAGGCCACAACCTGCAAGAACACAGTGTCGTGCTGCTGCGCGGCGGTCGTGTGAAAGACTTGCCGGGTGTGCGTTACCACATGGTCCGCGGCTCGCTGGATACCCAGGGCGTCAAAGATCGTAAGCAGGCGCGCTCGAAGTACGGCGCGAAGCGCGCTAAGGCCGCTGCGAAGTAATTTCGCCGTCATACGCAGGTAGTACAACGAGTTTCTGCGGCTGTGCCGCGGAGAGAGTCGGCCCGAGAGGCCGAGTAAGTGAATGGTCGTGATGGCCATTCGTGGTGGCACCAAATGCCGCCGGCTGAAGATTGAAAGGAATCGAAATGCCACGTCGTCGTGAAGTCCCTAAGCGCGAAATTCTGCCGGATCCGAAATTCGGTAATGTCGATGTCGCGAAGTTCGTCAACGTCCTGATGTTGTCCGGTAAAAAATCGGTCGCCGAGAACATCATCTACGGTGCGTTCGAACAGATCCAGACCAAGTCGGGCAAGGATCCGCTGGAAGTATTTGCTGCGGCTATCGGCAACTGCAAGCCGATGGTCGAGGTCAAATCCCGTCGTGTCGGTGGCGCGAACTACCAGGTGCCGGTCGAAGTGCGCCCGGTTCGCCGTATGGCGCTGTCGATGCGCTGGCTGCGTGAGGCGGCCAACAAGCGTAGCGAGAAGTCGATGGCGCTGCGTCTGGCTGGCGAACTGCTCGACGCGTCGGAAGGCCGTGGCGGCGCAATGAAGAAGCGCGATGAGGTCCACCGCATGGCAGAAGCGAACAAGGCGTTCTCGCACTTCCGCTTCTAATAGCCGGGGCGAAGGCGCATGCCGATGCCCCACCCTGAAAGGAAACACCGGGCCGGCCAGTTTTACTGGCGCCCGGTTTCGTACATTGAGAAAGCTTAGGATTTATCATGGCTCGCAAGACTCCCATTGAGCGCTACCGCAACATCGGTATTTCCGCTCACATCGACGCCGGCAAGACGACTACCACCGAGCGCATCCTGTACTACACCGGCGTGAACCACAAGATTGGCGAAGTGCACGACGGCGCGGCGACCATGGACTGGATGGAGCAGGAGCAGGAGCGTGGTATCACCATCACCTCCGCTGCAACGACTTGCTTCTGGAAGGGCATGGCCAACAACTTCCCGGAGCATCGTGTCAACATCATTGACACCCCGGGTCACGTTGACTTCACTATTGAAGTTGAACGCTCGATGCGTGTGCTCGACGGCGCGTGCATGGTGTACTGCGCAGTCGGCGGTGTTCAGCCGCAGTCGGAGACCGTCTGGCGTCAGGCCAACAAGTACGGCGTGCCGCGTCTGGCGTTCGTCAACAAAATGGACCGTACCGGCGCAAACTTCTTCAAGGTGTACGAGCAGATGCGTTCGCGCCTGAAGGCTAACCCGATCCCGATCCAGGTGCCGATCGGTGCTGAAGACAGCTTTGCCGGCGTCATCGACCTGGTCAAGATGAAGGCAATCATCTGGGACGACGCGTCGCAGGGCATGAAGTTCAATTACGAAGACATCCCCGCGAACCTCGCCGACAGCGCGCAAGAGTGGCGCGAGAAGATGGTCGAGGCCGCTGCCGAGTCCAGCGAAGAGCTGATGAACAAGTATCTCGAAGAGGGCGATCTGTCCGAAGAAGAGATCAAGAAGGCGCTGCGTCAGCGCACCATCGCCGGCGAAATCGTGCCGATGATGTGCGGCACCGCGTTCAAGAACAAAGGCGTGCAGGCAATGCTGGACGCGGTCATCGAATACCTGCCGTCGCCAGTCGACATCCCGCCGGTGTCTGGCACGGACGAAAACGAGCAGCCGGCAGAGCGCAAGGCCGACGACAGCGAGAAGTTCTCGGCGCTGGCGTTCAAGATCATGACCGACCCGTTCGTCGGCCAGCTGATCTTCTTCCGCGTTTACTCGGGCGTGGTGAATTCCGGCGATACGATCTTCAACCCGGTGAAGGGCAAGAAAGAGCGTATCGGCCGTATTCTGCAGATGCACGCTAACCAGCGTGAAGAGATCAAGGAAGTCCGCGCCGGCGACATCGCTGCTGCTGTCGGCCTGAAAGAAGCGACCACCGGCGACACGCTGTGCGATCCGGCCGCCGTGATCACGCTCGAGCGCATGGTGTTCCCGGAGCCCGTGATCTCGCAGGCTGTTGAGCCGAAGACCAAGGCTGACCAGGAAAAAATGGGCCTGGCGCTGAACCGTCTGGCACAGGAAGACCCGTCGTTCCGCGTCCGCACCGACGAAGAGTCGGGCCAGACCATTATCTCGGGCATGGGTGAACTGCACCTCGAGATCATCGTCGACCGTATGCGCCGCGAATTCAACGTCGAAGCGACCGTCGGTAAGCCGCAGGTGGCATATCGCGAAACCATCCGCAAGGTCTGCGAAGAGATCGAAGGTAAGTTCGTCAAGCAGTCGGGCGGCCGCGGCCAGTACGGTCACGTTGTCCTGAAGATTGAGCCGCAGGAGCCGGGCAAGGGCTTCGAGTTCGTCGACGCGATCAAGGGTGGTGTGGTTCCGCGCGAATACATCCCGGCGGTCGAAAAGGGCGTCGTCGACACGTTGCCGACCGGCGTGCTGGCTGGCTACCCGGTGGTGGACGTGAAGGTCACGCTGTTCTTCGGTTCGTACCACGACGTGGACTCGAACGAAAACGCGTTCCGCATGGCTGCTTCGATGGCATTCAAGGATGGCTGCCGCAAAGCGCAGCCGGTACTGCTCGAGCCGATGATGGCCGTTGAAGTTGAGACGCCGGAAGACTACGCCGGTACCGTGATGGGCGATCTGTCGTCCCGCCGCGGCATGGTGCAAGGCATGGACGAGATCGCCGGTGGCGGCGGCAAGATCATCAAGGCAGAGGTTCCTCTGTCGGAGATGTTCGGTTACGCCACCTCGCTGCGTTCGGCAACCCAGGGTCGTGCGACGTACACGATGGAGTTCAAGCACTACGCTGAAGCTCCGAAGAACGTCACCGAGGCTGTGATCAGCACCAAGTCGAAGTAATCAAAACCGACGCAGCGCCTTCAGGGCGCTGCGAACAGCAAGCAAATCGTTCTTTTTGAAGGAAGAAGAATCATGGCAAAAGGCAAGTTTGAGCGGACCAAACCGCACGTGAACGTCGGCACGATCGGACACGTTGACCACGGCAAGACGACGCTGACCGCGGCAATCGCGACGGTGCTGTCGGCCAAGTTCGGCGGCGAAGCGAAGAAATATGACGAGATCGACGCGGCTCCGGAAGAGAAGGCGCGCGGCATCACGATCAACACGGCGCACGTTGAGTACGAGACGCAGAACCGTCACTACGCGCACGTTGACTGCCCGGGCCACGCCGACTACGTGAAGAACATGATTACGGGTGCTGCGCAGATGGACGGCGCGATCCTGGTGTGCTCGGCAGCTGACGGCCCGATGCCGCAGACCCGCGAGCACATTCTGCTGGCGCGTCAGGTGGGCGTTCCGTACATCATCGTGTTCCTGAACAAGTGCGACATGGTGGATGACGCCGAGCTGCTCGAGCTGGTGGAAATGGAAGTGCGCGAGCTGCTGTCGAAGTACGAATTCCCGGGCGACGATCTGCCGATCATTCGCGGTTCGGCCAAGCTGGCGCTGGAAGGCGACAAGGGCGATCTGGGCGAAGGCGCAATCATGAAGCTGGCTGAGGCGCTGGATACGTACATTCCGACGCCGGAGCGCGCCATTGACGGTACGTTCCTGATGCCGGTGGAAGACGTGTTCTCGATCTCGGGCCGCGGTACCGTGGTGACGGGTCGTGTGGAGCGCGGCATCATCAAGGTCGGCGAGGAAATCGAGATCGTCGGTATTCGCGACACGCAAAAGACGACCTGCACGGGCGTGGAGATGTTCCGCAAGCTGCTGGACCAGGGTCAGGCGGGCGACAACGTTGGCGTGCTGCTGCGCGGCACGAAGCGTGAAGACGTCGAGCGTGGCCAGGTGCTGGCCAAGCCGGGTTCGATCAAGCCGCACAAGCATTTCACGGGCGAGATCTA
>JACCDQ011162764.1_pt1 | contig 17007 bp, 22 predicted proteins | sample 7446031 | NCBI WGS metagenome assembly JACCDQ01 (sample SAMN15323442, study PRJNA562643) | freshwater metagenome | isolation source: river surface water | place: USA:Blue River Watershed | collected 2017-08-17
CTTGTCCGGAATGGACGCAACGGCGGCCTTCATGGCGTCAGCCGAGGTGGTCGATGGGCTGCAAGCGGCCAACGTCAGCGCACAGGCCAGGGCGGACAGGGAAAGCGCGAATTTCTTCATGAGAGTGTGAGTTCGAGGTTGAGTTTTACTTCTTGGCACCCACCAGCTTTGCAGCCAGGGTGAGCGCATCAGGGGTGAATTTTCCGACGGACCGCACCAGGGACACGGCCTTGTCGAGGACGGAGGACTCCAGCAAGTCGGCGCATTCAAGACGCGCGCGGTCCAGCAACGCGCTGGCGCCGGGCTCGCGCTTGGCAGCCGCGGCCTCTTCTTGCCTGGCTTGGCGCTCCGCAATGCTTTTCTCAAGTTCCACCCAGCGCACCGCGTCAGCGACCGTGACAAACCCCTGGTCGGCCAGGGCACGTGCCAGCAGCGCCAGGCCTTCCTTGGACACGTCCTTGCTTTGGGCGACCTGAGACAGCCATTCATCTGACATCCGCGCCTGGTCCAGGGCCTTGCGGTCGCTCATCGCAGCGCCGACTGCACCCGACAAGCCCAGCAGGAGCCCCAGCGGCAGGTTCACGAGACTGACCGCGCCGCCCAGTACTTCCAGGGAACCCCAGCCGAGCGTAGACGGCTTGTCAGAATGCTTGACGGCAGCATCGACTGCTGCGCTTAACGCGGCGCCGCTCATGCGGAGACCGCGGGAGTCGACTCTGCCGCCGAGGCCTTGCGAGCGGTCTCGCGCTCTCGCGAGGTATGGCGCACCCGTCGTTGCGTGGGCTCGACCTTCTGCGGCATCTTCAGGCCAAAAGCCTTCGACGCGCCAAGCAGCTCGGCATATCGGGCGACTTGCCCGATGGCCACCGACGGGTCTCCCCGCTCGATACGCGAAAGCGTCTGTCGGCTGAAACCGCAGGCTTGTGCCACGTCTTCATGGGTCATGCGCTTGACGAGCCGATGGCCCCGCAAGGCCGAACCCAGCTCGCCCAGCAGCGAAACCACGGATTCTGTCGCCTTGGACTTTTGGTCGATTTTCATGTTCTTAAAAGTCTACTGGATGTGTTGTTGTAATTGTAGACGAACAAGTTCGGCAAGTCAATTAAAGTGAGCTTTTAGAACTTGCTGGCTTGGCCCTGCAGGGTCTTCGCGCGCAAGGTCCAGCGCCAGGTGCGTCCACTGGGCTCCATGTAGCCCTTGGCTAGAAGTTCAGAAAAGACGTTTGCGGGCAGGCGCTGTCCAGGCTGCCGCACAAAAGCAAGCGCCTCGGGGCTCAGGTCGCCGCCCGCTCCTTGCGTTGCCGACGCTTGACTGACTCGGGCGAGATACCGACGGGTGTTGCGAGAAGACATGCCCTGTGTAGGGCACTGTTTTAGTGACGCTGCTTACGCCCGGGCCCGGTAACGAGCCAGGGCGGCAGCCCCTTGTTCCAGGTGGTTCGTGCGCAGGTCTCGCAAGAACGTTGAAACGTCCGCCCCCTCTCGCGGGCTGACTCGGTAGGCAAAAACGCCACCGATATAGACCATCCAGCCGCTGAGAGCCTCGACCCAGAAGGCAACGCCGTAGGTGTTGAGCGGCTGAGGAGACGCCCCCGACATAGGCAGGAGGAACATGGCGAACACAGACAGCCCTGAAGCTCCGCCGCAGCTTTGAGTGCGCGCGCAAGCGTCCTCGTGGGCGCGTCGAAGTAGCTCTACAGGGTCAGGGTTTCCAGTCATGCCGCGTATAGCGCGGCATACCCAAATTTTCGGGAGAAACCAGGGGAATTTCCAGCAGGGACCCGGGACGCTTTTCTGCGCTCAGCTCAATCCCGAACTTCCAGCACCTGTTCTACCCGGACCACTCGGTGACCGTGCTCGCGCAGCAGCTCATCAAAGAGATGCAGGTCCTGCGCGTCGAGGCTGGACCGCGCCTGCGCATTCTCCAGCCGACGTCGGCTGCGTTGGGACCGAACTGCCTCCAGCGCCGGAAAGGGAACACCCAAGTGTCGCGTGATGTGGTACTCAATCTCCTGGTCGTCGGCGCGGGTCAACCCTTGGTGCCCGTCCTCGAACCACCTCCCTAGCGCCCGGACATCCGCAAGAGCTTCGACAGACCGGTCCTCGACCGGGCCACAGTCCGGACAGACCCAGCGATAGCGGTGAGTGCGAATGGTGATGTTCATATACGTAGAAAACCCGCGCCAGACAGGCTCGCTCGCATTTATACCCGCTTCTGGAGCGTATGAAAACGCTCGCTATAAAGAAGACGAACTTTTCCGGAAGAAGCTCATGTTCTCCCTCATTATTGGCATCATTTCCGTCATTCTCGTGGCCATTCTCGTGCTGGCCACCATCTACTATGGCGGTGACGCCTTGGTTGCTGCAGGCCCGAAAGCCCAAGCCGCACGGCTGACCAACGAGGCGGAACAGCTGCGTCTGGCCATCCAGATGTACGTGGTCGACCACAACAAGCTGCCGGAGAAGATGGCCGACCTCACCGACAACGGCCGCTACCTCAAGAACGCACCCACCGACTGGCAAGACAGCTCGCAGTTCTTCACCAAGTCGACCTACGACGTGGAGAAGGACACGTGCCTGCAGTTCAACGTCAGCCGCGGCATCCCCTTCGTGCCGGAGTGCACAGATGAGGTGTACCGCAACGTCACGGTGTGCTGCCGCAACACCCTGATGAGCACGAACTGAGGCCGACGTCCATCAACCCAATCAGCAGAGGCGCCCGAAGGCGCCTCTTTCGCTTCCACACCCATAGAAAGAATCCGCCGTGGCTCTTCGCAGACATCCCCCCGGGGCTACCAAAGCCCGCTTGCACCCGTCGTCTCCTCGCTACGTGGTCTTCATGAAGGGGCAGCCGCCCTCCTCCGACCAGAAAGCTCAGGTGCGAAAGCTCGCCGGCTTGCAGGTCATCTCCGAAAGTGCTTCTGCCTTCCTGGTGGACGGCCCGCCGGACCTGGAATCTTTGATTGACATGCTCAAGGGTTGCCCCGGTTGGAGTGCGAGCAAGGAGGTTTTCTATGGCCTCGCGAGCTGACGACACGGCTACGCCCGTGCTGCGGTTGCCCCAGAACACCGCCGGCCGGGACTTTGTGGCGGGAGATGTTCATGGCTGTCTGCCCTTGCTGCTGGAGGGCTTGAAGCGCGTGAGCTTTGACCCGAGCGTTGACCGGCTCTTGCTGGCCGGAGACCTGGTGGACCGTGGAGAGGATTCTGCAGGATGCCTGCGTCTGCTCAGGTCCAAAGGCGTCTACAGCGTGCGCGGCAACCATGAAGACATGGCACTGGAGGCGTTCGACGAAGAGGGTGAGCTCGTGCTCGAACCTCGAGCCTTGGAGAGCTTCTTGCGCAACGGGATGGGTTGGTGGTTGCAGCAGACCTCGAGAGAGCGCCGACAACTGCTGGCGCTGGCGCGCAGCCTCCCTCTTGTCATCGAGGTGCCGACCCGACGAGGGCTGGTGGGCATCGTTCACGCCGATGTCCCGGCCGAGCAGAGCTGGAGTCAGTTTGTTGCCGCCATAGAGCACGGCGACGAGCGCACCTGCGAGATTGCACTGTGGGGGCGCAAACGGATTCAAGGCCAGAACGACCGCGGCGTCGCCGGGGTAGGTCGGGTCTTCGTCGGCCACACGCCTCAGTGGGGACAGATGCGTCGATTCGGCAACGTCTATGCCGTGGACACCGGAGCGGTCTACGGCCAGTCCGGCGATGAGCCTCAGGGGGCCCTGTCGGTGATGAACGTCCTGACAACAACCGTGGCCACCTTGAGAGCGCCCGCTCCGGGCCCATTGCTGCTCTTGGACGAGCCAGAAGCCTCCAATCGACCGTTCGGCCAAGGCCCAGGGTACCTCGCTTCCGGGACCTCTCGCTGGGCGTGGCCGCGTCGAGCATAAGCCGACCATGAGAGAAAAAGCGGCCCCGACTGGGGCCGCAAGCAGTTCAAAAGGAGGCCTGGGTGGCGGGTGCGTCGGATGCTCGCTCTTGCTTCATCCGCAACATCACCTCTTCGATTCGCTCGTGCGGCAGCCAGAAGCTGACTGCGCGGCATCGGGTGCCGTCACTGCTGCGCCAGCCGTGCTGCCGTCGCTGGTCGCACCGGTAGGCGTCACCCGCCTCGATGAAGTGTTCGGCGTCCTCCAGCAGGAGGTGGCCAGAGCCGGCGAGATGCACGTTGAGGAAGCAGTGGGGCTTGCTCGGGGTACCGAACACGGGCCAGCTCAATTCCCCGTCATCGTGCATGCTCACGTCACGAAACACCAGAAAGCTCAGCGAGCTGTCGCTCGGCGCTTCGTACCGAAGCATCCATCGCTGGAATGTGCGCTGCAGCCAATTTCGTGCTGCGCGGCACACCAGCTCAGGGCCGGACAGGTCGACCGAAGTCTCGAAAAGCTCTTCGGCTTTCATGACTCGGTTCACGTAGCGCTCGTCCAGACGACGATGGCGCAACGCCGCTTTGTAGAATGTGGGAAGCTGAGCCACTCGCGGAAGACGCAGAAAGTCCACGGGGGTCATGGTTGCAATGTCCTTGTTGGAGTCCTCCTGGGTGTAGCCATTCAGCGCAGACCCACAAGAAAGGGGCCCACAGCGCAGCTGAAGGCCCCCGTTCAATCAAACCGCGTCACTGCTTGCGCTGACGCTCTGCTTCATGCTGGTCGCACAAGGTCCGAACCCATCCGCCGCCGCGCGTTTTGCCGGGGGCGCCACACTGCTCGCAGGTGCTGCCGCTCAAGGCTTCAGCGAACTCGATGTGATGGTGGGCGCGGCTGTCACCTCCGTGGACATAGAAGCGCAGCGTGCCGAACTTCTCCTTGACCTGCACGGCCACGGGGATGGCGTCAGCTGCCGCCTTCATGGCCAGTCGCTTGCGCTCGACATCAACTGCGGTGATGGTATCGGCACCCTTCCAAGGCGAGGTGCCTTCGTGCTTGCGAGCGTACTCATAGTCCTGCACCGCCTGCTCGTACGGCCAGTACAGCAGGCTGCACAAAGTGTCCAGCAGGTTGAACCAGCCATCGCCGTGTTCGAAGCCCCAACACATCGCCGTGCGGCGCATGCTGGCGCGGCGGTCCTTGAAAATCAGCGGGTATCGCTCACACAGTTGTTTGTCCAATTCAGGGCTCATGCGTCATCTTTCCAATACTTGGCGCCAACCGAAGGGTTGGCAGTCGCCTGACCGGTCTAGCGAAGCGGTCTATGCCTCGGGCCGGAGCTCGGTCCTCCTCGCAAAAGTTTCCCGGGAGCGTCGGCGGTCTCTATACCGGTCAGGACATTCAAAGGAAAACACATGACCGCAAAAGACATTTCCATCCCCAGTGGCAGCCTCGTCGTTCTGTCGGGCCTGCCGGGCGCAGGAAAGTCGTCGCTGAAGGCCAACGCAACGAACTTCCGGGACCTGGACCAGGCCTGGCTGTCGATGGACGACCTGCGCATGCAGGTGTTGGGCAGCTTCAGCGACCTGGACGACGAAGGTCGCCTGTTCGAGGAGATTCCGCAGAGCGCCAACCAGGAGGTGTTCGCCATCCTGACGTCGACCGTCAAGGCTCGGCTTAGCCATGGACGCACTTGCATCCTGGACGGCACGTGGCTGACGGACGCAGACCGCAAGGTCTGGGCCGACTTGGCCGCGCAGTACGGCGTCAACTTTCTGGTGCTCATCCTGGACACCCCGCTGGAGCAGTGCGTGACGAGCAATCGTCAGCGCTCCAAGCGCGTACCGGAGTTCCGCATCCAGGAGATGATGAATCCCCCCAAGCCGGAACCCGTGGTCACCCCCTCGGGCAAGGTGGTGGAGCAGACCGCCCCACAAGGCTTCATGCGCACCTCCGAGTATCCGCACGTCATCGTGCAGCGAGGAGACCGCCTGGTGCACCAATTGCCGGACCTTGGTCACGAGCAGTGGGATGTCGTTGGCGATGTGCACGGCCTGACGCAGGAGTTCCTCGAACTGCTGCGCAAGGCTGGCTGGAACACCGACAACGGCCGGCTCTCGCACCCGCAAGGGCGCAAGCTGCTGCTGCTGGCAGACCTGGTGGACCGCGGGTACGACTCGCTGGGCCTCGTGCGCCTGATTCGCCGGGCCGTGCAGGACGGCGTCGCCGTGTGCCTCAAGGGCAACCATGAGGACAAGGTGGTCCGCTTCTACGACACCGCCAAGCGCGAAGGCATCGAGCGGTGGTCGTCTTTCGCCAACGCGGAGACGGGCATGCAGCTCATCTATGCCGAAGACGGCGCGGAACTCGTGGCCTTCATGCGTGCCCTGCCGCCCTACAAGGTGCTGCAGACCCAAGACGGCCGCCGCCTGGCGTTCGTGCATGGCGACATGAAGCGCTTCGACGCGGAGCTGACCAATGCGTCCGACATGGTGTATGGCCAGTCGGGCTACCGCCGAGGTGTGGACAGCGACGCACTGTACGAACAGCGCTACCAGCAAGGGCTCAACACCTGGACGCTCTTCCGCGGGCACATCCCGCAGACGTCCGAACAAGAGCACGTGTTCTCCCTGGAGCGGCATCCGTTCCAGAACGGAGAGCTGGTGTTGCTGCGACTGGATGACATGTTGCGCGATGTCCGAAACGGCATGTCGCAACGCGAGGCCTTCAAGGCCAACATCCTCACGCAGCAGTGCCACTACGACTTCGAGCGGGTCTCGCGCAAGTGGGACTTGATGAAGGGCGTGGAATCGCTGGTGACCAACAAGATGGCGACTCGCCAGCTGGACGACACCAAGATGCTTCGCGTGTACAAGTACTCGAAGCAGACGTTCTGGGACAACCGCTGGGGCGAATCGCCCTGGCTGCTCAAGGCGCGAGGCATCGTGCTGGACGCAGGCGGACGCATCGTCAGCCACCCGTTCGACAAGTGCTTCAACTACCTGGAAAACGGCACGGGCAAGGACATCGCGGACGACACCCCCATCGTGGCGGTCCTGAAGCTCAACGGCTTCCTGGGCATTTGCTCGGCGCACCCGCTGCGCAAGGGCGAACTCCTGGTTCACACCCAGGGTGGCTTCGGTGGCGAGTTTGTCGACTACATCAAGGAGTACCTCAATCAGCCCCGAACCCGGGGGTTGGTGGGCCGCTTCCTGGCGAAGAACGACGTGACGCTGATGTTCGAAGTGCTGCACCCCAGCGACCCGCACATCATCGAGTATCCGCAAGAGATGATGGGCCTGCACCTGCTGGGCGTGCGCGGAAAGTCCGAGCAGGACCAGCCGTGGACCGAAGAACAGGTGGACGCGGCGGCGCTGGAGATGGGTCTGCCCCGTCCCAGCTGGGAGCGAACCACCTTCGGGGAGCTCAAGAGCCGCATCAAGTCCGACCGCGGAGAAGGCTACATGGTCCGCGAGGACAGCCCTGAGCAGCTTCACCTGCTGAAGTGGAAGTCGCCGTACTACCTGACGACGAAGTTCCTGGGTCGGCTGTCGAGCAAGCGCATCGCGCACCTCTACGGCAACCCCTCTGACTTCAAGAAGACGGTGGACGAAGAGTTCTATGTGCTGGTGGACATGATTCCGCAGGCAGTCGACCGGGACACGTTCCTGGCGATGACCAACGAGGAGCGTGTCGCCTTTGTGCGCGAGCTCATCGACAAGCTGTTCTAACCTAGAGCATCATTACCTGGCCATCTCGCATCCGCGAGGTGGCCTTTTTCTTGCGCCACGGGGACGCCCCGCCCGCTTGCCTGAGCTATACGGAGCAGGACAACCCTCAAGGAGCTTTTCATGCCCGCCCTACTCTCCAAAGTGTTCAACTGGAAGAAGCACCCCGCCGGCGTCTTTGTGCTGGCCCTGCCGCTGGCGCTCATCGGGTTCTTCAGCCTGGCGCTGAAAGCCTGGCTGCACTGGAAACTGCAAGGGGATGCCGTCTACGCGCTCATGCTGGCCGTGGGCCTGCTCGTTCTCGCGGTCGCCCTGATTCCGGCATGGCGCATGCACCAGACCAGCCAACGACTTGCCTCGTTGGCTCGGCACAACTGATACCCCGCATTCATTCGTCGGACCGCTCTAGCCTCTGCTCGAGCGGTCCGAGTTCCTTTCAGGCCTGCGCCTGGTCCAGATGGGCCTTCAGCTCATGCACACGCGACTGAAGCTCAGGCAACTGCTCCAAGGAAAGGCCTTGGCCCTGCACAGGCTCGCCAACCGCCACCCGCACCCGGCGCCAAGGGCGCCAATGGGCGAGACGCTTGGACAGCGGCCATCCCGTGCGAGACAGGGTCGAGCCCCACAGTCCGGACAGGGCGACGGGAAAGACAGGCACAGGGTTGCGCTCCAGGATGCGAACCACGCCCGGCCGGAAGGGATTCATCTTGCCGTCGCGAGTCAGCATGCCTTCGGGGAAGATGCAGACCAGCTCGCCACGGTCCAGCGCCTGGCCCACCTCCTTGAAGGCTGCCTCCAGCACCTCAGGATGTGTTTTCGCCGGAGCAATGGGAATGGCACGCACCGCCTTGAACAGCCAACGAGCGCCGGGAATCTTGAAGATTCCATGGTCCATCACGAACCGGATGGGACGCGGGCTCAGCGCCGACAGGAACAGCGCGTCGGCATAGCTGACATGATTGGGGCACAGCAAGGCAGGGCCGTCCAAGGGCAGGCGCTCGCGCCCTTGCGTCTGCAGGCGATAGACGGTGTGCGCGAGCATCCAGCCGACAAAGCGCCAGAGGAACTCGGGCACCAGGCTGTAGATGTACAGCGCGACCAACCCATTGAGCACCGCGCACACCAGCACCAGCGTGGTCACTGAAACACCGGCAGACAACAGCCCCGCGGCGAGCCCGGCGGAGGCCACCATGAAAAGCGCATTGAGCACATTGTTCACTGCCATCACCCGTGACTGATGGGACTTCTCCGTCCGCAGCTGAACCAAGGCGTACAGCGGCACGATGAACAGTCCGCCGAACAGGCCGATGCCGAAGAGGTCTAGCAGCACACGAAGTGCTCCTTGCGTCTGCACAAAGGCCGTGACGCTCAAAGCCTGGGCCGAGCCGTGCGCGGCCTCGAACGCGGTCAGGGCGAAGTAAAGGTCGGCAGCGAAGACCGACAGTCCGATGGAGCCGAAGGGTACGAGACCGATTTCCACCCGGTGGCCCGAAAGCTTCTCACACAGGATGGAGCCGGTGGCAACCGCCAGGGAGAACACCGCGAGCATCAATGTGACCACGTGTTCCGACCCGTGCAGGACGTCCTTGCCAAGCGAGGGCAGTTGCGCCAGCAGCAGCGCGCCGAAGAACCAGAACCAGGAAATTCCCAGCAAGCTCAGCCACACAGAGCGTGTTTGCCGCGCAAACTGAATCATTGACCAGCTTTGGCGCACCGGGTTGAGTTGCAGGACCAAGCCCGGAGCCGGAGCTGGCAGCCTCGGAATGGCTGCGCTCGCCAGCAACCCTGCAACGGCCACGCCCGTGAGCGTCGCGCTGAGAACGAATGGGTCTGTAGTCAGGCTCACGAGCACACCTGCTGCCAGCGTTCCCAGGAGAATGGCAAGGAACGTCCCCATCTCGAGCAGCCCGTTTCCGCCAACAAGCTCCTTCTCCTGCAACACCTGCGGCAGCACGGCGTACTTTGCCGGCCCGAAGAAAGCGGAGTGGCATCCCATCAGGAACAGCGCAATCAGCAGCGCGACGATGTCCTGACGGTAGAACCCCCAGCTTGCCAGCGCCATGATGAGAACTTCGGAGCCCTTGACCCCTTGGATGAGCCGGGACTTGTCGAGCTTGTCGGCAAGCTGGCCCGCGAGTGCCGAGAACAGCACGAAGGGCAGGATGAACAGCCCTGCCGCCACGTTGGTCAGCAAAGCGGCGGGCAGGGAGGAGTACTGGCTTCCGTGGTAGACGACCAGCAGGACCAGCGTCTGCTTGAAGAGGTTGTCGTTGAACGCCCCCAGCAGCTGGGTCCAGAAGAAGGGGGAGAAGCGACGCTGGGCAAGCAGCGCGAATTGAGAACTCATGGTTTCGTCCTTTAGAGCAAGAGTATATCTCATGTTGCTAAACGACACCGTCAATTTAAGGACGCACCATGAAATCCATTGTTCTTTCCTCTCTGTTCGCCATCGCACTTGCCGGAACCAGCGCCGCTCGGGCCTGGACCCCTGAAGAAGTCTCCACCGGAGCCGCCGCTGTGGTCATCCTCGCCCAGAAATGCGCACCGGAGCACGAAGCGCAGTTGCGCAAGCAGGCGCTGGCGCAGCTTTCCAACATGCTCCGCGACTTCTCCCCTTACGAGCGCTCGGTGGTCGTCGATTCGGCCGAGATGAAAATCAAGGCGCTGTCCATCTCTTCTCAGGGCGTCAGCTGCGCGCAGGCAGAAAACCTGCGAACGATGGCCAAGCAATGGGGGTTTGGAAACTTCTTCGCACCCTAAAAGCCCGCGGCGACCCCTTCGCTACACGCAAGAGGTCAACTATCATCGCAACGGACATGAGCCCGATTTCCCGCATCAACGCTCTTCCCGCCGTCTCGGCAACCGGACGCCTCGTGACGTCCAAACCGGAGTGGCAGCACCTGCCCCTTCGGCCTCGCCCGCAAGCACAGCGCCCGGCGCCCTCCCCCGCCGTCAAGGACATGGACTTTTCGGCACTCGAGCTTCGACTGCTCGGGTCACGCTAGTTCTGAAGCCCTGCACCGCAGGGCTTTTTTTCATGTCCGAACCGGTTTACAAGTTCTGGTTGTATTGTTAGAATTATCAACAGTCAACGCGACAGGTGATGGCCTGCCGCCCAGTGGAGCTTTTGAACCATGTGGACAACCCTCAAGAGATTTTTGCAGGGGGTGGCCGACCGTTTGTCCGTCCCCTCCCCGAATCCTTCGTCTTTCGCAGAGCTGCTGAACAAGGAGCCTGCTCCTGTCTTGCTGGCCGGTGTCAGCGGTAGCGGCAAGTCCACGCTCCTGCATCAGGCGCGGGACCAGCTGCACGGCTGCGTCATTCACCTGGAAGCACAATTGGGCACGCACGGCGCCGAAGGCTGGGAGGACGCTCCGTTTTGGGGTGTCCTCAAGCGCCCGGGACTGCCGGATGAAGACTGGGACATGCCCGACGTGCTGCACCAGCGCCCCTGCGGTGTCTTCGAGTTGACTCTGCCCTGCGGACTCTCCGACCCGCGCCTGATGGAAGCCCTCCAAGGGATGCTGCGCCAGGCGCTAGACAGTCCGAACCGCGAGACCCGACTGACCATCTTGGTGGACGAAGCGGATGAGCTGACGCGGCGCGCCGGGGTACTGCTGCCGGTGATGCAAGGGCGCGGGGCCAACATCAGCTGGGTGCTGTCCAATCAGCGGCTCCACGACATCCCGAACACGATGAAAGCGCAGTTCACCAAGCTGTGCTTGCTGCGCACCTCCGTGGACGATGCGCGCCTGGTGCAGCAATGGGCCGGACGCTCTGACCTGAGAACGGAGCTGCTGCCCCGCGGAGAGGCCGCGTGGGTGGAGCCCACGGCGGGGAGCGTCGTCCTGCTGTCTGCTGGGGTGTAAGCGCTCGACTTTAGCGACGCTTTAAGCTAAAATTTAGTTCAACACAAAACAATTTGGAGCTTTGGTATGGGTCTGGACATTTCGGCGTACAAGGGGTTGAAAAAGCTCGACGCGACGGTCAACGAAGACGGTGAGGCGGTTTTCCGCTCGACGGGCGAGACCCTGGACTGGCAGGAGTACTGCACCCCCTATATCAACCCCGACTTCGAAGGGCGCGCCGAAGGCCTGGAGGCTGACGCGGTGTATGGGTTCGAGGCGTCGATGGGTTTTCGCGCTGGCAGCTACAGCGGCTACAACTGGTGGCGACGCCAGCTCGCCGTGCTGGCCGGGTACGGTTCCGACCAGAAGGCGTTCGAAAGTGACGGCGGACCGCTGTGGGAGCTCATCTGTTTCTCGGACTGCGAGGGCAGCATCGGCCCGGTCGTCAGCGCCAAGCTGGCGCGCGAGTTCGCAGAACTGCAGCCCAAGGTAGACGCCTTGGCCGACACCGAGGAGTACGCGTACTTCCGTTCGCTGTATGCCTCCTGGCGCGAAGCTTTCGAGATGGCTGCACAAGGCGGCATGGTGGACTTTCACTGAGCGCTGCAGGACGCACGTGCCTCGTCGCTAGACGGGGCACCTGTCTGTCCGGAGACGAAAACCATGAAACACCCCCTGAACCTCTTGCTGGCAAACGTCTTGTTCGCAGCAACCTGCGCGATGGCAGCCCCGTCGGAATCCCCCAAGCCCGGTGCTGAGCAGACGATTGAGCTGCATGTGGACGGACTGAACTGTGCGCTGTGCAGCGAAGCGATGAAAGCGTCGCTGGTCAAGGCCGCAGGTGCGAAAGCCATTGAACCGCGGCTGGAGTGCGGACGAATCTACCTCCAACTGGACAAGGCGGCGCAGCTCAACGAAGGCGCGGTGAACATGACGCTGATGGCCAACGGCTTCAACCTCAAGAGCGTTCAACCGTCGTCCAAGTCCTGGTCGGCCGTTCGTGCCACCAAAGACTGCTGAAGCCTACCGGAGCCTGCCTTGAAAGCTGAGTCTCGCTTCATGTGGGTGTCGCTCGCGGCCAGCGGCTCTACCCTCATCTGCTGCGCACTGCCTGCGCTGCTGGTCAGCCTGGGAGCCGGCGCCGTACTGGCCTCGCTCATCAGCACCTTTCCTGCCCTCATCTGGGTGTCGCAACACAAGGTGCCCTTGTTTGTCATCGCCGGCTTGATGCTGGCGGTAGGCGGCTGGATGCAAAGCCGGCCCGCGGCGTGCCCCTTGGACCCTGCCCTGGCTCGGGCTTGCGCTCGCTACAAGCGCATTTCCCGTGTGGTTTACTGGATGAGCGTCGCGCTGTACCTGGTGGGTGGCTTCTTCGCCTACGCCGCACCCTGGCTCTTGAGCCTGCGCCAAGGTTGAGCCTCCGTGCGGGTTCAAGACCTCATTGCGCAGCTCGAGAAGCTGCCGCCTGATGCGCAGGTCGTCCTCAGCGACCACACGGAGTCCTTCCGTTTTGGGCTCATTCGCCCGCTCCGGCCTGAAGAAGTGGCTTCCCTGCCGCTGGGCCGCGCCTGTGTCGAGGACGGCTCTTGGTTGTGCGCCTGGGACGAACGACCTGACGACGCCGAAGGCCCTCACGTCGGCGTGTTGCTTGGTCCTCGCTGAGAAAAGAAAACCGCGGCACGAGGCCGCGGTTGGAAATCAAGAAGAGCGTGACGCTCAGCTCAGCGCCACGAAGCGCTGTCCGACCGACTCCTGGGCAAGCAGGTAATCGGACTGAGGGAGCCCTGGCAACAGGTCAGTGCTCAACGACTCGCCGGAGACAGTGAAGACCGCCGTCCCGTCGGCGAGCAGCCGCGCTGTCATATCGACCACGATGAGCCCTCCCAACTTCTGGCCGTCGCCGTCCTGTAACGCCACCGGCGTGCCTTCCTGGATGCCGAAGACGCACTGGAAGAGCTGCACGGTGTTGTCCTCGACGAAGTCTTCGCAATCACGACGCTCCGCGTCGTATTTGGCAATGAGGTCGTCACACTCCTGCTGAAACTTGGGTGAGCGCAACTTTTCCCTGCGCTTTTTCTCTGCGGCAAGAAGGGGACGAACCCGTTCCAGCGCGCGTTTGTGGTCCTCGATGGTCGCCAGCCACTGACGGGCGTCGGCGTCGAGATACGCGTTGGCATCCGACATGGTTCAGTTCCTTTCCAGTTTGACGAAGCGTTCGACGTGCGCCTGCAGCTCGTCGGATTGCCGCACAAGTTCGGCGTGGAGGTCATCCAGGTCCTGAGCGGCGGCCAAGAAGAAGCGGTCGATGCCCGGGTCCTGTGGCATGCCACGGCGAAAGACCTCGAAGTACGCTTCCCAGCACGGACCCAGGTCCGCGTCGTTGGCTTGGGTGAGGCTCACCTCCAGCACCTGGGTCGGCAGGAGCTGCACAAAGCTGCTGCGCTGCCGGTTTCCGATGTTGGCGAGGTTGGCCAGCCAGGAGTGCACCAGCCAAACGGGATGGTCGTCCGGATGCGCGTCGAAGCCCGGGCTGCCGTATCGGTACAAGGCCCACTCGTCAGAGCGGTCCTGGCCGACATGCCAGAGCTCGGCATCCGACAGCGGCAGGTTTTTCTCCGCCGCCAAGTCTTCGGCCAACGGCGTAGACCAAGCGATGCGAAGCCCTGGAATTTCCTGATGGGCTTGCGTCAGCGTGTCACGAAACACGTGACAGGCGTCCTGAACCCGCATTCGGCGGCCGGAAAAAGCCTCTGCCCGCTCCAGCCGTTGACCGAGCGAGATTCGCGCCCGAGCCTTGTCTGGTCCGTCAAAAAAAGCATACGCCCCGTCATGGCAGTAGCCCGTACTGCAATTGAGTTCGATGATGAGCATGAAATGTCCTTGTTTTCCGGTATAGGGAAGACATCCTGAGCAGTCTCGCCCCGATAAATAGACCCTCTATAGGAGGGTATGAAAATCCAGATTGCCTCGGACCTCCACTTGGAATGGGTCCATCACTGCTTCCCGAACGCACCGGCGCTGCCCATCGCCCCTGAGGCAGAGCTGCTCGTGCTTGCGGGGGACATCCACATGCATGACCGTGCGCTGGAGGCTTTCCGTGACTGCCCGATTCCAGTGGTGTATGTGGCAGGCAACCACGAGAGCTATGGCACCAATCTCTACGGACTGACCGACCACATGAAGGCAACCGCCCGCGACAAGGGCGTTCACTTCCTGGAGATGGGCGAGCTGCAGCGCGAGGGAGTTCGCTTTCTGGGCGCAACCCTGTGGACGGACTACGAGCTGCATGGCAACCAAGCCATGTCGATGGAGCGTGCCCGGCGCAGCCTAGCCGACCACCGGCAAATCGCCGGTCGCCACGGAGGGCTCTTTTCTCCGGAACAGGCGCTGGAGCGCCACCGGGTTTCGCGCATCTGGCTGCAGGCGTGCCTTCGCACGCCCTTCGCGGGCAAGACGGTGGTTGTCTCTCACCATGGCCCCCATCCTGACGGCGTGGCAAAGCAGTTCAAAGGCGACGGCCTGAATCCGGCCTTCTTCAGCGACCTGCGGCCCCTGCTGAAGGACGTCGACCTGTGGGTCCACGGCCACACGCACGCACGCGTGGACATCCAGGAAGGGCGTTGCCGCGTGGTGGCCAACCCGCGAGGCTATCCGATGAACCTGCGTATCGCGCCGACCATTGAAGACATCGTTTTCGAGAACCCGCACTTCGACCCGTGCTGGGTGATTGAAATCTGAACACCGCAAGGTGCGGTGATGAGCCAGAAGCGTGCACTGCTTGCCTTGCTGGGCTTGAACACCCTCGTGGTAGCCACAGTGGCGGTCTCGCCAGCAATGCTGGATGCTGAAGCGCTGGACAGCATGACGCGAAGCGCTGGCGGACGAAGGGCGCTGCAGACGTGGGGCTTGAGCAGCAACGTCTCCGAGGGCCTGCCGACGCGGACACAGGTTGCACTTCGCGCCTCCGTACAGGGCTGGGCGAAGGGAGGCCCAAAGGAGTCCACCGTGTCAGACCGGTGGGCGCTTCCGAACGAGTTCTTTCAGGACCTGAAAGAGGGGCACGGCGGCTTGACCGTGCTGGTCCGCTGCATCGCAGGCGCCCGCATGACGTCGCTGCAGTGGGAGCCCCTCGAAAGTGCTCGGCGAATTCGTGGCGAGGAGGCCCTGGGGGCCACGCACTTGGTCACCCAGCAACCTGCCAGCTGGCGACCAGTCTTCCGCTGGAACGCCGGCGAAGACCGGCGCGTCGACCTGGTGCGCAGCATCCCTGAGATTTCTCACAGTTGCACCCCCTTGCCGACCGCCTCTGTGCCGGCCCAGGGGTTGCGCCAGTTCGCTCAGGACTTGGTTGGGGCTGAAGGCTCGGCGCAGGCGTTCGGACAAGGCTGGGCCGGCGGCGCAGAAGTCCAGAAGGCCTTCACGCTCCTGAGGCAAAACTTGAACGCACACGCACTGGTCCGCTACCAGCAGTCTCACGCCAACGGGGTGCAAGTGACAGCGGTCGAGCGTCGGGTCGGGGATGAACTGGTTCGATTGGAGCTGGCCTCCAAGGCTGGCCGGCATCGACTGCACGCCTCCGCCCTGCGGCTGCCTGCGAGCCCATGAAAGAAGGGCCACCTGGAAGAGGTGGCCCTGGAAAGGTCAGAAAGACGCGCCCTCGAGCAGCTGGCCAAGCGCCGACTCTCGAGCAGCAGCAATGGCCTTGCCCACCGCGGGGCCTGGGGGCATCGCAGCCGTGATGGCCTTGGTGTCCACGCAGAGCACACAATCTTGGGCGGACCGCAGGATGTTGCCCCAACGACGCACCCTGTCCGAGCGGCAGCGCAAGGCGTCGAGCGCCTGCTCAAAATCTGTAGGGTCATTGCGAAGCGCACCGGCAACGTGCAGAAGGTTCAGAACAGCCGCCGGCTTGCCCCACAGTTCACCATCACCTGCACGTTCCGCGAGCAAGACGAAGGACCGCGCGACGGATTGAACCGAACGTGGCACCTCCGCGCCCATCGGCGGAACCTCGCCGCCCGTGACGAAGGCCAGGCAGAAGCGTGATTCGAGGCTCAGGCCTCGCCTGACGGCTTGGGCCAGGGCATCCATGTCCGCCTTGGTCGCCCCGGAAAAGCTGCGGAACGGTTCCAGCCCCAGCAGACCGAACGAGTTCAAGCCGTCCAGGAACAACTGCGCATGGGGCTCCATCAGAGCCCGCGACAGTTCCTTCCAGACGCGCTCGGCTGTCAGATGCGACAGCTCACCCTCGCGAACCATGCGATGCATGAGCTCTTCGGTTTTCGGGGCAATTGTCCAATCGGCGCCGAGCCGGGCACGGAACCGCAGCAGCCGCAGTACCCGCACAGGGTCTTCGACGAAGGCGGGGCCCACGTGCCGCAGCACCTTGGCCTTCAGGTCGTCACGGCCGCCGTAAGGGTCGATGACAGCCCCGTGCGCGTCCTGCGCCATCGCGTTGATGGTCAGGTCTCGCCGGGCCAGGTCTTCCTCCAGAGTGACGTTCTCCGTCCCCACCAGAAACCCCTGATAGCCGTGGCCACTCTTTCGCTCGGTACGGGCCAGTGCGTAC
>JACCDQ012146729.1_pt1 | contig 17007 bp, 24 predicted proteins | sample 7446031 | NCBI WGS metagenome assembly JACCDQ01 (sample SAMN15323442, study PRJNA562643) | freshwater metagenome | isolation source: river surface water | place: USA:Blue River Watershed | collected 2017-08-17
AACATGTGGTTTTTTTCAAATTCCGAATTTCCGATTTCCGATCGGGTTTTTTTGACATTTAGGAATTGGAATATTTCCGAATCCACTATAAATTCTTCTCCGGATTTCAAAAAAATCCACAACTCCACCGAAAAAGATCATGGCTCTCTCCCATTCCAACAGAATCAACACCAACTTCTTAAACGTCTCCTTCAACTCTGACCTTAGATCAATAGTTATTCACATGATGGATGGTTCTTTAATACTTGCTGAACAAGGGAACTTGGGTGCTGCTCTACAATTTCTTAATGAAACAGATGAAAAAATTCAACATTTATCCCATACGATCTCTCATTTCAAACAAATGATTCCTTTTTTTCCCAACGCTTCATGTTGTCTCGACACGATCAAAATACTAGAACAAGAAATGGATAGAGTTTCGTTTGCGAGAGGGGAGTTGTACACTTTTATTAAATTTATTGAATAAAGATAATTTGAAGAGGTGGAGGAACATAAATAAAACTTCGTATAAAATTATCATATTGCTGTCTTTCTTCCTCTGTCATCATAAATACTTCATAAACAAATGATCCCTCTTGAGCAATAAAATAGAGGAAACTATCCCCATTTTCATCTCTAACTATCCTTACAAAGAACACTTCCACTGACATTTTTTATTTTTTATTTAAGGACTTGAGACATTATGAATAATAACTTCACCCGCACTAATTCCAGTTGTTCCAGGACCCCCAGCGTTCAGTTGAGCTAACCCAATAAAATCTATATCAACAACAGCATCACTTTCTTGAGACCAAAGAAAAACGTTACCCAACGCATTTTCGTATCCAACTATTGTAGAATTAAGAGCTGTTGAAACAGCATCATAATTTACTCCATTAAGTCTCATAACAATAATAACAGTTGATAACGCATTAATATTCAAATTAACTTTAAAAACATAATTTCCGGCTTTAGAAACTCTTATAATAGAAGACGTTGGTCTTGTAATTCCTGATCCAACATTTGTGATTAGAGCAGTCCAAGTGAGAACAGTTAACGTTGTAGGGTTTAATGTAATTGCAGTATTAATAGGAAGTGTTGAACTCCCTCTCGTAACTGTGGCATTAGATCCAGCAGGACCAACTGCTCCTGTTGCACCAGTGGCTCCAGTAGCTCCCGTTGCTCCTGTTGGACCAGTAGCTCCAGTAGCTCCAGTAGCTCCAACAGGTCCAGTAGGACCAGCAGGACCTGTGGGACCAGCAGGACCAGTGGGACCAGCGGCACCTGCAGGTCCAGCAGGACCAGCGGGACCAGTAGGACCGGGAAGACCTATTGGTCCAGATAAAGCGTAATCCCCAACATTCCCTGAATTAATTATAATTTCATCATTTAAAGTAAAGCTATTTAAATCTTTTGCATAAAACTTTATATCTTCACTTTTTGCTTCCAAAAATTTAGGATCGAACCACCTTCGTGTACTCATAGAAATAAAAAAAAAAATTTATTTTAATAAATAATATAATTCAACAACATAAGAAGCCACATTAACTGTTGACACAGAATCATTTCTTTCTCCATATAAAGCTATCCCTATATCATGTGTTTGATCGACATCAGATTGCCAAAAAAAATCAAATACCATTACTCCCTGTTGATTATCAATAAGTTTAACATGAGATTGTGTTTGAGCTTCTCTTATTAATTCATCAACCACAAAAAGTGCTCCAACTGTTGAAGCTTGAATAACTCTAATTTGATATCTTAAATGATATAATCCTTTCTTTGTCAGTCGAATAAGAGAAGGATTAGGTTGAGTTATTCCCGAAGCTGACAAATTCGGAGTAAAAGATAGAAAAGTTAAATCAGTTGGTGAACTTGAATCTAAACTCAACGTCTTAGCTGAAGTATAATTTGCTTTTCCATAAACAATAGATGAAGGATTAACATATTCCTGAATATTTTCCTCGTTAATAATAACTTTTCCATTTAATGTAAAACTGTATTTGTCTTTTGCATAAAATTTAATTTCTTCACTTTTTGCTTCCAAAAATTTAGGATCAAACCATCTCCTTGTTGACATTTTTTTTTCAATAATATGTCATACAAATTACCTACTGAGCTTAAATCATCAGCAAACAACGAAATACCTGATCTTGAAATAAAAAGATTAGAACAGATCGCAAATAATCAAAACATTACCAACAAAAATTTAACCAACTTTATAAAATTTCCTACAGGTGAAAAATTTGTTACTGATCAAGATTATTATGATAATGTGTTGAAAGATGTTATCAACTGGAGAAAAAAAAGTAGAAAATTGATTGGGACACCTATGAAAACTTTAAATGTTTTTTATTTTTTTAATTTATTTTAAATCATTTAGAAAGAGATGGACATAGCAGGATTAGCCCCAAATACAAAACTTGACATTAAAAGATTAAGCCAAAAACTAGAAGGCTTGGACCCAAGAAAAAGAGAGGATCAATTATTAATCTCATTAATCAATTCTAAAATCAAATCACTTCAGAATCCTTCAACCGAAAGTGCAGAAAAAAGAAAAAGATTAGGAACATGGGGTTTGGGGGAAATGCCCATCCCTCAATCTGCTCTATCTTTAATTAATGACAGAATTAAAAAAGGAAGAGAAGGAAAAAAAAGATGGAAAAATTTAGCCAATGCTGATCCATCTGAATTTATTCTTACTCTAACGAGAAAAAATAAAAAAAGAAAACCCGCTCCATTCACAATGACTTACCTTACTGATAATGGAATGAAAATGGATGAATACTATGGTTTATCTCCTAAAGAAAGAATGAAATTTTTATGGTCTTCATTTTATCAAACACCTAAAGGCAAAAGATATATTTTAGCTAAAGAAGCAAAACTGCAAAGGATGATAAAAGGTCTCGAAGCTAGATCAGGTTTGAAAATAGAAAATCTTTCAACCATGAAAGATGAAGATCTGAACAGATTTATTTCGGAATATCAATAAAATTCGGAGATTTATTTTTTTTGATTTTAAGAATATTGGAAACATAATAAAAAATAAAAATAAATATTTTTTTCCAGAGATTTACATTTTCAATAAAAATTCGGAGTTATTTTTTGAAATTTCAGAATGTAAGAAAACACCATAAAAAAATAATAATAAATATTTTTCCGGAGATTTACATTTTCATTCTTTATACAATGGAAAACAAGAAAGCCGTATCTCCCTCTCAATTGCAATATCTGGAAAAACTAGGATATCCTAAGGATCAAAATTATGAAATTAAAACATCCAATTCATTCAAGAATCCAGGAAAAGAGTATTTATCAATGAATGGAGTATTTTGTTTTTTCCTTGATAAACCTCAAAAATATTCCCAAAACAAACATGTTTTTAATGTAAAAGAACCATCAATGAAAAGATGGTCAACAAATGATTTATCAGAAGAAACACAACCATTCAAAATCCGAAAAACAGAAGATGATAGATTAAGCAAGGTGATTGAGAAATTGGACATAATCGAACAAATGTTGTATGAAATTATAAAAAAATAAAAAAAAATCATGGACATTGTAGACGAACTTCTTGAGAGTGAAAAAAAAGAGACGGAAATAGGAGATGAACCAATCAACGATCGAAGATTTAGAAAAAAAAGAAAAATAGAAAAAGAAATTTTACAAGATACGACAGAACAAAATCAAACACAATTCACCCAAGATCATGATATGGATGACAAAGAAAGAATGGAAAGAAGAGAATTAAAAATCCTTTTAAAAAAACATAAAGACATGAATTTTGATGAATTAATGAAACATCATCATTTTGTTCATTCTTTAAAAAAAGATGATATGAAAGAGTTACTAGAGAATATAAAATTAGAAGTTGGTCTATCATCTCCTGCTCAAAACGCAAAAAATATTTTAATTGTAATTTCGGGTTTAATGAAATTAATGACGGGTAAAGATTATTCTGAAAGATTAACGTCAGACACAGAGTTATTAGCCGCGATTGAACATTACTTACCCGACCCTTTTAATGGATTGTCTATTCCTCTTCAATTCTTTAGTAGAATTGGATATCATATTTTGAATAGTTCTGTTTTTAACAATGATTTACAATAAAAAAAATGCAAGCCGAAGCACTTCTTCAACACCCTATTCGTATTCTTATTTCGGGAAAAGGAAAAAGTGGAAAAACAACTTCTGCCGTTCATCTCATCAACACCGTGTTGAGATCTCAAATTGATAGGTTGATTATTATCTGCCCGAGTTGGAGTTTTCAATCTGTTTTTGATCCTATTAGAGACATGGTGAAACCTGAAAGAGATGTTTTTGAAACCGAAAGATTGGAAAGTTTAGGGGAAAACCCATTCAAAACTATTTTTAATCAAATTATAAGATGTAAAAAAAACGCAATAAGGAAAGGATGTAAACAATTGGATATTGCGTTATTGGTAGATGACATGTCAGGAACAGGAATGATGCATGGAGGAAGATTAAGTCCATTATCGAATATGGCAATTCAAGCAAGACACTGGAATTTATCAATAATTGTTTTAACTCAACAACCAATGTCGATAACTCCAGGCTATAGAGATAATGTTGATGCGGTCATCGCTTTCCCTCCTCTTCGTCAACAAGATAGGATGTGGTTATTTAATGAGTATAATGCTAATGGGTTGAGAAAAGAAATATTTATGTCCATGGTTATGAAAGCATGGAAAGGGAATGAAGTAGATGATGATTCGGAGTATGGAAGTCATTTTTTATTTATATTACTTCCAGTACGATCAAAAGCAAGATATTTTATAGATTATGAGTATGAGTTACAATCAAGAATGTAAATCAAAAATTATATGGACATTAAATTTAAATAAAAATAGGTCTTACATTCCTTTACCAAAAAACGATTGTATTGTTTATTCTTTCAGAGTAAAAAATCTGATATATACTGGAAATCCCTTCACAAATTCATCTATTCTCCACGTAAGTTGTCCCCAACTATGTGAAAAAACATCAGAAGGTAGTGGATTTCATGTAAAACCATATTATTCACCAGAAGATGTTTTTTGTGGATCCCCCATTATTGCAAATTATGAATTAGAAGGTGGAAAGTTTAAATATTATCCTCAAATTCAACCAAAATTTAAATTTGAACCAATAAGATTGTGTTATATCTTAATATCATTAGAAGATGAAAACGGTACAACTTTTAATATATCAGAAAATGATGGAATTAAAATTGTATTAGAACTTTTGACATTGAATTAATAAAAATTTTGTTTATATTAAATTTTACAAAATGACTAGAGTAAGGAGAATGATATGGAATGATGATGAAGGGGTTTGGGGAGAAGGTGAAAAAGATTATCCTTCTTGGTGGCCTAAAAAAAACATTTATTATGGAAAAACACATAACCCTCGGTTAGAAAATCTCCACGGTTTTCCTCCATTAACTCCATGGAATATTAGAGATAATTCATATTGGAATGGTTTACCAAAATTCAGTGTTGAGGATTTACCTTGTCCGTCTCAAGAAATGGAATCTATCATGATTGACTTGTTGGGTTTTATGGATAGGTGGGAAAGAACATTTGCATCCGATTCAGTTTCTATTCAATTTGTCACAGATGTTATGGAAGATTTGGCAAATTATTACGATGATCATAGAAAAGAAATTGAACTTTATGTTTCTTCCAATTTTTTACTTCAAATCAATTTCTTTGGAATGGATTTTGATTATTGGGGTGTCGAAAAAACAGTAGTATATAACCCAATATCATTACCTTTCAATAAATCTCTTAGAGATAGAGGATATTTACCTGGAAAATGGATTCTTATGGTAAACTGTAGTTTATTAATGGTTATCGCAGATGATATGAGAAGAACAAGCCCTCGAAGAGAAAACGGAAAATTATATATAGAATATTGGAAATCATTTAGTGGTAATGATACATATGAAAAATCAGGAATCTTACCTTTACCTTTTAAACCCGAGTTAACTATTCCTAATTCGAATGTTCGAGCACCAATGATTTGGAACATCAGAAAACCGGAAATGATCAAACAGATGATGGATAATGATCCCTATACTTTTGAGCAATTGATAAGATATATGAAAGAGACCGATACAAAAAATCGTAATCCTTTTTGGTTTTCTGATGCATCAACTATGATTAATGGAAATGATGGGTTGATAAAGATTACTAAGTTAAGAAAGATGTTAACTTATGAATTTGACAACCATGGATCAAAAATTCCATTATTTTCATATCATTCTATCGATCCTACCTATGATTTTTTCAAACCTTGGTCAAGACCTCTACCTATGATGGAATGGTTAAAATATATTTTAAACATAATAAAAGCAGATTATTTAGAACTCATTGCTGCTGATATTATTGCGAAGAAAAGGATTAAAGAAAAAACACCATTAACTCCTATTGGTCCACCTATAATTATACCTAATCCAAATCCAACATCTTCATCAATAGAATGGAGTGACATTAAACCAGTGAAAGAAGAAACTTTTCTCCCTTGGGACGATGTTAAACCCTCAAAAACAGCAAGAGAAATTGTAGAAGATGACAAAGAAGGAAGAAAGGAGTATGATGATGAAAAAAGTAAAATAGCAGATTATGCGTTACCAAAAGGAATAGACATTCCTAACGAATGGGAAATTGCAAAAAGAAAAGTAGCTCCTTATTTCACTCCAGTTAGGGAAATTTGGAAAAAAACAGCACAATGGAAATTTCTTACAGAATCAGTACAATGGCCTCTCAATAAAAATTCATTCTACACAGTTTTAAAAATTGATCCAAAATCAAAATATGATGAAGATTTTCTAAATGTAGCTGAATTTATGCTTTACAACCCTATTCCTAAATTGAAGATACCACCATTTGACTGGAAAGAAGGAGAAAGAATGACAAAAGGATGGGTGATTACAGCTGATGCTCAATTTAATAATTATTTAGAATGGTGTTTAAAAAATTGTTCGTCTAAATTTAGTAAATTATATAAAGAACCAGGGGCAGATGTTGGATGGACAAGAGATGAATTAAAACAAATTGGTGTTAACTCACCTTACAAATTAGATAATGTTTATTCAGATTATGGAATATTAAATCATGAAACTCAATTTGAATCCTTTGTGAGGAAAATAATTCGAGTCTTGGTTTTTCCCGTTGATTTATTAGATTGGATGTTTGGTGATAATTTTTGGGATCAATTAAAAACTACAGTAATATCCACTTTTAATTTTTTATTGGAAGTTTTTGATGTAATTATAAAAACAATTGTTGATAATTGGTCATGGCTTCTTCCTCTTGGTGTTATTATTTTTGGAGGTTACGTAGGAACCATTGTGTTAAAAGAAAAAATAAAAAATAATGTTTGATTTTTTAAATAAATCATATTTTTTTTACAATACGATGGCTCGAAGCGCAGAAAGTATCTATGTAAATAATTTACCATATGCTTCAGATGGTGAACTTAAAATCACCTCTCCAAAAGTTGGTAAATCTATGTTTCGTGAACCTTATTGGTGGACACCTCAAGATAATGGGAGATATTCAGGAAACACAAATAAATTAATTCGCTTCGATATTCCAAAAGAACACATTTGGGATTTTGCAACTGGATATTTCTCAGGAAGAGTAAAACTTACTCATGGAAACACCACAGTGGATGGAAATCCTGGATATATAAGACTCAAAAATGGAAGTTGGAATCTGATTGAGAGAATGCGACATTTATCCAATCTTCAACCTATTGAAGAAATTTATCCATTTAATGTGATTTACAATTGGCAATATTTTTTTGAAAACGCAAGAACCTATATGAATGAATATAGAGAACTATTTGGAGTAGGCACACAGGCAGAGAGAGATTTATGGGGATCAGATGAAAAATCTTATTTTTTTCCTTGTGATTTGGGTTTTATCACTTCAGGGCCTTTCCCCGCCAAATATATTAATCAAATGCAATCTATTGAGTTTCAACTTATTGATCCTAGTCAATGTTTAGAAACAAATTATTCTCAATTTGGATATGAAGTAAGCTCACTAAGATTTCATGCTCATAAATTGGACACCAAATTTCCTGGTGCGGTTAATGAATTCACAGGTGTAACATGGGAAGAAGGATTTAGACAACTCATTATGAGTGGACAATATGGTGTTATGTTTGATCAATGGGATTATTATCAAAACGCCCCCGTGCTTCAAAATGGGGATTATCTCATCCCTGTAAAAACCGCGGCTATTCAAGGAATTGTTACTTTTTTTGGTAATAATCAAAATCAATCTAACCCATTGGTGAACGATTATAACACTAGTTTTCCGAAATTAGATGTTTCTCAATTTTTCCTTCGTGTATTTACCAGACAATGGCCTTCTCAACCTGTTGATTGCCAGAATGACAATGGAACGGAACCTTATGAGATGTATCTCAATTTGGTAAACGCGTGGAAAATAAGTGGATTCCCTCAAACCAATCCTAATGAACCCGATCCTATTAATGAAATCCCAGTAAACCTTCAAGATTTTAATGAAGATCGATTTTGTATGGTTGCAGATTTTAGATCTATCAGAAAAACAGCTAGTATTAATCCTATTTTTAATTCAGACAATACTTCTTCCGACATTCGATTCTATTTAACATTTAAAAATCCTCCTCCAAATACTGTTTCACCTCCACCTGGGACTTCTTTAATTCACTTAGTCCGTTCATCCTCTGTAATCATTATAACACCTAATGGTGACGTTGTAAGGAAATTTTAATAAAATAAATTTTTTTTAATTAATTTTGACGATATGCAACAACAATTGATGGACGCAGTGAATGCTGTAGTTGCTACACCAGCGGGATTGGCTCAAGATTTACCAAGTATTTTGGCTTACGGAGCTATTGAATGGGTTCATAAAATTCTTGAAGACGCGGTTTTTAGAATGGGATACGATTCTCCTCTTCCTGATTATCTTTTAAAAGGGGTAAATGACACATTGAAGAAAGAATATTTTATTAAATACCATGGTTTCAATCCAAAAAAATCACCATGATTCGAGAAAAATAAAACATAATTAACGTAGATAATCATTTATATTTACTGAATCATTTAACATCATATCTTGAGATTTTTCTTTTAATTGTAAATCAGAGATATTATCATTTTGATTATTGCTAGAACACTCAATATTCCCCTCACATGATCTAGCATATTCCGCAATTTTATCTTGTATTCTAGACTGAACCATATAACGAACAACCAAAATACCTGCAAGGCCAAAAGACCAACAAAGAGAAGAAATACCAGATTTCGCACATGATTTAAGATAATTAGGAAACTCTTTCCTAAATTCACCAATTTTTGAATCAACATTCTGAAACATTGAATTATTTGATTCGTTTTTTGTTTCATTTTCATTAGAAAATAATTCCAAATCCTCATCCAAGTTATTTTCATTTTCTTCACCCTCTTGGTTTCCCTCGTTTGCGAGATCTTTTCTTCTTTCAATAATAGGAGAAAAAGGAACAGGTACAGCCAAAACAGTAGAAGTATCAATATTGATATCAGCATCCTCCACATTTTCTTCTCTTTTTCTTTTTTTTGATAATTTCTCCTCCGGTTTTAATGTGGAGGTATCATTAAGATTAACGTCTTGTTTTTTTGAGATTAATCTTTTTTCTTTTAGAGCTTCTCTTGCCTTTTTTAGACTTTCCTCCCTTACGGTATTTATATCAGACATGAAATAAAAAAATTTATTTATTTTTCAGATTTCTTCCATGAATTTTTCATAAAACTCAGGGTCTTTATTTTTGTATTCTTTTAAAAGCTTTCTTCTTCTTGCAGCTCTTTTTTTTTTATTTTCTTTCACGTCTTCCCTTTTATTGTATTCTTCTCTTCTCTTTAAAACTTTTTCACTATTTTGATAAGCCTTTATTTTTTCATAATTTTCTTTTGTGTATTCTTCTCTATATTTTCTTCTATGTTCTTCTTTTTCTTTATCTGTGGGTTTCAGGATCACTCGATTAGCATCATAAATATGTAAATGAGAATCTTTTAATCCATTATTATCTTTTTCTTCAATAAATTGAGTTTGACAAGATTTTAACATATCATCAGGTACATTAACAAAATGAAATAATACTCCTTCAGTTAAATGAGTGTTTAGACAAACTCTTTTTCTCTTCTTTTTTTGAGGTTCATTGTCATAAGAGGAATGAGAACTATCTTCTGATGAGAAAAATTCAGATTGGTTTTGAGTTACTTCAACTTTTCTCTTTTTAGATGATCCGTCAGGGGTTACTTCATTTGATGACATATTACAAAAATGAAAAACACGTGGATAGTTTTTTTATTTATCTTTGTGAATCCCATGATTCACCAACAAAATCATTTGAAAAATTATAAATTGAGTTTATCATCATTTTTTTAATATCTTCATCTATTTTTCTTTCCTGAATTTCTTCATACATTGGGTAAATAAATAATATGCTCAAGGTTTTGGAGAAAGTATAATTCAATTTTTCTTTCAAAATACGTGAAGTTTTTATAATTTCTTTAAATATTTTCTTCTTCTTTGGTAAGAAATACTTTCTTCCTCTTAATTTATATGATGGGGATACTGTTTCTAGAATCTTAAATTGTTTTGCGAGAGATATAAAGCGAATTAAAAATTCTATTTTCTCCTCTGATGAAAGAGAATCAATGGTAGGTGATGAATGAGTCTCATTAGAATCCATATTTTTTTTTATTTAACCTCCTTTATCATTTGGTTTTAATTTTACAACGTTCATATCAACTTCATTTTTTTCATGATTCATCACCAATTCATCTTCAAATGAACATAATTTTCCTCCACAACATGAACATTTTATAGTATTTGTTTCTAATGCGTAAATCCCGTGTAAAACCAAGTTAACTACGGAAACTGCTAGATTAATGTATCCCGCGTAATCAGCCATTTTTTTTTAAGTATTTTTTATTTTATAATGACCATTAGGATAAGATGGAGGGTATCTAATCCCATTATCTAATTCAGAAAAAAAACGATGACCTTTGGCCCACCATGATGTTTTGTTGACTTCTCTCATCATTGTGTCGGGCCCAATTGTTATATTTTCAACATCAAAAAAATCAATTCTTCTTTTAAACACCCCATTCAAAGCATAACATACAACTTTTTTTTTCAATAACAATGAAAGGTACTTTGGAGGAATGTAATCTGATGTGTAAATGTATTCTTTTTCATTATCATTTTCATAAAAGGAAAAAGTTTTTTGTTTTAAAACTGATGATTTTGATAGATATAATGATCCATTTTTTATATTTCTTCGTTGATCGAGGAATTTTATTTCGTTTAGAGCGTGATCTTCCTTTTCTTTAGAAGAGGGATAACATTCAAATGGGTTATAGCTTTCTCTAGGATGTGATATTCCTTTTGATTTCATAGAACATTGAACTTTTCTTGTTTTTCTATCAATATAAATATAACAATAATTTTTTGGAGCGATAACATATAGAGCTACGATCTTTCCATCAACTTCTTTTTTTAGTTGACCTAATTCTGATTGACCTTTTGATTCAGGTGGTAAACTTTCGTAACAATCATGATCAATTATTAGAGAGTCAGTATCGGAATAATAAATATAATGATTTGTCGATCTGTAGAGGTTCATTTTTCTTATATATTTCGACATTATAACCCTAGACCAACCAAGAATCCACGCTGAAAGATAAATAGGGTATGGAGAATATTTAGGATCAGAGATTTCTTTTCCATGATATCCTAATAACTCTTTCTTATCACTTAAAATTGGTTCAATCCCAATAATTGGTTTTTTAATTTTATCATGAGGAAGAAGTATAACTGTCTTCTCCAATGTTCCTCTTTGACCAAATTTTCCTGTAAGAGAATTTAAACTTGTTTTTGTGGTGGCATATATAGGACCTGATTTTGCTTGTTTTTTTCTTTGGTACGTGGGTTTTACAAAATCATTAAAGATGATTTTCGATTTCTTAAACTCTAGAATAGCATAAACCTTTGTCACAACATATCCTATTTTTGAAGCTTCCCATAACTCAGGTCCGGTGTACCATTTTTTAACTTTCTTAGTTAAATCTTGAGTAACGTTCCCATTTTCATCTCTATCCATAAGAAATCCAATAAAAATATTATCGGGACATGAAACGTTGACTTGATAACCACATCGAAGAATTTGTTTTTTAAACTTTTTTTCTCTCGAATTGATTTTCGATGCGACCTCAACAGATCTTTGTCTTTTAATATTTCTAATTTTATGTCTTCCTATAGGATATTTTATATCAACTTGAGCAAAAGGATAAAGAGAATTAACATCAGCATATTCCAAGAAGTCATCTATCTTGTCATACAATTCTTGAGATATTGTGTTTCCTTCTCTTTCTCTTTTTATATCATCCCAGAATTTAGTTTTCCATTTCTTTGTCCCACAAATGACTCGTCCTCCTCGATATAATTCTCTAAAAATTTCTTCTTCATCAATAGGAGTTTTAAATATTCTAATATTCTTCAATGTTGATGTCCATGCTACGTATGACATTTGACCAATTGTTATATATTTACAAACAAAAAGCCCATATAAATCAAAAATTGCTTTGGCGAAGTTGTGGTAGACTTCTTTTAAAGAAATAACATCATTCTCCAAATAAGGGATCACATTGTTCATATGTTTAAATACATCATCATATGATTTAATCAATGAGTGATCAAAATCTTTTTTTGATTTATCTTCCTCTATTCCAAAAGCTTTGCAATTAGCGTCTAATGAGCCTTGAAGAAATTTTGTCAAATCTTTAATATAAACTGAACCTTTGTTTGTTTTAAAACCTAACGTTACGATGTTTCCTCCTGTGATTAGAGTTTTTTCGTTATCAATTTTAATTTTGTTTTCCAATAACCATTTCAAAACAAAGAAATTATCAAATCTTGAACCGTTAAAAAACCATATATATCCTTTTAAATCACGAATAATATATTTCATAAAACCGTCTAATGAATTTGGTCCATAAAAAATAACTGGCTTGTTTGAATTTTCTGATATAATACCAGCAGCATAAACTGAATGATATAACCCATGATTCGTGAACGTTTCGAAATCAGCATAATGACATTCACCTATCATGAAATCTGATTTTTCCTTGTGATGGTATTTTATTTCACCAGTATTTTCTCTTCTCTTTTTGTCGAAATGAGATTTGGTACATTCTGTAGGATGTAAATCTCCTTTAATGTAAGCTCTTCCGCATTGGCATTTTATACAGATTTTAACATGATCTTCAATTCCTATGAGTTGTCTCCAAACCCCACAAGAATAACAATACCCTCGAAAATTCAATATCTTCAATTTATGGTTTTTGTTAGGAAGGAGAAGCATGAAATAATTGAAATCTTTAGAAGATTTGAGAACAGCAATATTTCCTCTTGTTTCATTGTGAATATATGATTTAAAAGGTCTAATCAACTTCATTTTTCTGAAATATTGTTCGTGGAAAACAAAAACATTCACTTTGAATATTTTTGCTATACTTTCTTGCATTTGTTCTGACAAGAATTTCATTTTCGGGATATATCCTGATATAGCTGATATAATATTAATAAATTCTTCGGCTTTTGTTTCGTCACCCCACAAACATTTGGATATGCATTGAATAAAAGAATGAATATGATGATTTGGGTTTGGAGTCCAGCTCATCTTCTTAGCATCAACAAGAGAGGAAGGAAATCCATGAATATTAGGTTTGTAATTTTTATCATTTAAAACGGCTTTATCACCCATCCAAGGATAACGGGACCAATCTAAAATAAATGAGTTTATTGATATTTTTCAAAAAAATCTTTTGAAAAGTTCTTTTCAATATATTTTCTTTTAAAGTAGATTCCAGCATTCATTCGAAGAACGGTAACCAATAAACCAGATATTGAGTCGTATAGAATATCTCCATCAAAAACATCATCATATCCCAGAGTTCTCATTACTTTTTCTGTCATTGCATCATAAATCATGTCCATCATAAATCTATCTATTTTACGTCCGTTTCGGTTTACTTCGAATTTTGCTAGAAAAAGAGAGATGCATATATCCATAGAAAATGAAGCTACTCGTTCTCGAATGATTGCGTCGTCTACTTTAAAATCAAATTTTATTCTTAGAATTGTTAATCGATCTGAGTATTTAAAATAAAATCAGAAATTAGAAGAATTTTAGATTTTTCCTCCTCCCCTCTCAGGAATTTATCATATACATTATGTATTTTGTTGTCTTCTGATTCATCCCAATTGTAGATTTTAAATTGTACAATTTCCTCGTGAAGAATATTTCCATCATTTTGGGGAGGAGGAATAATAATTTTGTTTAATTTAAAACCTTGATCTTCGAGAGCTTTCAGTCTTTGATAGCTTGGATCATCAAATGGGTTGTCATCGGGTAAGGAGTTGTCATCAGGAGAGGAGTTGTCATCAGGAGAGGAGATGTCATTATCTGGAATATCATATGGGTTTGGTAAAGGCGCATTGTCGTTTGATAAATCAGGAAAAGATGGTATGTCATCTGATAGATAAGGGAAAGGAGAGTTGTCATCTAATGGGATAGGTTGGTTTTCATTAGGAGAAGGATCATCAAATTGTCTAAAACCGGTATAATTACCACTAGAATCAATCTCATAAGGATTAAGAATATCACTAGCTTCCAGTGGAGGGACAGTGGGATAACCAATATTTTCCTGAGAAGTATCAACAGAATGGCCAATGTTTTGTTTTTTGGTTAATGTTCCTTCTTTTCTCTCATATTCTGCTGGTCTTTTCTTTTGATTCGATTTCTTTTTTGAAATTTCTATTAAATTGATGATTTTTTCAACGCTATATCCATATATACTTTGAAGAAGATCCAATGTTTTTTCAAGGGTATCATCGTTGTTTTTACCCAATGAAGTGAGGGAAGTTGCAATGTTTCTAAAGAGAACCAAAAATTCAGCTTCATCTTCTGATATTTTCATTATATTTTGATAAGCATGTTTTTTTTCATCTATTTGCTCAAGCAGGGTCGGATAAAGATCTTTACGCGGTAAAGGAATTGAACCATATTTCTTTGAAGAAACATATTCAAAAAACTCTTTGATCTTCTTGTGAAAAGAAACAGCTGATCCGAGCTTCGGTTGTATAGAACTTAGTAACCATTTCAGATATGAGAGAGGAGAAATTCGGTCGACTTCGGAGGTGAGGCTTTGCATGTTTTCTTTTGTTTTTTTTGATGACTCATTTTTTTTTATTTATACATAAAAATCGGAAAAAAAAACCTGATTTCTGATATTTCGGAAAATTTAGGAAATATCATAGTATAAAAACGTTTCTCCGTATTTTCAAAAAATGTAAAACTTGGATCACGACAACATGAAAAGACAAAGAGAATACGAGACATTAAGCTCCTCAACAGACGAAGAAGATACAAGGCCAATGGTAATAATGAAGCCAAAACAAAGATATTATAAAAGGCGATTTACCGAGAGTCAAATCAATGACAGACTTGGAGTTTTCAAACGTGCTCTTCCTGAACTAAAAGAAAAAGAGGAAGTTTATATGAGATATCTTCTTGAATACAGGCCTCCTCAAATCAAGAAAAAGGAGAGTTCAATACGATGTCAACTTAGAGGATCAGGGAATGGAATTAGAAAGATAGTTTCAATTCCTGATGACATAATTCAAAAAATGCTAATGATTAGAGAAAAAAAACTGTATGATACCTGTATGTTGATATTCATCAATTTATACAAATTATGGTTAAACGATGAATATGATCAATTGCGAGAAGTTGTTTTTTTCAGAACAAAACTTGATTATCACATTCGACCAACAATGGTTAACTCACCTACAATAATGTATGGATCATTAAACTATACAATAGAAGAGGAAGAATTTATTTCATTATATGAAAATCTTTTTTACCAACTTCCAATCTTTGATTTGGATAAAATAATAATAATCTAAAAATAAATATTTGCTTCATCAAATGATTTAATTTCTTCGTTTAATCTTCTTAAAAGTGATATCATCATTTCATATTTAAAATAATTTGGGTCATATGTGTTTTCAATGGGAAGACAATCATGTTCCAAAATATAAGTTGAGGAATATTCTCGAATTTCTGAGACTAAAATTTTGATTCTTAAAATTCTGGCTGTGCATGAGATGTCGATAGGTTGAGACATAATTTTTAATGATACTATAAAAATAAAACTATATATTTTTCTAATAAAATAAAAAAAAACACTTCATTTTTTATTTCAGTGGTATGGAAAAGGTGTTGTTGCGTGAACCGGAGCGAGTTGAAATCATTAGAGATGAACTTCAGAAGATTAGAGGATTTATGGAATATTTACCTTATCGAGTGCAGTATTTAAAAGATAGAGTGCTCATTTATGAGATGTATAAGGATGGATCAGGAGAAGATGATAAAGCGATCAACCAACTATTCGAGCTCTCCAAATGGTTAGAACAATATATTGAATGATGTTTTTATTTAATAAATTTTATCAGTTCACGTAAATCATCCCTTGCTGATGATATCCTTAGTTTTTCAAGTTGTAGGTAGAGTAGCGATCTTTCAATCCAGGCGGTGGAAGGAATAATTTTAGATATCTCCTTAAAGTGGTTTATAGCTTTGTTGAATCCATCAATCTTCTCATCAAGTTCGAATAACAAAATGAGTGGTTTTTCTAAATGATTCTTATCAAAATGAAGAATAGACCCGTCTATCTTAAGGATTGAATATGTTCCATCTTCATGGTTAATATAAAAAGACAGAAGAGGTTGGTGAGCGTTGTAGTAGTGACGAAAGGTGTTATGAGAGAGCATGATGTTGATGAGAGGTTAAACGATTTTTTTGAAATCCGGAGAAGAATTTATAGTGGATTCGGAAATATTCCAATTCCTAAATGTCAAAAAAACCCGATCGGAAATCGGAAATTCGGAATTTGAAAAAAACCACATGTTTATATCACAC
>JACCDQ010736396.1_pt1 | contig 17005 bp, 9 predicted proteins | sample 7446031 | NCBI WGS metagenome assembly JACCDQ01 (sample SAMN15323442, study PRJNA562643) | freshwater metagenome | isolation source: river surface water | place: USA:Blue River Watershed | collected 2017-08-17
AATACAATAGATATAATCAATACAACCAATACACTGATTTTAAGCAATCATTTTCATTGTAATTTTATCATGGTAATTGTATTTAATTAAAGTAAAATCTTCATATGTTAAATCTTCTATTTTTTTTATGTTTGTATTGTTTATCATTAATATTGGATATGTATATGCATCTCTTTTAAAATGTTCTTTTATACTTTCTATATGTGATTTATAAATATGCGCATCACCAATAACATGTATAATTTCACCGGGTTTATAACCTGTATAATAACATAAAATATTTAACAAAACAGCTGCACTTGCAACATTAAATGGAAGACCTAATGCGACATCACAACTTCTATTATAAAATTGACAATTTAATTCATTATTTATAGTATCACAATAAAATTGTGTTATGATTGCACAATTATGAACTATCATATTTTCAACAATATATGTATTATCAAAATCAACTTCTAAATTATATACAATTGTTTTTCTTTTTATATATTTTTTATTTACAATATTTGGTAATACTGTATTACTATCCATTATAGATCTAAGATTATTTTTTATTTTTACTAATTGATAAACATCACTATTATTATATATTATTTTTTTTATATATAATGTTTCAGATGTATACAATGTAATGTATTGTAAAAATAATGCTCTTTGATATGAATATTCAAATAAATTATATTCATCACTTTTATTTATTAAATCTATAACAGATATAAATTTATCATTAAAAAAGTAAAAACATGTTAATGATGCATCATAATACCCATTCATAAAATATTTGATATTTGTAATATTAAAATTTATTAAAATTTTATAAAAATTAGATTCATTTATCATATAATTAATTTTATATACTAAATTTATATCTGTTACAATATATTCATATAAATAATTGGATTTTAATTTTTTATATCCATTATTTGTCAATATTTTATTTATGTTATTTAATGATGTTTCATTATAAATATATACAATACAATTGGAATTATTATAATTTTTATAAAAATATCCATAAATATAAAACATATCGGATATAATTGTATATTTTGTATCGACTAATTTAATAGTTAAACTATCATCAGTTGTAATATCATTAGCCTTTACATACATCATATTATTAATTAAAAAAGGATGTTCTTTAGTAGTCATAATTGGTATATTTGATAATTCATGATATAAATATACCATATTATTTTTAAAAAGTTTTTCTTGTTTATTTAATACCTTTCTAGATTTTAAACTATGTGAAATTACATGATCACCAGGTTTAATATCTTGTATTTTTTTATAACCTTTATTTGTTAAAACTAGTGTATCACTTGTAAAACATGATGGTATTGCTTGTTGTTTTTCATATGATGGATTCCAATATGAATACAATATACGTCTTGATGTTGGGTTATTTTTAATTTCATTTATAATATATTTTAATTGATCATATCCCTGATTTTCATAATTTGTATTACAATTTATATATTCAGCACCCCAATGTCTTAATAGAAAACCATATGCAGCTCCCATATCACCTTCATCATAATGTTGCAAACCTCTATTATCTAAAAATTCACGAGAAGTATTACCTTTCCATATATTAACCTTTTTATTTTCTAAAAGTTTAGTATTAGTTTCACCTTTAATAAAAAATAATAATTCTTCAACAACACCTTTAAACCAAGTATATTTTGTTGTAAATAAAGGAATTTTATTATTTCTTACATCATATTTAATTCTTTTCCCAAATAATGATAATGTGCCATCATTTGTTCTATCATTTCTAAATATACCTTTAATTAATATTTTGTTAATTAAACTAATATATTTATTTTCACTTTTATTATAAAATTTATAAGTATAAAATGTTATTTCATTATTTAAATAAGTTATGTCTATATGTTTAAATTTTTTTTTAATTAAATTCATATCAAAAAATTTATCACATCCATAATTATCGTTGATTACATTTAAATAAATGTAATCAACGATATCTAATTTTAAAAATTGTGAATATAATGAACCACCAATAATATAAACATTTTCAATGTTTTTTTTATTTTTTTCACAATATAATAAAATATTATTAATAGAATTTAATATAACACAATTTGGATTATAATTATAATCCATATGGTCTTTAGTTAATACTATATTAATTCTATTTTTTAAATATCCACAATAAATATATGTTTGATATCCCATTACTACAACATTATGTTTAGATTCATTTTTAATTTTTGTTGTTTTATTTTTAAAAAATAACATGTCATTTTTATTTTTCCAAGGTATTATATTATCTTTTGATAAACCATTATTATTATCAATACAAGCAATTATATTATAAAACATGAATTAATGTATATAATATAATTATTTTTACATATAAATAATATATATTAAAAAATCAAAATTAATCTATATTATAATATATAACATTTTAAAAAAGACATGATATTAAATATTATGAGATTTTCTACATTTTTTATAATAGCATCATTATTGTTATCAGAAAGAATTATTTTAATAATTGCAGTTTGTATTTGTACAATATATGTTATTTTAAAATTATTAGAACGTAACAATAAAGAATTTAATAATATATTATGCCCATTTGCAAATAAATCAAATTTTACGTCTGATAATATAAATGCAGTAAATAATACAGATACTACAGATGTTATAAATACCAAAGATACTACAGATGTTATAAATACTACAAAAAATGAAATAATTAATAATAATGATAGTAATTTTAACAATGTAAATATACAAGATAATATATCTAAAGATATTTCTTCAAATAATGATCAAAATAATATAAACTTACAAAAAAAAACTAATAATATAGAAGATTCAAATAAAAAAAATATAATACCTGATATAGTTATACCTGATATAGTTATACCAGAATTAATTGAAAATAAAAATATTTATGAAAATAAATTAAGCTATGAGCGTGTAAATACAATTGAAAATTATAAAATTGAACCAGATGAGGAATTATTTAATATGAAAACAAAAAGACATTATGATTCATATGATACTAATTTAAAAACCGCAACAGTTAATGGTTTAAATATTAGAAATATGTTAAATGATAAAATTATCTAAAAATTTTTTTAGATTTAATTTTATTTTTTTTTAAAGGTTGAAGTTGTGTAATATCATCTTTTGTTTCTTCTTCATTATCAGAAATTATATTATCATTTAAAATATTAGATTCTTTATAATATTCTTCATCACTTGATGAAGAAATTATATCATCAATTAATGTTGTATCGTTATTTAATGTTTTCACATTTTCTATTATGTTATTCATATCATTTACATTATCCATATCATTCATATTATTCATATCAATTACATTATTCATATCATTCATATCATTCATATCAATTACATTATTCACGTCATTTACATTATCGGGTATAATTTCTATTTTAACATCATCTTTTATATATTCATTATCATCTTCTTCTTGAATATTAAATAATTTTGTTTTTTGTGATAATGGTGGTAAATCCATAGATGGTTGATTTGTTATTGAAGAAAATTGTAAAGATGGTGATGTTTGTAAATTAATATCATTTTTATCACAAACATCATCTGCAAATGTTACATGTTTTATTGAATTATTATTTAATAAAGAATTATCTTCAATTATTTCAATATTTGCTTCTTTATTATTTTTAAATAATGAATTAGATATTTCAACACTTGATTCAGATTTAGATTTATTTGAATTTATGTTACATGATGGTATTAAATCTGGTAATATTGGTAATGATTTATCTATATTATTATTTATATGTTTTGGTACATCACCAATGTTATCTATTGGATTATATTTCATATAAACAAAATAACAAAGTACACATAATATTAAAATACAAAATATGATATTAAAAATAATAAACCATTTTTGTTTATAAAATGGTATATTTATTGGTATTTGATTATTTAAATTATTTGATGTGTTTTGTTTATACTGTTCATCATCAGCTACATGATTTGTATTTATATCATGTACTTGTTGTGATGATGTAATAGGTATATGTTGTGTATTATGATTATTTACATTAGCTATATTATTTATATTATCTTCATTTATAACATCTAAAGATGGTGATTTTGGTGATGTTGTTAAATTTAATCTATTTATTTTATTTGGAACGATAACAACTGGTTCGTAGTTATTCATTATTAAAATGTTATATAAATAAATAGTATTTATTTTAAAATAAATACTATTTTATAAAATATATAATGAATCTATTAGAAGAATATAAAAATAGTTATAATAAATTCAATTTTTTAAATGAAGAAATTGAATTTATTATAAATAAAACTAAAAATATTAAAAAATTTAATGAATATGATTCGATTTATTCATATTTTGATAATTCTAAAAAATTGAACTATTTAAAATTAAAAATAAAAAATATTTTAGAGTTGATAAAAATTTATAAAAATGATAATATTTATAAACTACATAGTAATGAATTTGCTATATTAAATGAACATAAAGAATATTTATATGATGTATTATCTTTTTCATTAAATAATGAAATAATAAATGATAAAATTACAAAAGAAAATATATATGAAATAATAAATATTTTTGATGCTTCATTTTTAGAAAATAGTGATACAAATTTAATAATAGATGAAGTAGTTTATTTTATGAATTATATTTTAAATTCTGAAACATTAAATAAATATGATTATATTGTATATGATTTTTTAGAAAATACAAAAAATAAGCTTTTTAATTGTGAATATAATGAAATTATAAATATTGATAATAAAAATTTAATTTTACAAGATTTTAATTTACAACCAAAATATTTAGATACAAAAATACTAAATATCCCAGAGTTAGTTAATCAAAATATTATTTCTAATTCAATAAACGCAAATAATAAACATAAACAGGGTGGAAGTTTAATAGAAAAAATAGATAACGAAATAAAACAATTGATGTTATATTTATCTAATACATTAAATTGTAATATTACAATATTAATATTTTTTAATAGTTTAAAAAATGTTGAATATAAAAATTATAATTCTATTAAAAAACAATTAAATATTAGTTATCCAAATGTTGAATTATTAAATGAAACAAATATAATAAAAATAAAAAACGATTCAATATTTTTAGAAAATTCATATAAATTATATAATTTAAATAACAATATCAATAATATTAAAAAAATACTAATATTAGAAACATATAATAATGAATTTTTTAATATATTATCTGATTCATCATTGATTATATTAAATTTTAATAAATTTGAAGAATTAATAAATAAATTAAAAGGTGATGTAAATATAATGTCAAAACGTATATTATGTTATAATGATCTATTATATAAAAATATAAAACATAATATAAGTTCAGATTTAAATATACAAGAATTTTATACTTTTATCAATCAGAAAATAATAGAATCGAAAGAAAAAAAATTCCATAATTTAATTGAAGAAATTAAAATATCTATAAACTTTAATGATAAATTTGAAGATACTAAAAAGAAAATAAAAAATGAATTGTATAAATTTTTTGTAACAGAATTTGATATAAACGATAATGAATTGATTATATTTTTAAAATTTAAAATAAAAAAAACAATATTAGATATAAAAAAGGATTATTTAAATGATAATAAACAAATTTATACATCCATATCGTATATATTATCTAAACCTGATAATATTTTTGATTCAATGATAGAAACATTATCTTATGAAAAATATTATAATTATTTAAAAGAATTTAAATAGTTTAAATAGTTTAAATAGTTTAAATAGTTTAAACTATTACAATAATTACATATTATAATAATTACATAACATAGCGATTTAATAATCCAAAAGATATTACAAAGCAAACCCAATTTACCGCAACACATGTTGGCATGCCTTTTTTATTTTTATATTCTAGTGTTCTAATTAAAATTGTTGTAGTGATTGTAGTTATAACAAACACTGTAAATAATAATACTATAATAACTTTAAACCAATACGGTTTTGGGTTTGATACTTTTTTTCCAAAAGGATAATCACCACCTTCTAAATTATACATTTTATATATAATTAAATATTTAAATAAAAAAATAGATAATATTAATTTTAACTTTATTTTAAAATAAAGTTAAAATTAATTTAAAATTATCATTTCATTTACAAATAAATGGTAATTATATATAGAATTTAAATTATCATAATAATCAAAATTTGTAATGTAGTTTTGGCGATATGGGTTTTTTATATCATTTACAAATAATATACATAATTTATCATAATCATCTCTTGTCATAACTAGTTTATTTTTTTCACAAAATATACCGTTATTATTACAAGATTGTATAAATAATGTATCATTATATTTAAAATCTACTTTTTGTTTAATTATAAATAATTCAGATTTTTTTTGTATTTTTTTTAATATTACATCTTTTTCTAAAAATTTTATTAAATCTATTTTTGTTTTAATATCTGATGGTAATAGATTAAATTTATCTAATTTATATTTTTTTATTTTTTTTAATACATTTGTTGAAGATATTTGTTTATTATAATAGTTAACTATTTGATTTACAAATAATTTATATAAATTTTTTTCATATAGATTATTTAAATAATCATCTAATTTATAATTTTTATTTTCTTTTTCTAATAGTATTGAAATTTCTAATGGATGATATAGTATTTTATGTAAGTAGTTATTACTTAAACAATCTACGTTATAATTATTATAAAAACAATTTGTTAATTCTTTTAATATTGAAATATTTCTTGTTACTAGTATTTCAAAATTAGATAAATTTTTATTTAATTTTTCATATTCATTACATATAAATTTTTTAATTTTATCAACACTCGTTTCTCTACAATACATAACTTGATCATTAACGTTTATGCCAACAATATTATTATTAAATATTAAAAAAGATTTAATTCTTATATAATTACCTAAAAAATTGAAATCAGGTAAAAATATTAAATTATTTTTATTAATATTTTTAATATTATTTAAATAAGTTTTTATTATATCATTTAAATAATTTGATGATTTATAAATAAATTTATTATAATCACTTATAAAATTTATAATATTTTCAAACGATTCAAGTTTTAAATTTGAAATATTAGTTAGTTTAGATGATTCTTTAGTTTTATGCATATCTAATAGTGACAAATTATATTGATCATTTATTGGAATATAAATATTATTTAATATTATACCATAACAATTTACTTTTTGATTAATACAATATGTTATTTCATATTTTTTAAATAATGAGTATTCTTTTAAACTACTATAATCTATATAATTTAAATTATAAAATGTATTATATTCAATATTAAATGTTTCAATTATTTTTGAAAATGATTTTGTAATTATATCATTATTTTTAAAAATTTTTGTATTAGTGTTAATATCAAAAATTAAATTATAATATTTATCATCATTTATTACAAATGCTTTATATGCATTATCATCCATATTATTATAATCCATATTTAAAGATGATGGTGTGTAATTAATAATAATAAATTTAATATTATAAAAAATACCAAATTCAATAAATATTTGGTTCCAATCAATAAATGTATTAATTGAATCATTATAAATAAATAAGTCAGATATTGCAGTTATAAATTCATCTATTGTTGAAAAATATTTTAAAATATCACCTTTTAATAATGTATAAAAAATATATGTATTTTTTTTTAATTTTTTAATAATATCTAAAATAAACATATCAAATTCAATATTTAAAATATCACATAAAATATGTATAATACTAACATTATATGAATTAAATAATTTTTTAGTAGATTTTACATAATATAAATCTTCTGATAAATTTAAGAAATTTAATGACACTGGTAATTTCATAATTTTATCATCCATAATATTATTTGTATAATTTATAATATAACCAGTATTTATTTCATCTTCATTTAAAAATTCATTAGTATTAATACAATTTTCGTGAATTTTTTTATATTGTTCAAATTGTGTATTATCTTTTTGTTTACAACATGGTAAGCAAAAATTATTTTTTACACCTTTTAAAAATTTAATATATGGAAATTGTTTATTTGGACAGTGATAATAATTATAATTATCAGTGAATCTATTTTTAATTCTAACATATGTTGATTCTTTATATTTACTTATATCTTCTTTTTTAATTGCAACCGGTTGATATTTTTTTTGACAAGATCTAGAATATGTATTATCAAATGTTATTGGATCCATATTTCGTAAATTTACTTTTTTATAATCTACTAATTCTTGTTTAAATATATTTTTATGTATATGATATAAAAATTTATAAAAGAATGAATTAATAATATTATACTCTTTTTCATTTATATTTGTAAAATTAATATATAATTTTTGATCTCTAAATTCAAAAATTATAGTTCTAAATTTATTATAAAAATCAATAATACCGTCAAAAAGTAATATATCTGGTTTATCATTACATATTAATTTTTTTAATTCTATTTTTTTTTGATTAATGATTAAATCATCATTATTTTCATCAATAATATCACCATGAAATAATGGAATTAATAATGTTAGTATATGATTAAAATTATCTGCATTAATATTATCTTGTAAAATATAACTATAATTATGATCATATATTTTATAATTCGTTTTATTTATTTCTGGTAAATTTAAAAGAGATAATGTTTTATTTATAACATTTTGACAGAATTTAAAAACATCTTTAACTTGACATTTATATGTTATAAAAATATCTAAGATACCTTTTTTTTTAATTATTAATATATAATCTTCAAAATATAATATTAGATCTTCTAAACTTGTTTTTAATTCATTTTTTTTTAAAATTTTTTCATCAAACTTAATAAATTTATTAAATTTTACAATATTATATGTTTGATCTTTAAAAACAATACATGTTAAATTTTCATATTTTGCAATTTCTAAATTATTAAATACATACCTAGTATTAATATTTTTAGCATTTAATATATTAGAAGATTTAGAATTATCTTCTAATACGTTTATTTTAATTTTTATAAGATTATTAATAATCTTATAAGATGAATTTATATAATTATTAACATCTTTAACATCATGTTTTATTAATGTATTATATAATCTACGTTCTTCTCGCATATAATTTATGTTGTAATTATAATTTAAATCATCATTATCATTTAACCATCTATAAAATTCATCTTTTGTTAATTCTGGAAAATATTTAAAAATAAATGAAATATAAATAATATTAAATAATTCAATATCAGAATTAATAATACTTAATAGTTGTTTTTTTAAAGTTATTAAATCCGATAAAACAAATATATTAATATCCTTTAAATCAATATCTTTTAAATAAATATTGCTATCATAAATTTCAATATTCAAATTAGATTTATTTTGGTACATATTATAATCTATTGGAACATCATTTAATAATTCTTTTAAATTTTTATTGATATATTTTAAATTATTAATAAAAATTTTTATTACATCGTTATTTAAAATAGATATAAATTTATAATTAACTTTTAAAATATAACCTATTTTCTTTTTAAAAGAAATTAATGTTTCATAATTAAAAAATATCATATCATCAATATAAATATCTTTACTTTTGCTATCTATTATTTCTGCAGAAATAACAATCGGCGCGTTATCTTTAAATTCTATATTTAAAACGTTCAAATTATTCATATTTTTAATATCATTTTCATTAAATAAAAAATCATCATCTACAACATCTATATTATCAATATCATCTATATTATTAACATTTTTTTTATTTTCACCACCTAATATATTTTTATTATCAAATCCTTTACTCTTTTTATTTGATGTTTTATTTGTAAAAATATATGTTTTTACTATAACATAATCTTTATTTATAACATTGACGATAATATCATCATAAATAACATAATCATGATTAATAATCATTATAATATATATTAACGTATATTTTTTATATTATATATATTTATAAACAAAAAAAATATACTTTAAATAATATTTTAAATTATTGATTTTATTGATAAATCTTAGTTTCATCCATTGTTTCAGTATCAGGATTTGCTTTAATAATTTTATATTGAATAGCAAAGTCATCATCAGATGTAATATTTGATAATTTTTGAATTTTATTTTCAAATTCTTCATATTCTTCTTCTGTTACTTGATTTTCGTTCATATTTCCAACATATGATTCTCTTGGATTATTTGCTAGATATTCTTTAATATTATCATTTGATTTACCATGTTTATACATATTTTCTAATTTAGATCGTTTAATATTAGAACGTGTTAATTCTTCAGCAATTTTAGAATCTTCTTTATATTTTTGTAATAAACCATTTACAATTTCACTTTCTTGTCCAATAACTTCACCATTTTCTCTATTTGGTAAATATTTAGCAAACATATTCCATTCATTATTAGCAATTAAAACTGGTGATGTGATAAAATTAGCTTCATTTAATTTTACAAATCTATCAACTTCTTCTTTAGAGTCAAATTGACCGTGGATATTAATTAATAAATCTCTATCAGATTCAACTTTATATAATAAATTTGTAAATGTTTTAAAAAGATCATAGTGCATTTCATAATAATTATTAAATTTATACCATAAATTATCACTTGGTACAATGTTTTCAATAATAGAACTTGAAATTTTTAATTCATCTTTAATATTTTTTTCAACTTTATTTAAAACCTTTTCTTTATATTGTTCATATGTATCTACAATTTCTTCATATTTATACGATTGTTTAATATGTCTATCAGGATTGAATGAAAATGTATTTTTTAAAAATCTATAAATAACTTCTTGTTCATTTTTAGATTGCTCTTTCATTAATTTTTTAATATGTTCCATTTTTTTATTTTTATTTACTTCATATTCGACTTTTTGCAATTCTTTTAACTCATCATCAGTTAATAATTCAATATTTTCTAAATCTTCTTCAGAAAATTCAAAAGCAAAATATTCTTTTAATTGTTCATCATCATTTAAATCATAATCAATATCATAAGTATTTTTAATATATTCATGTTTTACTTTAGCCGAAATAATTTTACGCTCATGTTCTGGATTTTCTCTATATTTATTATATACAACTTCTAAATAATCATCATCATTAATTTTAGTTTTTAAATCAGTAATATTAATACAATAATCTAAACATTGTCTAAATAAATATGAAATCATTGTAGTTGTTGTAATTTTTTTAAAAAAATCTTCTCGACCATTAATATAAGATAATAATGTAAATTTTTTATTATGTAAATCACCATCTAAACATTTACGGTTAAAAACATTAGATTTGTTATAAAACTCTAACATATCATCTGGAGAAAAATTATCTAAAATTGATGGATTTTCAATGATTTCATTTTTTAAATTTTCAAAATCATTTTTAATACGATCACTATATACACTATTAATAGAATTAGTAAAATCCATTTTTATTAATTATAAATAAAATATGAATTATATTAAATATACTAATTGTAAAAAAAAATTATAAATAATTATAGTTAATATACTATTATATTATAAAAAATTTAAAACAAAAATTTATACATTTCATCTGTTAAAAAATAATCACATTTTTGCTCTATTTTTAAATATTTTTTATAAATGTATATAAATAATAGTATAAATAACAAAAAACCAATTAATATGTATATAAATATAAATACATCATCATTACCAGTGTCATAATCATATATATCATTTATATAAATGATATTATTTTGTGATTTATCATCATTGTAATAGTTATAATTACGATCATTATTTGTAAAATTTGATTTTATAGCTGGTTTAACTATATCTTTAATATTATTATATTTATTTTGACAAAATGCTGTTAATATATTTTTACCTCTAGAACAATAATTTATTATTTCTTTTGTAAAATAACTAGCTGGACTTCTATTTGTTACACTATCAATATTTGTATTATTTGCAATATTATAACATGAAGTATTAGGTGTTATAAAATTATTATTTTTTGACAAATCAGAGCATGTATTTACTATTTTCATATAATAATCATTTTTTATATTTTCATCTTTTTGTTCATCATTATAAAAATTAGAACATATTGGATTATCATAGTGATCAGTACAAAATTCAATTATATTTTCACTAACCATACCTAAATTTTCAGGATTTGTTATAAATGCTTTACAATATGTAGAATCAATATTACCAGGTTTAAAACATTTTTCTAATTTTATTTTATTCAAATCTTTTAAATTTTTACAAATATCATCTTTAAATAAATTTGTATCATTATTACAATAATTAAATAAATCAACATCTGATTGATCTTTAAAATTATCAGACATATTAGCTCTACAAAAATTATACATATGATCTGACTCTATATATTTTTTTTTATCTTCATTTAATACATTACTTGCTGCGCAATACATATCATATAAGTTTATATTATTTGTATTTGCAAATTTTTTACAATTTTGCTTATCAAAGTTTTTTACATCCATACTACAATTATCTAAATATTTTTGATATAATATTTTATTTGACCCTGTTAATACTAAACATGCTTCATCATTTATTATATCATAATTTGCATCAAAACATTTATCTAAATGAATTTCTGGGTTTTGATATTTTTTACAAATATTAAATAATAATGAATCATTTTTTTCTGTTATATCTTTACAATCACTTGCTATTAAATCTCTGAATTTTTTAGAATTATTATTTCTCAAATCTAATTCATTTAAAAAATCATTGTTTATAGCTTCTAAACAACCATCAGTTGTATACCAATCAGCATCGTTTATGCCACAATTTGATAAAATAGCATTATTATATTCACTTTTATAATCTATTAAATATTCTGTAGATAACCAATGTTTTGGTATTTCTTTTACATTTTCATTATATATACTATTATATCCTAACATAAAACCAACAATATCATCATTATTAACATTACCAGATGTAAAAATAATTTGTATTCTATACATACCAGGTTGTAATAGTTTAGATTTTATATAATTCCCATCTGTATTAGATGAACAAAATAATATATTTTGTTCATTTGTTACATCTAATATATTATTCATTGGATCAAAATTTACTTTTAATAATAAAATCATAACATAACCACCAAAAACATTTAAATTTAATGTATATCCTTCATAAAATTGTGGAAGTGTTATAAATCCATCAATTATATATTTAAAATATGGTTTATGCCCAATATTACTAACTTGTGTAGCTTCTAAATTAATTTTTGAAACATATGTTCTTTTATTTAAAAATAAACCATCTATATTTAATGGATCATTTTTAAATATTGCTAATGTATTTGGTGGTTTTATATTAGGATCTGTATAATTTTCAATTTTATAATTACCTTTATCTTGTGAAAAATAATCCCATTTCAAATATCCATTTAATACATTGTTATTATTTTTATAAATTAATGTATTATTTATAGAAGTATCATTAGCATATGAAAATAAAATATTTTCTTCTAAATCTTTTAATTGTCCAGATTCATTCATTCTAATATTTAAACCAGTATATATAGGGTTATTTTGATAATGAACAATACTAATTCTATATAAAATGTTTGCTTTTAAATTTATATTTTTAGTTGTATATGTTTGAGCATTAACAACATCACCAACTTTTGGTGTTGATGATGTTGTATCTACAGCTAATATTATTTGATTAGTTTGAATATTTGAATAATCAATTAAATTATCTATATCTTCAAATAATACTAAAATATAACCAGTTCCATTTATTTGCAAATTAAATGATTTATTCATACTGCTCATTAAAAAACCATCAATAATAAATACTGTAGCTGGTTTATTTATAAATTTATCTGGTAATTTATCATTGAATGACATAATATCAGAATAAGGTAAAATATCATCTGGTACTACATTTTCAATAAAATCATCTAAATTGTCAAATTGTGTAGTATTTACATTTTGATATATAATCCACCGTAATTTTTTATTAGCTAATAATTTGTTATTATTAGCTATTAAGCAATCGCTATTTAATATATTTTTATCATCTTTACATGAATTAGACATTTAAATAACTTATTTTATTTATATTATAAATTACAAAAAAAATTAAAGAAGATATATTTTTATTTTTTTTTCATTGCTTCTTTAATTAAAATTGAAGATATAAGTGTAATACCTGATAAAGCACTAACACTTAAAAATAATCCTAATTTTTTTATAGTATTCATCAAATTATAGTTATTTTCTGCACATGTTATACAGTGTGTACAATCCATATTATTCATATAATAATCAAGATTGTTTAAAAAATCAGCATTATTAACTAAATCCTGTAATTTTTTAAAATTATCATTTTGTATCAAACATTTAAGCTTTTGAATTTCTATTTCAGTTAATTCACGATTATTCATGTTTTATAATATTTATAATTCTAAATTTAAAATAGATTCAATACGTTTAATCTTTTCTTCAAGTTGTGTTAATTTATCTTTTAATTCTTGATTTTCAGTTTTTAATTCTTCAATTTCAATTTTATTATTTTCAATTTCATTATATACATCTTTTAAAATAGTTGTATGTATTGCTATAATATTATTATAATTAACAGCTAATGTAAAATCTTTTTTACAATTTATTTTATTATTAAAAATATCATAATATTCATATTCACCAATAGTATTTTGATTTGTTATACTAGTATGATGTATTTCAACTAAATTTTTTATTTTATATTTAGATAATTCTTGTGCTATAAACCCATATGTATAATTATATGTATTTTCGTTATCTTTCCATTTAAATTTTACTGGATTTGAATTTTGTATAAAATATTTACATTCATCTAAATCTAAATCATTAATATCAGTTTTTAATCTTATATCTGATGTAGCAATATAACCTGACCCAACAATAGTATTATCACAAAAAATACCGATCTGTAAATTATTCCAAGATTTGCCAGTATGTGGACCATCACCTTCAAAACTGGCTGCAGTAACAGTTCCATTATTTGCTGGCCAACTATTAGAACCTGTTACATGTAATGGATATAGTGGAACTGCACTATATCCAAAATATGTACCAATACCCAAACGACCACTAGATGCTAGTTTCATTAAACCCGATGATATACCATTTGAATCTGCTAAACACCAAATATGACTTGAACCTGTAGAATAAACAGTATGATTACTTGGTGAAATAATACAACCAATAGCATTTAAACCACTATTTAAATTTATTTGTCTTTCTAAAGGATTCCCACTACCAAAATCTATTAAAAATTGTGGAGAATATGTATCTGTTGAACCTTTAACACCAAAACCAGTATAATTACTAAAAAATGCTTTACCATTAACTTCTAAGTAATTGCTACCATTTACAAGCGGTGACCCATCCCCGATTATTACAGTTTTACGAGCTAAAACTTTTAAAATTGGATTAACACCAAAAAACCCAATACCAAAATAATTATCACCAGAACCATCACTAGAATGATAATATGCTAATTCTGTTTGATTATATGCACTATTTGCTTTACCAAATGTAATTTGTCTAGCTCCACCATTTGAAATGCCGCTGTCTAAAACTGAAATCATTCTATTAGTATCTGTTGATGTTCCAACTAATAATTGTGTACATTTTACAGAACCAGTTACATGTAATGGGTATTGTATACTAGAAGTTAAAATACCAACATTACCAGCTGATGTAATACCAAGTGCCATAGTTCCGGCAGTATTAGCTGTTGATGCTCCAACATAAAATGCATGACCACCACCTGAATTATATTGCATTAATGAATTGGATGCACCTAATGTATATTTTCCAGCTGAAAAATTTATCATAGTAAATGCTGAACTACCAAAATCTAATAAATAAGCTGGTGATGTTACACCTAAACCAACATTACCAGAAGAGCTTATATTTAGTCTACTTATACCATTAGTCATTAATGATAATGTATGTGGAGTTGTAGGTCCAAAAAATGCGAGACCTGGTGTTGCAGTATTATTTACAATAGTTGATAATGAAATGATACCATCTGTATGTGTAAATCCAGTACCACTCAATGATGATGTAATTGTACCTGTTGATGTTATATTATTAATAGATGTAAGATTTTTAGAAGCGTCCAATACAACAGCTTTCGATGCTTTTGCAGTACCTGCAACAACTGTATTTAAAGTGTTTATTTCTGCAGCTGTTGATGATATTGCGGATGATCCTAAATATAATGTAGTACAATTTACAGATCCATTTACATCTAATAAATAAGCTGGTGATGTTGTATTTATACCAATTGAACCACCTGATTTAATAGTCATTCGAATTGTACTATTTGATACTAAATTTAAATCATGTGCAGTTGTGGAACCTATTTGTTGAGCTCCACCAGTTGCATTTACATAAATACCTAATGTGCTAGTTGATGTACTATTAGTTACAGTAAACATTGATGTACTAATTGTATTACTAATAGCTAAAGATGTTAAAGTACCTAAACTTGTAATGTTTGTTTGCCCAGGTGTTGTTAATAAACCAGCTAAATTAGTTGCAGTTAATGTAGAAATACCTGTAATATTACTACTAGAATCTAGTACAAGTGCTTTTGATGCGGTTGCAGTTCCAGCAACTACAGTATTTAAATATGCTAATTCAGCTGCAGTAGATACTACTTGTGATCCATTTAAATATAAGTTTGTTGTATTTACAGAACCAGCAACATCTAATTGATATGCTGGAACTGCTTTGTTAATACCAACAAATCCACCATTTGGATTAATCAATATAGGTAATTTACCAGTTGTTTTACTAGCTTGAATATATGTAACATTATTAGTTGCATCCGAACCCATATATAAACATGGATTAGATACAGCATTACCAGCACTAATTAATAATGCATGTGTTGAACTTTCAATACCAGTA
>JACCDQ010861960.1_pt1 | contig 17005 bp, 35 predicted proteins | sample 7446031 | NCBI WGS metagenome assembly JACCDQ01 (sample SAMN15323442, study PRJNA562643) | freshwater metagenome | isolation source: river surface water | place: USA:Blue River Watershed | collected 2017-08-17
AGGGGGCAAGGCCGCTAATGCCTAGGTGGCTATGGAAATCCATCGTTGCGGTTTCCATGGCCATCGTTGTTGTTGCGACTTTGCAATGGGCCAGCTGTCGGTTCTATGTCTTGCCGACGGTGTGGCCCTGGTATGCCAAGTGGGTTGGTACGCCACAGGGCAAGGCCATCGACCCTGCCCCGATGGGATGCAGCGACGCTGATGCCCGTGCGATCACGGTGATGATGGGCGTATTGACCACTTTGATCAGCCTTAGTCGAAAGGCTGAGTAATTGGTCGAAAGGCTGAGTAATTGGTCGAAAGGCTGAGTAATTGCCGGACTGCCGTCTATCGGTAGGCTGCGGCGGGGATCCGTTGACCGATGATTGAGGTAGCAGCAGCTGTCGTCGGTGCAGCCATCACCGTGGGTGCCATGGGTATTGGCGCAGCAGGCACCCGCGGAAGGGAAGGCAGGGATGCAGTGATCCGACTGGCAGCCAGCGTGGACAACGTGGCGACAAGGTTGGAGCAACTGCATGTCGACATCAAGGCTGACCGGAAGGAAACCTTTAGCCGGTTGAACAGTGTGGAGCAGCGGGTCACGATGCTGGAAGCCCGGACGCTGCACCCGGAATGAACCAGCTGGACATCCCACTGGAGATCTCATTAAGGCAAGAGACGACGCAGCGTCTGTTGCTGGATCTGTATGACGACCAGGACTGGCAGGGATTGCTAGCTGCTGCTGAGATCCTGAATCAAGCGTGGAACCAGCAAGCGGCAATCAGTAGGTGGTTAGCCAGGGAGGCAGCGGACAACCTTGGCGAGGCCTGGCAGGCTAGTAGAGGCCAACGCCACGAACACGATGGATCGGGTTGCTGACTACGTCGCACTTGCAGTAGCTCTGCATGGTGCGGCATTGGTGTGGGTGAACATGACACCAACGCCTAAGGACAACGAGCGGCTGAGCAAGTACAGCAAGCTGGTGGTCAAGATCTATCGCGTCATTGAGATCCTGGCTGGCGTCGTATCCAGGAAGGTCAAGCAATGAAGGGCGAGAAGAAGGTGGCCAAGGTCATGCGGGAGTACAAGCGTGGCCAGTTGCATAGCGGCAAGGGCGGCCCTGTGGTGAAGAGCCCAAGGCAGGCGCTGGCCATTGCATTGAGCGAAGCTGGTATGTCGAAGAAGCGGAGGGGTCGCTGATGTGCTCACCTGCCATGACCGGCGGTGCCGCTGGTGTTGGTGCTGGCCTCGGTCAAGGGATGACTGAGGCCATGACCGCCATGCAAATTGCCAAGGAGGACATTCCTCAAGGCAAGGCGCCGATGCAGGATCCCAGGCTGATGCAGATCTACGACACGCTCGGCATGCCTAGTCAGCGTCCTTCATCCTGACGTCGGTATCCGGATCCCATAGCAGCACCTCATTGGTGTCGTAGTCGTAGTCGCCGTGGCGAAGGATCCTGGCCAGGCGTGCGTTGAGCAGGGCATCGGTGTACGACCTGCCTGCTTTCTTGTAGGCAGCAACGACCTTGTCCCATAGGTCTTTGAGGGCGACGGCATCACCCAAGGTCTTGGCTGCAGTGACTGGGCCATGGCCTTTGAGTCCTGCGTAGTTATCGGTGCTGTCACCGGTCAGGGTCTGCAGCATCCAAGCCCGATCGGCGTCGACCTGATGGATGGTTTCGACGGTGTCATTGGCCAGCAGTTGGCAGGGCAGGGTGCGCATGTCCTTGTCGATGGACACGATGATCGGGTCTTGGTACTGCCCGCCGGTGGCGAAGATACCGAGGGCGTCGTCGGCTTCCAGGCCGATCATGGTGCGGCTTGGGTAGTTCTGTTCGACGTAGAGCCTGACGTCCCGGATGCCAAGGGGCTTGCGCTTGCCGATGCGGTTGGCTTTGTAGTCCTGATAGATCGTGTGCCGGAAGGAGGGGTAGTCCGACAGGCACATGACGACGTCGGTGTGCCCGGTCAGCTCTTTCCAGTAAGCGACCTTGCTGGAGATGAAGTCACGGACGTCGGCCTGCTCCAGGTGCAAGGTGTTGATCCATTCATCCCAGCGGATGTCGGTTTCACAGGCAGAGCAGGCGGTGTAGATCAGCCAGTCGGCGTCGATCAGCAAAGTCAAGATGCAAAGCCTCCGTAGGTTTGTTGGCGGAAAGCGGATGTGGTCGTCATGGCCAGTTGAGGGCAGTGGCGGTGTACGGGAATTGGGTGCAGAAGATGTCCTTGCAGGCCTCAGCAATCAGCCGATGCTCCAGCTGCGTGCCTTGCTCGGTGCGCAGTTCGATGTAGTGGATCCAGCTGCGCAGCGTGCCGTGCATGTAGAGGGTGGTCGGGGTGCAAAGGGGGAGGATCCGCCGTGCTGTTTCCTTGGCCACGCCCTGGGCGAGCATGCCCTCGTAGATGCCATAGGCCTTGCCGACCAGCTGGGCAACCTGACTGGTGAGGCGTGCCTTCAGTTCAGGTTCCAGGTCGTCGTGACTGGACTGCCGGTTCTTGTCGTCCTGCCTGCGTAGGGCAGGGATGACTGGCATGGAGGCCGCTGCGTACCGCTGGCTGAACTCCTGAAACGAGAAGGACCGATGCCGCAGGATCTGGGCGGCGATGTCCCGCTCGGTCTGGATCTTCAGGCACATGGATGCCATCTCAAATGGCGACCAGTGCTTGTGCCTAATCAGGTACTGCAGCAGGCGTGGCGCTGTTTGGCAGTTGCCTTGGTTGTCTGGGTTGCTGACCCGCGCCATGTCGACGATGAGCAGCTCAGCGTCGGGGGTGCAGTGAACGAAGGATGCAGTCATTGGCGGTAGGCCAGGTCTTGGAATTCTTTGGTCAGGCCAAAGGTGGACATGCCTTCGTAGGTGCGGTTATGGGCGACTGCATCCTTTGGGATCTGGGTTTCCATCGTGTACCAGGCGTGGTTGCAGGACGTGCATTTCCTCCTGCGAATGACGGCGTGCTTGCGGTAGTGCCGGGTCATCGTGGTGCGAAGGACGTCGCAGTTGCACTCAGGGCAGTTCATGGTGGTGGGTTAGGTGCCGAAGTAATGGGACATGGGGATGACCAGTCGACCTGTGTCCTGGTCGTAGAGCAGCTTGTCGCAGGGTCCCGTCTGCCCGGAGAAGCGGTTCTTCAAGACACGCAGCTGTAGCTCATTGCGTTCAGCGACGTCGCCCTGCTGGTTCCGCTCTGCCCCGATGCAAAGGTCACTGAGCTGGGCTATGGCGTGGCTGCCGCGAAGCTGAGAGAGGGAGGTCTGTGCCCCTTCCTCATGGCCGCGGCCTTCTGGCCGCTTGAGATGAGAGACCAGGATCAGGCCGATGCCTGTCTGCTCTACGACCTGACGGAGCTTGGTGCAGGTGACGTCAATGGCCCGTCGTTCATCGAGGTCAGCGAGGCCACTGATCACGATGGTGAGGTGGTCAAGGATGACGACGTCAGCGCCTTCTCCGTCAGCCAGGTATCTGATCTTGTTGATCAGGTGCTCGGGATCCATGGATCCGAAGTGGTCGTACAGGAAGCAGCGACCAGTGCCGAACACACGGTCGAAGCCCTCGCGCAGCTCCTCTTCTGTGGCCAGTGCAGGGTCCAGGTGGATGGGCTTGTTCAGCTCGATGCCGACGATGCCCTGCATGGTGCGCTTGGTGGATTCCTCCAAGGCGATGTAGCCAACGCGCAGCCCTTGGCGCAGGAAGTGATGGGCTACCTCTCGGCAGACGGACGACTTGCCCACACCACTGCCTGCACAGATGGTGGTCATCTCGCCTTTGCGGAAGCCACGGGTCATGTGGTTCAGCTGCGGCCAGGGGTATTCGCAGACCGATGCAGCCGATGGCTTGATCAGTTCATCCCATAGCTCGGAGGCATTGACGATGCCGTCCGGGCGGGATGGTGTGGCCTTCCACAGCAGGTCACGGAGCAGGTCGCCCTCCCCTGCCTTGAGCATTTCGTTGGCGTCCTTGCGGGGCAGCCGGCAGATGGCCACCTTGCCCAGGGGCAGGACAGCCAACGCTTCTTGTGCTGCCTTCTCGCCAGGTTCATCGGAGTCGAAGCAGAGCACGATTCGGCTGAACTGGCTGAGCCATACGGCATTGGCGGCCAGGTATTTCTTGGCCGACTGCGCACCATTGGGTAGGGACACCACTGGGTAGCGGTTGCCTTGCACCTGGCTGACCGACATGGCGTCGATCTCGCCCTCGGTGACGACGACAAAGGCCCCACCACTGCCACCGATCCCTTGCCGCCAGAGGTGTTGCCCCCACAGCTGCATGTTGGACGTGTCACCTAACCAGCGGAACCGCTTGCCGGCATCACGGATGTGCTGCGCTACCTCCTTGCCGTGTTGGTCCCGGTAAGTGGCGACCTGAACCTTGGCGTTGTTGTGTACGGAATAGCCGTAGCCGTACAGCTTGCAGGTATCGAGGTCGATGCCTCGCTTCTCCAGCGCCTTGACGTCGATGAAGTCCAGCAGTGGCGTGACAGGTGGTGCCATAGGCGCAATGGGTTTAAGGGCTTCACCCTTGGGCGGTTGGTCTTGGTAGCCGCAGCCAAAGCAAGTGGCGTGACCGTCGTCGTAACGGGCCAGGTTGTTCTTGCTGTTGCACTGCGGGCAAGGCTCATGCCGCAGGAACTTGGATGGCATGGCAGTTGATCGGACTACAGGGCTTGGATCAATTCAGCGAAGCGACGCAGCTTGGCCATTTGATTCCGCTCCTGTTCGTCCCAATCCTGCTGTGCGAGGTCTAAGGCCCAGCACTCAGGAAAACAAAGGCCGGCGTCGGTGGCGGCCTGGATGATCTGTTGATCAGTCATTGCTTAAACCATGTGGTGGGTATCTGCTTCTCGCACCAGATGAAGCCGTGCCTCTCGGCCCACTGCCAGTACGACAGGGCGCCAGGTCGGCGGGAGAGTTTGGTATCTGCCCGCATGAAGCACAAGCGGATGTCCTTGTCAGGGTGCTGCGCCTTGACGGCCAGCATCTTGCGGCGATCCTCTGGTGTGAACAGGCCTTTGGTCTCAACCATCACGCCATTGGGCAGGATGAAGTCCGGCGTGTAGCTGGCGGTGATGGTGTAGGTAAGGGCCTGGCTTTCGTAGTCAAAGGCCAGGCCCCGTTTGCTCAGTGAGCCAGCAACCTGCTGCTCAAACTTGGAGCGGTACTCAGAAGTCCGACTCGTCGAGGGGGATGGCCGTTGAGCTATCGAACGGCGTCGCCTCCGAGGAGCCAGACCACCCGTCCTCTTCTCCGAAGCCGTAGCTCTCGGCACTGCCGCCTCCTTCAACAAGGTCGATGATCTGCACCGCCTTTAGGCGCAGGGTAATGCCAGCGCCAATGGCTGCTTGGAAGAACGGCTGCGCTTCAAACGACACGCGGCCGGTGGTGCCAGACCACATGCCCTTGAGGGACTCACGGTCACGAACGGGCTGACCCTTGGCATCAAAGATGGCAGGCGCTGCAGTCCAGGGCTTGCCGTCACGACCCATGCCTTTGGCTTTCATCTTCACCTTGACGATGAAGGATGGCTTGCCGTCGTAGTCCTCGAAGGAGTAGGGCAGATCGGCCAGCTTCCAGTCCTTCTTGCCTGGATCCTGCTGCTTCAGGGAGGCCTTGTGGCTATTCAGCAGGGTGTCGAGAGCCTCGCTGATCTCGGTGGCCTCGGCTGCACCAAGCACTGCCGTCAGTTTGTAGACACCCTCAGGGTTGAACTTGGTTTCAGGTTCAACCAGCTTCGGGTACTGGAACTTGGCGACAGGTGTGGTGAGACGGATGCCGGAGATGAGGTTGTAGTTCATGGTCAGGTGATGAAGTAAGTGGCGTTGCGAACGGTGTTGAGGTCCAGCCCCCCGACAGGCGGGATGACTGGCAGCTTGTCGTGCAGTTCTGCCGGCAGCTGGGCCAGCAGTTCAGTGGTGATGGTGTGGAACCAATCCTCTGAGTACATCGCAGCAAAGCTGTTGCGCACTGAGTTGCGCACTTGGCTCATTTCAGCTGGCGTCGTAGCGAAGCAGTCATGGATACCGCCAAGGTTGGTGACGCCATTGGCAAACGCATCAACAGTTGCGAATGCCATGTGACTGGAATCCAGGGAGTGGATGACGTTGGGGCTAAGCCCGTTGCCCATCCGCTTTGGATTCAACCCATTCGTCAGGTGATTGGAATCAAAAGTCTTGATGACCGGCGATAGGTAGAGCAGTGGGATGCGAACACCCCGGTAGTCGTAGTACTGCTGTCGCACCAGCAGCCCCGACGGTGAGCGCCATTGGAGGGGAATGTCATGAGTGCCAGCGAGCTTGCCGACCTGCTTGAACCACGACATGGCGTGCTTGGCAGGGCCGATGATCTTGCTGGTTTCACGCACCAGGATGGTGGTCATGTAGTGCATGGCAGCAATAGCGCCACGCTTGAAGCACCACCCCTCCGTGCCGTACAGCTCAAGGGTTCTTTCAAATGCCCAGACCTGGCAGTGCTTGAACACCGCCTGCCTGGTCGCTGAGTAGGGCAGCGTCATCACGACGGGCTTGGCCAACGACCGGTCGGGCTGTAGTTCCAGCCACGCCCGGGCATGTGGATTGTCTGCGTCGTTGCGCAGCTGGTGGAGCACTGCACGCAGGACATGGGCGTAGATGTCTTGCGGCTTGTCGCTCGGCATCAGGTTCACCAGCTCAGCCATCTGCTCATTGCGGAGCAGGGCTGAGTAGTGCTGGATGCCAGAGCATGTGCAGTCCAGGACGACGGGCAGCTGGCAGATGAAATGCTGTCGCTGTTCGACGTACTGATAGGCAGCACGACAGAAGGCAAGGAACTGCCAGGGGTCGTCGGCCTCAGTCCAGAACTGTGTCGTCTGCCATGGGTCCATGCCGGCCCGGCAGATGGCTTCCTTGTGCTGGTGTGCCCAGTCAAGGCGTGCTTTCCAGTTCAGCTTGGAGTGGCCATAGAGGTTGGCACCATGCACCCATAGCCATTCGGCTTGGCTGGCATCCGTGATGGGCTTGCCATCAGCGAACTGCAGCAGGGCACGGCCAATGTCGTTGGCCTGGGGGTTGAGGAACGGAGGCCGGTAGTAATACCTACCCCTGAAGTCCAGCTGCATTGGGTAGTGCAGCCGCTGCTCATCCACGAAACGACGCGCCAGCCACAGCTGCTTGGCCGTACCAATGCGCTGGTTCTTGGTCTTGTCGTTGCGTTCGTGGATCTGCCTGGCATTGAACTTCCACTGCGTGATGTCCGGGTGGTCATCAGGCAGGTGCTTTGGGTAGGGAGGCACAGCCCACCCTTCCCTTGGCATCAGCTTCCCGACGGAGATGCTCTTCTCCCAGGCGTGCTCCAGCTGTTCAAGGATCCAGCGGTTGACCTGCCATGCCACACCTTGCTGGTGGTTGGCGGCCTGGATGAAGGGCTCCGTGCCAGTGGTGTGCTGAGCAACGAAGTCGGCGCCGTCCTTGAGCAGGGTGTTGTTGGGGATGTCGGTGAAGTAGCCGCCGTCCAGGGCCGTGGTCCATGGCCTGGGCTTAGCCACCATCGGCAGGGAGAACGGACACAAGGCCATGCCTGTGTCGTTGACCTTGCCGATGAAGGCCATGCAGTCATCAGTGGCCCGCACCTGAGTGATCAGACGTGGCCCGCGCTGGGCCCTGTCGACCTTGATCAGTCCGGTCTTGCTGGCGATAGCCATCACCAGGAATGCACCTGTTGCAGCCCGTTCCTGAGGCGACCAGGTCTCGGTGTTCTTCATCCGATGGATGTCCTGCACCTTCTGCTGAAAGCGACCACGCACCCGCTTGTGGTTCTGCATCTCCCACCTACTGGCACGGGCCAGCATGGTTTCGATCCAAACCATCTCCCCAACGTGGTGCGCCAGGGCAGCGAGGTTGACGGGGCTGCTGATCTGATCGACGACGGCACGCAATGCACAAGCAGCAATGCGGTGCGGGGCAAGGCATAGCAGTGGGCCCAGGTACTTGTAGCCAGGCCCTGCCTTGCCATCCTTCAGCCGCTTGCGATGGATGCGTATCTCCTTGATGACCTGGTCAATGCCAAGCGCGACCAAGGCATTGCCGTAGTCCGAAAGGGACTCCATCCGGGTGACGATCCGCCGGTTGCGCAGCAGCTCACGACGGTCGGCACCCAACAGGTACATCTCCCGCTCAAGATCCAGCTGTTTATCAATCAGTGGATCAGCGGCTTGATGCACGAGCCCAGCCTGCGTTCCAACCAAGACGGAACAATGCAATAACACTGTCCTCAAACTTAGTAGGGAATGTCTTTAGCCAATCGTTGAACTCCCTGTCACGGGCAACGGTGGGATCAGGCAGTGCTGGCGGGCGAAGTGGCAGGTAAGTCCAGTGCGTAGTGCCCGGCATGTGTGCCTTCATAAAGCTGCCTGAGTACCAGCCCAACTCCGGGCAGAAGTACAACACATAGCCGTTCTGGTCGGCGTCATCTTTGGTTGGCTTGTCCTTTGAATACAGGAAGATGTTCTCGGCAAGGAGGTCACGTTTGTCGGTCATGTTTTCCAATGAGTTTGATTTCAGTAGCAGAGGGGTAGCGGTTCTTCGCAAACTTGAGGGCTTGCTTGTTGTTAATTGCTCGGATGGATTCCCTCATGGGTCGTGCCGCACCAAACCACACATGCACTTCCCATAAGGAAGACCGTGGATCTGACGTGCGGCTGACCCCATCACCCAGGCTGGGTTGGTTGTCATCCGACCAGGTCAACACAAAGGCGCAGTCCTTCCCTCTTGGCTTTGTCATTGCACCTTCCACGGCAGGTGGCCCCACTTATCCACAAGTCCGGTGTATGTGCCGTGCTTGGAATGCTTGGGGTCACGTCGTCCATCTTGCTGGTAGCAACGCTCCAGCCATTCATTGCGACGCTCGTCTTCGATGCGCCACTTCGGGTCATAGGTCATTGGTGTCTCGCAGTAGGCGGTCAGCAACTTCATTGATAGCCAAGTGGCAGATCTTGGCTTGGCCCTTGTCCGGTGCCCACCGACGCACCTCGTCGGCGATGACCTCAACCACTGCACGCATGCGACTGCGTGCGTCGATCAGGGCCTGGCGGTCAGTCCAGTAGGCAGCAAGGCAACGACCCATCGGGTCATTCCCGAACTTGATCTCCAGTGGGCTTTTGCCGTCTGTAGGTTCGGGCCCTTGCTGCGTTGGCTGCTTTGCATTGGGCGCATCGGCAGCCGTCTCGCTCGTAGCGGGCTCTGGTTCCATGGTCTGCTGGCTTGGCATCGTTAAGGCGTTGTTTGAGTATTCGGTTGGGGTCGACGCCACGCATCAACCTTTTGCGCAGCGTTTCCGGCTTGATACCGGTTGCTTCTGCGACCTTTGTGACAGGCAAACCGTTGACCTTGATGGTGTTGCGTCTGTTGTTGAGGTTGTCCCGCATTGAAACCCAAGCGCAGTTCCCTGGCTCGTAGTTCCCGTTGGTGTTCAACCTTTCCAGCGTCATCCCGTCTGGCTTCAGTCCCATGTCCTTCACAAACTGGTCGTAAGAATCCAGCCACTGAAGGCAGACGCCTATGCCCCTGCCTCCGTAGTGGGCCCACGATGCGCTTGAGGGATTGATGCAGCGGTGGCGCATGCTGCGCCAGCTGTAGTAGGTGGACGTGCCTGAGGGGTTGTCCCACTTGGAGCGAGTAGCCAATCATGTCCAGCAGATGGGTCAAGACTAGCTACTGGATTCCCTTGGCCCGCAAAGCACGGCGCACCTTGCATAGCCCACTATGTCCACAAGCGAATCAAGGTGATCAGGACTGGTTTGCAAGCGGCTGAGCTTGAGGCAGATCATCATGTGAGCCACCTGTTGGGCAGTGATGTCTGCACCAGTAATGGCCGACCACATCAACGCAATGCGTCGGAAGCTGATGCTGGGATCTCCGTAGTCAGCTTCTCTGTCATGCGTGATCGACTCAGCTCGTCGGTCGAACTCTTGGATCCTGCTCATGCTGCGTCTTGTGGTGGGTTGATTTTCTTGCTTAGAAACCTGGCCGCCTGTTGCCGATCCCTTCGTCCACGTTCCGTCAGGGTGTAGCCACCACTGGCTGGTCGTATCAGGTTGGCGTGATGCAGCACCTGCACCTGCTCCTTCACGCTGTCCTGTAGCCACTGCTTGTCACGGGTAAGGAAGGGCTGGCTCACTGCCTCCACCAACTGAGGGTGGGTCAGTGCCCGAGGGAACTGCTGGTACAGCACGGTCAACACCTCATGCCTGAGGCGTGCCATCACCTGCGATTCAGGTAGTTGTGCCATCAGCCTCCTCCTTATAAGTGGTCAACACATGGCGGGCGAAGGCCGCGGCGATGCTTGTTGCTTGTGCGTTGGGCACATTGCCGTAGGAGTCCTGCCACCAGCTGCGATACAGCTCGTGCAGTTCTGAATCCGATGGTTGTGAGGTCATAGGTCGTGGATGGGAGAGAGGTAGTCGAAGTCGTGGTCTTCATCAGTGGGTTCTGGCCCATGGATCAGTCGCTTCTCGCTCTCTGGCGTCCACTTAAGGGCCAGTTGCCTCAGGTCATACGCCAATTCGGCATGACCTTCAGCAAAGAGACGCACTGATGCCTCAACCAGCAAGAGATGGGGTTGTTTCATCAATGGGGACAAGTGAATACTGCAGCCAACGCAAGGTCTGCAGCCAACGCATTGCTGTGGTGCATAGCGGTGTGGTGGGTGCCGGTCGCCCCGGCGCCGCCAGCATGGCCCCCACCACCAGCAGTGGCAGGGGCGCTGTTGTGATCCGTCACACAGGGGTACGACGCCACGCTGCATGGAGCTGGGACTCCAGCACTCGCAAGGCGTAGAGCCTGGCGTTGCTGCGCTTGATGGCGTCGCTGTCCATCTTTAGGTGGGCGTAACAGTTGGAGCGACAGGCCTCCAGGATCTCGTCCTCGCAGCGGTAGATCTGCTGCTCCAGTTGGTGTTTGGTTGCCATGGTTGGTGGTGGGTAGAAGAAAAGGCCCCATTGCTGGGGCCCGTGGTGTTGATCAGACCGCCATGCAGGAGTTGACCCTGCAGTGGTGGTAAGCGGGCAGCTTGCGGTTGAGGGCACGCGCTGCCGCATTGGCCTTGCGCTCGGCGCCTGGCCCCCACCAGACCCGTTGGCCTTGGTGGAATTGGAAAGGGTCGACGAAGGCCGAGGGTTGGCGCTCGTCTTCGACTACCAGGTAATACTCCAGGGTTCCTGAGCTCATCGGTCGACGTGGTGGGTAGTGGGTGTTTGGGTGCCGGTGTGAGTCACCGGCTGACGGGCCAGCTCACCCAGGGCTATCAGCCACAGGATTGAACTGGCCGTCACCGTGAAGGCAGCAACGGCCAGGCGCTGCATCGCTCAGCCCTCCCCGTAATAGAAGAGGGAAGCGAACCAGCGCAGGGCAGTAGCCCGCTCGGCACTGCGGCTGAAATGCCGAGTCCAGGGTGTACCCCAGTCCTGGATTTCAAGCCAGCAGCGGGAGGGCTCACAGCGGTCCAACTCCCCCATCACCCGAAGGGCAGGCCCTCCGGTCGACAGCAGGATGCGGAACTCGTCGGGGTCGACTGAGGCCCCATCGCCTGGCTCCATCCAGCCGCTGCGCACTTCAACGCTGAGCGGTGCCTCTCGCATAGCCTCTTCGATCCCTTCCGCGACGTGGTCGTGGTTGGTGCCGTCGTAGCCCTGCTCTTTGAGCACTGCCTTCGCCTCACGAGAGAGGTACTTGCCCTCTCCCTCCTCGCAGCAGAAGCCATAGGCCTCCCATGATGCGGTGATCATGTCCGACCAAGCCTCGGCGTTCTGCTCGGCGTGGCTCCGTTGCTCCTTCTGTTCTTCGGTTTTCATAGGTGCAGTGTTGTGGTGGGTGCCACCCATAGAGGGCAGCAGAGAAGGCCCGTAGGCCCTCAGTGCTGTCGTCAATCAGCGGTGAGCATGTAGCTCCCGACAATCGTCATGGCCCCACTCTTCAGCTGCTGGGCAAGCCAGCAGCAGTCAGCAGCGGAGATGTCTAAGCCCATCCGCCGGTAGCGGTTGGCTTGGGCCAGCAGTGCCGGCAGGAGATGGGTCACCGCTTGGTTGTCCCATCCCATCGGGTCGTCGCTCATGTCCCAGACGACCTGGGATCGGCCATCTGTCAGCGGTGCCAGGTAAGGCACGCTGACCGGCCTCTTCCATGCCTGAATTGAATCCAGAATCAGCGCCTGCCAGGCATCGTGGATGCGCTGGAACGTGGCAGTGGTTGCGGTCGTCATCACAGCAGCTCCAGTACAGCCACCAGGCCCAGAAGGGCTAGGAGGATGGTCTGCCGCTGCTGCAGCTCGCGGATGCGGTCGGCCTGTAGGTCGGCCAACTCGCACGCCGCGGTCAGCACCTCCGCCTTGGAGGTGCGCTCGGTGATCGTTTGCATTTGTCCAGGTTTTGTGGTGGGTAGGCCTGGCTTCCGCCCTGCCTGCATCCATCCTACCACCATCGCTGGTGGCTGGCGACCGTTTCGACCGCGGACCGTGCAATGACCCACGGTTCACTCGGTTGTGGTCTGGCCTGGGGCGGGCACGAACCAACAGGCAGCACCACACCAGGCCCACCAGGGCACCCCACCCTCCGGGTCGACCCCCTGCTGCCCCCTGTCCACTCCTGCGTACCTGCCATGCACACAGGTGCGCAGGCCCCTAGGACACCTTGGTACGACTGGGGTCTGCGCTGTCCAGCGTCCAACCCAGCCTGTCCAAGACCCCCAGGGGCACCGCATCAACCCCGCGCAGGACCCCCCATGGGGGGTGACGACGGCTGCCGCACTATGCGTAAGCCCCTCAGAATTTTCCGGTAAAAAGTTGGTCGAGGGTGTGCCCCTCAGAATTTTCCAGCAAAAAGTTGGTTGACCGCTGGTGAGCCCCCGGATGAGAGGGGGTTGGACTGAGGGGTATAGATGGCCGTGAGGCCATCGGGGCAGGGGTGTGGCCGTCTGGGAGCCCCTGTAGGGGCGACCAGGAGGTAGTGAAGGGCTATTGGCCGTTAGGCCAATCCCGGAACCATTGGAGGGATTGCTGGCCGTCGATCCAGGGAGGCTATGGCGGTGGCCCGTTTCCAATACAGAGGGAGTGGATTCCCTTATTTAGATAAAGAGAGAGTTCTCAAACGGACCTGCTGGGAAGAGGGAAGGGCTACCCCCAGTGTGCAAAGCGGTTACACTCGGCCATGTAAAACCCCTTCTCCCCACTGGGTCGGGCATGACCGGGTGGGGAGCGAGTGATTGGGGCCGTCAGTCAGGAGCTGACTTGTGAAGTCTAAATGGGACGACGAGGCCAAGTTCGTGAAGACCCACCTGCTTGAGATGGACCGGTGCTTGGACCTAGTGGCCGAGCGTCGCCTGGAGCTGCGGGACATGGCTGTCCTGTGGGCGTTGATGGCCCATGCCAGTTGGCGGACGGGCAAGATCATCGTCACGGTGGACAAGCTGGCCGAGCGGTTACGGATGCAGAAGCCACACGTCGTGAGCAGCATCACAAGGCTCAGGAAGGAGCTGTTGCTGACGAAAGGGAAGGATCCCCACAACGGGACGCCTTTCTACCTTCTGAACCCTGCTGTGGCGTCGGTAGGCCCTGCTCAAACCAAGGGTCGGATGTGGCAGGTGTTCAAGGAGTCTCTTGAGTGACTACCGCCTACAGTGTTGACGGTGCCTGTGGTGGGTGCCTAGCTAGGAGGGAAGACTTGCCCTTCCCTCTCAGCCCTTTCTGCTGACGTCGTCATGGCCAAGAAGACGAACGACATCAACGACCAGCTAGCTGATCTCCACATGGGGCTAGCTCTCTTGTTGAAGGAGAAGCTGCACGACGGGTCGATTACCAGTTCTGAGTTGTCGGTTCTTCGGCAGTTCTTGAAAGACAACAACATCAGTGCTCAACCAGTGGAAGGCACACCCTTTGGAGAGCTGGTGTCGTCCTTGCCGGACCTGGATAAGGTGGTACAGATGAAACCCCGTAGGGTTGCTTAGCCATGTCCTCTCCAGTCGTTGCAACGCTGGGCACCCTGACATCAGCAGGGACTACTGATTTCCAAGGCCTAGGAACCCAAGACAACTTGGTGTTTCAAGTGACCGTGTCGTCGATCGGCACCAACGTCGTCATTCGACTGGAAGGCTCCTTGGATGCCACTAACTGGTTCAACTTGGATCCCGTTGAGCTGGATACCACGTTGACCGCTAATGGCACAACGGCTTATTCCGTTGCTCAAGCTCCGGTTCCTTACGTCAGGGGACGCCTGGTAAGCATTTCAGGCGGTACACCCACCGTCGTGTTCAAGGTGGCCCTTTCTACTGCGGAGTGAATCCATGAAACGGCTTATCGGTGGCAGCGGTTCTGGTGGCGGAACACCAGGCGGTAGCGATACCCAGATCCAGTTCAATGATGCTGGTGTGTTCGGCGGTGACGTCGATCTGACCTGGAATAAGACCACCAACGTGATGACGGTGGCGGGTGATGTGAACCTGTCGGACGGCGGTACCTACACCACGACGCTTCAAACGGTCACCCCGACCGCTAACCGCACCATCAGCTTCCCAGATGCCACTGGCACCGTCGCCTTAGTTGCTGGGTCTAGTGGGCAACTGCTGTGGAACAATGCCGGTGCAAATGCAGGCGCTAGCACGCTGACCTACGACGGCAGCATCCTGACCACTTCCGGCAGGTTTATCAATAGCTATAACGCCACCGCATCAAACCCCGCCAAGGTCTTTACCGGTACCTGGTTCACGGGCGGTACAGCCACAACCACTAAGCCTCACTTCTTGGTTGAACCCACTGGTACGACTTCGACTGCGTGGAGCACCAGCGGTACAGGCATTGGCGTTAATGCGGCGAGTGGTTTTGCTGGGAACCTGCTTGATTTGCAGGTGAATGGGACGAGTCAATTTCGTTCAGCAACAGGTTCAATATTTGTAAACGCAATCAATGGCATCTCTGGCGCTTTTAGCACGGTAAATTTTGGCACCACAGCTACAGGTGCTGGCCCCACGGTAACTATTGCCGGTGCATCCGGCGAAGGAGTGACAGTACGTTCTGTCGGCTTTTTTGCCTTTTCAAGCGACAATGGTACTAGTCAACATTCTTTACGAGATACAGTTCTTGCCCGCGACGCCGCAGGCACCCTCGCCCAACGCAACGGCACCAACGCCCAAACCTTCCGCGTCTATAACACTTACACCGACGCTAGCAACTACGAACGTGGCTTCCTGAAGTGGAATAGCAACGTTTTTGAGATCGGTTCCGAAGGTGCTGGTACTGGTTCAGAGAAACCCGTTCGTATCACTGCAGCAACACTGAAGCTGCCCAACCTGCCCACCTATGCCGACAACGCTGCAGCCACCACTGGTGGTCTAGTTGCCGGTGACGTTTACAAAACCGCCACTGGCGAACTCCGTATCACTGTCTGACCCTCATGGACTACACAATCACAATCCCCGACGAGATGATCCCTGGCATCGTCGCTATTGCCTACACAGAAGGCAAACAACCCACCGACATCGTTCAAGAGTACGCCACCACTGCAGCCAATAAGGCTTGCCAGGACTATCAGGTGGGTCCGTACTGGGTCATGCCTGAACCACGCTTCAACCAAGACGGCACCCCTTATGTGGCACCCGTCCCCCTCGAAGACAACGACACTACTGAGCCCGATGGAGGTGATGTATGACGCTTGTTTGGCGGCCTGGGTTTAGCGGCCTGACGGATGCTGATGCCATTGCCTATGTCGCCGCAGTGGAGGCTGCCGATGGTCAAGCCCTGGAGTTTGGCGTCGGCAAAGCCATCAATGACTTCATTGTTGGCTGCAAGCTCGATGGCACCTGGAACGCGATCAAGGCAAGCTGCATCTTGGCTGGTGCTAGGACACTAAATGGGGCGTTGGTTCCGTTGGTGGGGACTGCGCCGACAAACGTAGGTGGGCTGTTTGTCTCTGGTGATTACAACCGGAAGACGGGGCTAAAGGGAAATGGGAGTACAAAGTATCTAAACTCTAACCGCGCAAATAATGCTGACCCGCAGAACAGCAATCACAACTCTTTGTACATTACTACGGCCAACACATCTGATCCCGCAATTCTGATGGGTGACGGTACCGCCGCGACCGCAGGCAAAAATAGAATTGTATTTGCTTCCACAGCCGGTAGTAATTTTCATTTTGATTCTAGAAGTGGTTCCGGCCTTTCTGCAACTGTTTATCCTACAAATCCGACAGGCTTTGTTGGTCACTCACGTAGCAGTGCCGCATCGGCTTTGTTTCGCGTTGCAAATGCTACTGCTTCATACTTAATGACATCAGTTACGCCTACCGCAACTAATGTCCATGTCTTTTCCAGGGAACTTGGAGGTGTCCCGACAGACGCCCGCCTCGCCTTCTATAGCATCGGCGAATCCCTAGACCTCGCCGCCCTTGACACCCGCGTGTCAGCTCTAATCACCGCTATCGGAGCAGCTATACCATGACCTACACACAAGTTTCCAACACTACGACTGCTGCGGAGGTACTGTCATGAGCCCGATTTATGTGCCGGGGAAGGTGGTGCTGAAGAAGGAATCAGTTGCTGCTGATCCTTATTACAACAACGTTTCGCTGCTTTTGCATGGTGATGGAGCTAATGGAAGCACCACAATTACGGATAGCAGTTTGTCGCCGAAGACAGTAACGGCATTTGGTAATGCACAAATAACTACCAGTCAAAGTAAGTTTGGTGGATCTAGTATTTCGTTTGACGGCAATGGAGATTATTTAGTAATTACAGATTCAGTAGATTTTGCGCTACCGGGTGATTTTACTATTGAAATGTGGTTACGCCTAACGGCTTACGGTACTGGTGGAACGTCTTTGCTTAAAAAACAAAATAATGGATGGGAATTCTATATTTCAAATGATGGCAGTATTTTCTTTAACGTAAACGCATCAATAGTTATTGGTTCTGCAACTGCTGCATTTTCAGTGGGAACAAGTTGGAGACACATCGCCTTTACTTCGGCTGGTACTAATAAGCGTCTTTTTCTTGATGGCACCTTACTTACGACA
>JACCDQ012128988.1_pt1 | contig 17005 bp, 12 predicted proteins | sample 7446031 | NCBI WGS metagenome assembly JACCDQ01 (sample SAMN15323442, study PRJNA562643) | freshwater metagenome | isolation source: river surface water | place: USA:Blue River Watershed | collected 2017-08-17
AGCTCAATAACGTCTGTCTTTTCACGGATGATCTTGTTAAGAATCTTTTCTAGGTTACGTTGTGCTGGACGTGCAACCTGTTCCTTGAATGTACGGTCCTGTGATAGAGCAGCAGCAATATTAGATGCATCGCTACCACCAAGCTTAGATAGTGGAACCTGGTGAGCAATAAGGATATCGTCACGGTTCTGTTTACGGTATTCTTTGAATGAGCCATCCTGGATACCGTTTTCAATTGGCTCCATCTTAAACTCTACCTTATTCTGATCTGAATCACCAGGAAGTGGGATGTAGAGTGTACGGTGATTCTGACCCTTTAGACCAGTCTGCAGGAATCGGAACATCTTCTCTTCTGCATCAGATGATAGCTGAGCACCCTTAAGTGTCACAACATAACGAGGTACTGCCTTATTGGAGAAGTAGTCAATGTTGTATTGTGAAGCAAGCTGGTCACCAATAAGTGATGGAAGTGCTGACACGATGTCTGGTACACCGTAGAAAGTGTTAAGAGGTGAGTATTCCTTGATGTGGATAATCTCATTTGGACGTGGGTCATCTGAAATTGGGTTAGGGTTATTTTGTCCAAAGTTACGGAAGTAAACTACCTTATTTCCAATGATCTGTACGAATCCATCGTGTAGACGACGTACACGTAGAGTAGTTGCAGGAATGTGACCAATATAACCGATCTGACCAAAAGTGGTTCTACCAATTTCAATGTAGCCGTTACCTACAGCGTGAACATCTGTAAAAACCTTTTCAAGGGTTTCTGTAAAACTTTCATCCTCATTGAGGCTCTCTAGCCAATCACGAGTCTGCACCTTAAGACGTTCAATCTTCTTACGTGCCTTAGCAAGTTGATCTTGAGTGGCAGCCTCAAGTTTCATTGTTGTCTTGTCAGAAACCATAAAGTCATAACCAAGACCAACGGTATTTTCTACCTTAGCATCAATAGCAGCGTGGTTAGCAAAAGATGTGTCGTAATAAGCCGCTAACTGATAAACATCATATGGAGGTGTAATAATGTCAAAAATACCATATGCATTACGATATACAGTACCTGGGTTGATCTTCTTTGACTTTGCCCCACCAATACCAGTATCTACCGCACCTGCTGAATCAAGGTATGCCTCTGTAGCTTCTACCTTAGAAAGATTTCTTGCTGTACGACGTTTAAAGTTGATGTCTAGTCCACGGAAATCTTTAATCTCGTCCCAAGTTTTATTAAAAGGATCATTGATTTTAAAATTGTCAACTTCTTCTGGAAGATCATCTAGAATTACATTCTTAATAGGGATACGGGTTAGGCCATCGTTAGTCATCGCTACCCCACTTATCGAACGTAGTCTTTGCAGCCATAAATGCACCAATGTCATTTGTGGATGGAATTAGACCACTTGCCATTCTGTCCTTCTGCTCGCTATACTCTTCATCAGAGATCTTGCGAACGTTAGAGAAAAATACTGGCTTACCTTCTGGCTGACCGTAATATTTTGCAGCATCTGTAAGCTCTTTGATCTTTGATTGATCATTAATCATTGATTCAATTGAGAGGGCGTTACCCTCACCGTCGGTAAAATACTTACCTGATGGAAGTTGCCAGACATAAATGCCTGCATTTGAAAACTTCTCTTCTACCACACTAATCTTCGTTGGACCAATTTGGCCCTTCATTACTTGTTCCATAACCACAAGTATACCATATTATGTGCTTGTGACTATTTTTGACTGCCACGTAATGTCTTTATATGTGGTATATCTGTACCCATTTAGTCTAAATTGACTATCTGTGTCAACTACTATTCTATCTGTACCTGTGTACTTTTTGTAGATTGCTTTTGTGTCAATACCACGGAATCCTTGGGAAGAAACAATGAGAACATTTCTCCAAGAATATGTTCCAGACTCTAAGCCCTTCCAGTATGCCCAGTCCTTATCTAGGTTATCTGTAATCTTAACATCTGCCCATTCACGATAAACAGATCTAGACGCTTCCTCTGCCTCAGATGATTGATAGTAAGAAATGTTGTCGAATGCTATTGGACCTGTAATGTTGAATGCACCCTCATACCCAGAAAAATCTACAGGTGTCTCAAAAGAAATACTTAGTACCGTCCAGGTTCGTGTATCAATAATTGGGTTTGCGACAAGCTTTCCGTTAATGTGGAATAGAACATCACTTTGCTGCAATCCAGTGTCTGCATCGATAGCATAAATTCTTCCACGGTACCGTAATGTATTGTCTGGAACAACATAGAATTTGATGTGTCTAATATAGTCCTCACCAAGAGATTCAAGAATTGATGACTTTGCATAAATCTCAAAAAGCTCTGTAACTCTTTCTGGGAACACGTCGTCGTCATACCTTAGAGCTAATTGCCATGCAGCTACCTTAAAGAATGACGAAACGTTTCTGTTGATTGGTACAGAGATTCCTCTTTCAATATCTCCAGTATAGAAACCCTTTAGTCTCATTCCACTTGTTGATGTTAGGTAGAAGTATGGATTACTACCCTTGTAAATGCTATATGGGTTTCTTGTTTTGTAGTCATAGAACTCTGAAGACTTTTTGTATGGATAAACATTTGTTCCAAACTTTGTACCCACAGGGTTTTCATCAGCACCATCAAATGCTTGAGATGCTAACTGCAGTGACCTAATCTTTACTGGATTCTCTGTAATTCCATCAGATATAATCTCAATGTGAAGTACAAGTCCAAGATTCTTAAAGTCAACAGTGTCTGTTGCAGGTGGTGGATATATAATTGTATCGTTCACAACTTCGTACTTAATGTAATCAATTGATCCATCAGTATTTACAGTTTCCCAGTCACTACCTGGTGTAACTACACCATTCTTTGGTGCTAACAAAATCTTGTTGAAACGCTTTGTGCTTACAGCAGCATCATCCTTTAGGTTTTGGAATGACACAAATGTTCTTACCAATGAATTGGTAGTATCAAATGATTGTGCTAAGAACTTATTAATCTGTGGATAATCAATATTAAATTGAATAAAGTCTAGGTCCTGGTATGTATTAACGCTACCGTCGCTATTGTAGATTCCACTCTTCACATACTTGCTAAAATAGCTAAGAGGAACATAGTCTTGCCAATAGCTATTTACAGCTATATCCAGAATAAAGTTTTCCATATAAATCTTTGGAATCAATGTGTAGCTTGCTACGTGATCTAAAATTGTTGTTACGATAAGACTATATACTCCACCACCATCTACAACTTCCTCAAAAGCTGTATTTAGGTTTCCAAAGTAGTCTTCTCCACCATCTATGTAAAGCTCCCAGTGATCATGCTGTGGATCATTAAGAAAGTAATTGTTTCCAGCGTCATAAACTTGTGAAGCATCAAGTGCGTTATATCCAACTGGAAGACCAGTGTCAGCAAACAGCACAGAAATTTTTTCCAGGTTTCTGGAGGTACAGAACCCAACACGATAAATATTTCCAGAGAATGTCTTTGTTAAATCTCTATTACCAGCAACATATAGTTTTAGCTGTTGCTTTGTTCCAAGGAATCTTGCAACTCTTCCACCAAAGTTGTTTGCAAACTTAGTGATATCCATACCAGTAAACAGAAAGTCTCCTGGTGTATGAAGGTTATCACTATAAAGAATTTCCGACACATACGTTTCGCTTCCCAATGGAAGATAATAGAACGTGTAGGCAACCGTTGACCCTTGTACGGTTATTTCAAGTGATTCTGATGTTAATTCGTTTTCTAGTAAAAACAAAACTTGCTTGGAAGAGTTTGTATTGTCTGACTCAAACAATCCATAGAATGCTTTTAGATCTTGCTGTAAAAGATTTAGATTAGAGTAAAGCATATAGCCATTAGTTGTAGACCATCCTGAGTTTGGACGTAATGACATGTATGTTCCAAATACCCCAGAAATACCAGCATTATCGGTATACCACTGAGACTCTGTCTTGTTATCAAAATGCAGGATTGGCTTTTCGTATTGTGGCAATGAAATAGCTAGTTCATTAACAACAATATTTTCTGCAATACCCTGCTTCCATTTTCCAATATCTGGATATAGATAATTCTTTGAATAGTTTGAGAAAGCGTAATCCATTGAGATTGTTGTGCCAAGATTAGATCCAGGCGTATTCTCTGTTGTTTCCACGCCCTGACCATATACCCATCGACGCTTCTCGACAATACTTGGAACAATATATGAGTAAATACCAACACAGTCAATCTCAATTACTGGGACATCGTCATACGCATAAAATCCTAGCCAGTTCTGATCTTTAAGGCTTTCATCTAGCTTTGAGGGAAATTCAACTTGGGCTGGGTCTAGCTCTAAAGTGATCACTTCTTCACCATTGATTACCAGACTTGCTACTGTTGATGAAAGTCTAATTGCTACAAGCATTGGTCTATCCCATTCACCAACATAGTATGCTGAGTTATATTTTCCTATTTTTAAAATGATGAATGCGTCGTTAACGTATAGTCCATCTGTAGATCCAACTGGTCCAAAAATTCTTTTTGGTTCTATTGCAGATGACTGTATTCTCAGCCACATTTCTAATGTAGTGTCTGAATACTGTCCTTCTTTGTTCATGAACCCATACCCTGGCAAAATCAGAGATGGCTCTCCTTGGTTATTTGGTGTGATGTGTGTGCTATTTTCTGCACCATATACCATTGGCATCCCAGAATTAGTAGCACACATAACTGATCCATTTGACATGTAGTATCCACGGATATCCTGAAGACCATAAGTTTTTGCGGTCGCTCCATAACCAGTTGTAGCTATGTTGGATGCTAGCGAAACAGGATTGATACCTAATGATTCAACATTAAAGTTTTCTGACCACTGACCAATTGACATACCATGCAGTAGTGCGTAATATCCAGATGGTGCTGTATCATACATAACTTCAAATACTAACTTAAAGTCTGAAAATACATCTGGAAAATCGTATGATTCTGAAACAAATTGCCACTCACTAATGCTTAATAGATCTACCTGTCGTGTTACACGAACGGTATTTAATGTAGCATCAGTATACTCAAATCCAACATTAACAGAGATTGCCCTGTTAAATGTAAATACGTATGTAGCGATTGCAAAAGTTTTAGAATCATCGATATCTGATTGCTGAAAGATTACTGGACTTGTAGCTTTAAGTTGTGCACCAGATGCTGGAACAATAAGCTGATTGGCATAGCTTTCAAAAATTGGTTCTGGAAAAGCTGTTAGCCATGTATCTGTAGTAGCGTATGCATTTGCAACTGTAGATGGGGTTAATGTAGAGTTTGACGCATCTTTAAATACCCAGGCATTTCTCATGTTACGATCATCTTCATTAATAAGTGATACGTAGTCAACTTGTTCATCAAGCGACCACAAGGCAATTGGGTGCTCTGCAAAGACTTTCTCTGCGTATGAATTAGACGTAGTGGTCATATGATCTCCTAGTCTAGTTTATCATAGGGCTAGGTTTTGATAATGTAGTTAATAACAATATATGGTTGAAGTGCTGATACTGGAGTAACTGTAGCAGTTCCATAGTTTCCAGAGTTTCCAGTAAAGTTTGGCACATCAATTGAGTGAGTGTGTCCAGATTCATATGCAGAATACCTACCAGTACCTTTATTTGCATCATTTGCACTATAGCTTCCAGCATCTGCCCACAGACCATAGTCCTGTTGATTCATTCCTGTTGTGGTTCCATTACCATCATCATAGGCTGCGGAAGATATCCAGTGTCGGTGTGCCGATCCTCCTCCAGATGTAAATGCTCCGTGGTCATGATCAATAGCGTGTGAGTGTTGTGGAATATGGTTAACGTTAAGAGATGTTGATTCTACACCACCAGTTGTTCCTGGATTTACAAAGAATGTTCCAGACGTTTCATTACGACCAACTGGAACCCTATTTTGCATGTTCGGCACATTGGCACCCACTACAGCTGCAAGTGCCGTATATCCAGTAGTTGATTGACCGTTACACAATAGCCATCCAGTTGGTGGAGTATTTGTGTACCACATCATAATTGATCCAGTTGGGACTCCACCTTGTGCTGGAGCAAGCTGTCCAGATGTTACATCGCTAGCAGGAATACCAGTTTGAGCAGTAATTGCAGCTGTACCAGCACCTTTCAAATATGCACCAGAGGTAAAAGAGCTTGCACCAGTTCCACCATTAGCGACAGAAAGATCTGTTGTCAGGGTGAGGCTGTTAACTGTCAAGTCTCCAGCCACGTTCATACTAGCAACTACAGTAGATGATGTGTTATACCATTCTTGCAGATTTACGGATGATGTTGTGAATGGAGTTACTTTTAGAGACACCCCAGTTGCTTCACTACTAGATACCGTTAAATTTTTGAGGGTACTAGGAATCGGATTTACAGTAGAACTAAAAGATCTCCAAGCACCAGTAGTAGCATCATAATAATAGTTACCAGATACTTGACCGTTTGTTGGTGAGCTTGGAAAATCAATAGGCATAGCTTAATTATACACTAGCTATGTTTTGATGATGTAGTTAAGCACAATATATGGTTGTAGGTTAGTGTGAGACTGAGATGCATTTGTGGCAGTGTTATTTGCATTGCTAATAGTAATACCAGTTCCACTACTACCTGTTCCTAATCCTTGGTCAACAGATACACCATTTCCACCATCTGTTCGCATTGTAACGTTGTATCCAGATTCTCTCCATACTGGGCCTCTTAATCCATGTGAGTGACCTGGGTCAGATAATGTATTTGGGTGTGAGTGAGCTGGGACACCAGACTGTGCGGATGTTAGAGTTACAGCCTCTACACCACTTGACAACCCCAATGTATTGTTTGTAGATATTCTTCCAGTTGTTCCAGATGGCCCAACTGCAACACGTCCTTGCAGATCTGGAACCCTAAAGTATGTTGTTCCTGCTCCACCAGATCCATTAGTTAGTGCTCCGTAGGTTGTACCCAATACCGCATAGAGTGCTGCATATGTTGCTATTGCTTTTTCTGTACCGTCACACAAAAGCCATCCAGTTGGTGCTGTTGAGCCAGCAAACTGGCTAACCATGCCAGCAGGTGAATATACACTTCCATGCTGACCATCAAGTAGGTCTGCATTTAGATTTGTAACTGCTGTTGTTGATGTAACAGTTAGTGGTGCCGTACCAGTTGCTATAGTTGAAACAAAAATAGGGGCAGTGGCACTTGTAGTAAAGGTTGGTGTGGCTACTGGTGCATAGTAAGAACCGTGTTGTCCATCAAGCAAATCTGCATTAAGGTTAGTCACGGCAGTGGTAGAAGTAACACCAAGTGGTGCGGTACCAGTTGTAATATTAGATATAAATCTTGGAGCTGTGACATTTCCAGTAAACGTATCTCCAGCAATATCAGCTTTGCTATCTAGTGCAGGCACAGCAGAAGAAACAATCTCAACCCATTGAGAACTAGTTCCATCAGAATAATAAACATAAGAAACACCAGTATTAGTGTTATACCAAATATCTCCATTATTAGCGGATGCTGGTGCTGTTGGTGACGTTACCGCCACAGTTGCAGGATCTTCCTTAGATTGCCAAGCACCTATAGTTGAATTATAGATGTACGAGCCATACGCTTGTCCATTAGATGGGTTAGCTGGAAAATCTAGTGCCATGGTTTAATTATACACTAGGCTTAGGATACTTATCTTTTACCGCTTGACATGCATCAATGTATGCTTGAATTTGCTCTTGGTCATTCTTTACAATTCCATCGAGATAATCAACCATTGGTGGATACTCTGCAGCACGAAGACGTTGATACTCTTTAGATAAATATTCATTATTTAATCTTTCTACCTCATCGTACACTTTTTCTTCTGATGGTTGCTCAACATCTTCATCTTGCCAATTAATACCAGAATATTCATACCCAGTAATTGACCATTTTGTACGTGGCACTAAACTGTTTAATGCTTCAACTGTACTAATTCTTACCAAGCCATCATCATATTCATAATACATTATTGTGCTACCTCCATAACAATTAATTTTGAACGACGTTCACTTTGTGATCCACCAGATCCAGATTGATAGTCAAACGTTATTGTTCCAGTGCTATAACATGTTCCCTGTATCTCTATGGTGTGATTTCCTGCACTGTATGTTGATGTAGTCAAAACTGGAATAGTAACGAATGGTCTAAACGTATTTCCACCACCATAAAATATATGCCTCATATTATCCATATATAGCTGATCAGTGCCATCTACTAAAAACTTGAATTGTGGATTAGAGGCATTTGCACTAAGAGTCATTTGACCAGAAATATATGTAATATATATCTTAGATCCAGCAAGTTTTGTTGTAAAAGTTGCAGAAATTAATGAAATGTAGGATTCTGCAGAGGCTGTTTTATCGCTTGCTCCTGGTCTAAATTCTTGTACTTGCACGATGGCTCCAGGCATATATGTTTTTGTTGGTAAATTTAATTGCCCAGCCTGAATGCTTAGATTGCCACTGGCATTTGAAGCTGTTCCACCATCTGCAATAATTCTTGCATTGTAATCAGAATATACTGCCGATGAATGAAAATCGATATATGGTGTATTAGCTGTTCCAGTAATTCCACCTAGTTCAATGTGTGCTGTGTCTTTTGTAAGTGTTAGGTCTTTTGCAAATAGCTCCCCATCTTTATTTATATAAGAAAGAGCTGTTCCAGAACTATTTTGCCATTCTTGAATGTTGGCAGTTTGAGAGGCTGCTGCCTGGGCAACAATTGGAATATTGCCTGCTGCAGATGCTGTTGACTGAAGCATTGTCGTAGTAGGCATTACAGAACCTACACCAATTCTAGGTACTTGAAGTTCACCAGCACTGTTGATTTCTGACAATACCGCCCCAGTTGACGATTGCCATTGCTGTAGGTCTGCGGTTTGGGAAGCTGCTGCTCGTACATAAAGTGGTACAGTTGCAGCTGTTCCAGCTAATGCAGCAGACTGAGAGTATGAAGTAATCAGCTGCCCAGAGATATTTCCTCCAGCCTCAACTTTGGCTAATACAGTTCCAGCAGAATTCTGCCATTCTTGAAGATTAGCTGTTTGTGATGCACTTCCTTTAACAATCAATCCAATATTACCAGCATTAATAGTATTAAGAACAGTAACAGCAGAGGTAGATATGGAAGATGCACCAACTGTTAACCTATTACCAGTAAAGATTCCACCATACTGATTGATACCTGCTAATACCGCAGATGCTGAGTCTTCCCATTCTTGAAGATTAGCAGTTTGTCCAGACAGTCCTTTAACCGTTAATGGTGTAGTAGAAACTAAAGAACTAGTTGCAGTTGCATCAACAAGTGTAGAAGTAGTTAGCGTAGCATTAGTAAAAAAGTTGGGGGTAGCAGCAGGAAGCAAAGCATTCCAAGCACCTCTAGCAGAGTTGTAATAGTAATTACCATATACCTGGCCATTTGTGGGTGATGATGGAAAGTCAAGTGCCATAGTTTAATTATATACCAATAACGGCTTTTGCTTCTTCTTCTGTTAGTCCAAGCTTTTTAAGCTTTTCTAGACCAGACTGTTTTGCTAACTCTTTGCTTTCCATGTCTTGCATCTGAATATCAAAAGCTTCTACATTTTTTTCTCTAGCTAAAATTTCTTCTTCTGTAAAGTCAATTATATATACTGGTATGTTAGAGTTTTCGTTTTCCAACGATACATCATCATAAAATTCCATATTATCTCCACCTATCATTTCGTGTATCCAAATATTTGTATTGTGCCAGCCTGAAAAGTTCCATTTGTAAACATACTTACCCCATCAAACTGGTCATCTGCCTTAAACACTCCACCATCAAAATGGATCTCACCTGCACCATCTGAATCTGCAGAAGCTGCTCCGCTTCCAATTAAGTGAGTTCTATTTGATGCAAGTTGTGGAGACATGATGTCACAACTAAATGAATGCCTATTGTGACCAAATATGTATCCAATATATGTTTGGCTGGCCGTGGAGCCTGCACCATTTCCACGACTTCCCCAGTATGCAACATTGGATGCATAGTTTGCTGTAGCATTAGATGACCCTCCAGATGCAAACTGAAAAGCAATTCCATTATTTCCAGTCATGATTCCACGATAGACTAATCTATAATTTGTGAACTGACTTGTAAATACACCATTAAGTCTAACAGTGTTTGTAGAGGAAAATGTAACAAGCCCGTTATCTGATATTGTTGCTGATCCACCAGAAATTCCAACACTTGTTGGTCTTACTGGAACAAGCCCACCAACTACTTGTGTATTATTAATTGTTTGTGTTACATTTTCAAAGGCAGTAACTGTGTCTACAATCCATCCAGATAACCAGGCATCAGATGAATTTGAGAATCCAATAAGAACATTGTTTACCGCAATTTGTAGATAATTCCATGTTGATGTTGTTTCTCCAATATAAACACATGCTTTACCTCCAGCTGTATATCCAAACCTTACAGTATAGTTTAATGGACTTAATTGATTACCAATAATATATGCAGATGGATTTACCCATGTTGCACCACTATAGTTATATCCAGCAATAACAACGTCAAAAGATTTTCCAGCATTATAATTAAACACACTAACATTAAACTTATGCATATGACTTGTCCATCCTACTGGAAGAACAATTCTAATAGCACCAGTATATGCATTTGTAGTTGTTGTAAATACAGCACCTGCTGGATTTAAAACTCTGTTATACCCTGTATCTGTAGTTGCTGTTGTATTTACTGGTACCGTTGATTTTAGTTCTGATGAACTAAGTCTAAGTCTTTCTGTAGATGCATAAGTATTTGTTGTTTTTGCATCTGTATAAAAAATCATATTTGAACTAATGTCAGTTGCAATTCTTCCAGTACCGTGCTGATTTGCCGATCCAGTCCATCTACGCATATCTACATCTGCATTACTATTTCCATCTGATGACTCACCCATAGATGTACCAATTACATTTGTTGAATAATATGATGCAGATGTTCCGATAATTCTTCCAGTAGCATGTATTTTTTCAAGTGGCGTTGTTGCAGACCCAATACTAAGGTTTCCATCAGCAGTTGTTCTCATTAAAACTGCACTAGTAGAATCCTGCCATTGCTGAAGATCGCCAGTTTGAGATGCAATGCCTCTAACTATCAATGGAGTGCCTGCGGTGCTATTTACAGAAAACTGTGCTCTTCCTGTATTACTCGAAATAAACGTACCATTTAATGCACCAGATCCAAAATAGTTAACACCACCAGAAAATGAATTATCCCCAACAAGATTTGCTTTTGTAGAAAGCAGCGGTACACCAGAAGAAAGCAACTCTACCCATTGTCCAGATGTGCCATCATCATAATAAATATATGACGTTCCATCATCACTGTCATACCAAATATCACCTGGATTAGCTGATGCTGGAAAAACTGGAGATACTGTTGCTACCGTTGCGGAATCCTCACGAGCTTGCCATGCACCTACTATGGAATTGTAAACATAAGAATTGTATACTTGTCCGTTGGTAGGGTTTGCTGGAAAGTCAAGAGCCATAGTTTAATTATAGCTTATATAGACTTACTGTTATGCGAGATCTAGACTAATTAATGATCTTGCTTCTTCTTCTGTTAGTCCAAGAGCTATTAATTTTGCTATAGCAGACTCTCTTACGATCATTTTTTCTGCAATAAGTTCATCTGGAGACTTTTGGTCTATCCCAAACATTGGTGCATTTGAATTATCCATCATACCTACTTTCTGTAACCAAAAACCTGAATTGTTCCAGTTGGTGCACCAGAACCAGCCTCTCCACCAAAAACAATTCCGTCAAAAGATGTGGTACCGTTAAAGCCAACTGCACCAGTTATGCTTGTATTGTTTGATGCAAAATATTTTGATTGAAACAAAACATTTGTTTTTGTGCTTGAGCTAAATGGTCCATGAATTTCAAAAGCTGCATAGGTGGCACCATCTCCTGCAAAGTAACCAACTCTTCCAGAATACGAGTTAACAACTGAACCATTTGACCACGAACCCAGTGCTCCAGACTGAATATACATTGATCCATTGTAATATGTTGATGTAGAGTTTGCTGCCCCTCCAGTTGTAAATCTAAAATATAAATAATCTGCTGCTGCTGATGTTGTTGGAACATTTATAATAATTCGATAACTATCATAAGTTGCACTAAAAATTCCATCAAGCCTTACCCCAGCGGTAAAGGTAACTAAGCCATTAGCCGACACAGAGCCATATGACCCACCTGTAGGAATGATTGGAACAAGTGCTGAACCAGTTGTTGCACCAGTCCCACCTCTTGCAATGTCTAGCGAACCAGAAGTTATGTCTCCTGCAGGAATACCTGTTTGAGCTGTAATAGCTGATGTGCCTGCTCCTTTTAGGTATGCCCCAGAAGTTAGAGTAGTTGCACCAGTACCGCCTTCTGCTACTGTTACAGTTCCTACTGGTATTTGCTGCCATGCACCCCATGTAGTTGTATACTTTGCCCTTGAGTAAACTGCGTGATATCCTTGGTAAACCGTATATCTTTGATATGTAAAGCCAGATCCGTCTGTGCCACTCTGATAAACCTCAAGTAATCCAGCATAGGCAACTGGATAGTTTGTACCACCTGCTGCGTTAGCATTTGATCCCTGATGATAAATTCCCTGTGTTACATATGTATTTAAATCTGCTGCAGCACCAATTTGTTGCATAGTTACATCAGCAAAAGGAATACCAGTCTGTGCCTGAATAGCAGATGTACCATTACCTTTAAGGTATGCACCTGTTGTAAATGTTCCTGCTCCTGTACCGCCGTATTGTACTGGAAGGTCATTTGTAAGAACTAAATTTGTTGCAGACAATGTACCATCATTGGCAATAGTCGCTACCGCTGTTCCAGCACTATTGTCAACTGTAAATGGTGCAACACCAATATCGTCAGTAGTTACCGTTAAATTTTTCAGGGTACTGGGAACAGTATTAACAGTAGAAGAAAAAGAATTCCAAGCACCTACGGTAGCGTCATAATAATAGTTGCCATATGTTTGCCCATTAGTCGGAGAGCTTGGAAAATCTAGTGCCATAATTTAATTATACACTAGGCAATTTCTTCTAATATAATGTTTGAATAAGAACCAAATAATGCATCTGCACCTCTTCTATTTAGATAACCAGTTCCTGTATATACTGCAAATTGAATTGTATATGTTGTTGCAGCAGTTGTAGCTGGGCTATCAACAAAACATGCGTTCATTGGTTCTAATCTTCCGTAGTCAGCTATATATGTTAGGGTGCTGAAGTTAAAAGTTCCACCAGCTGTACCGTTTCCTACTGGCGTAGATCCTCTAAGCACTCTCATAAAAACCCATCCAGCTGCCGAACAGCTAGCAGTAATATTGGCAGTTACCTTTATTCTAGAAGATGTTGATCTTGGTGTAATTGTGGCAGATATTCCAGTGCTACCCCAGGTATATTGTCCAGTAACTGTGGCTGTATTTGCACCAGTTCCCGACTCAACCACTTGCAATACTGTTCCAGATGGCAGTCGTGCAGAAGCCAATGTTCCAGAAGTAATGTCACCAGCTGGGACACCTGTTCCAGAGTTATAGATTTTTTTCCATGGCCACCAGTTATCTACAACATCTCTCAGTGATCGATACCATAACTCTGTTCCATTACTAGTCCAGCTGGATGCTAATTCTGCAGACCCTCCAACACCACCACCCCAAGCCAGCGTTGACCAATATGCTGTTGGAGTTGAGTCTCCGAGTGATGCATTGTTTGTGTTAAAAGTGTATATTCCAGTATCATGAACAGATCTTCCAGTTTCTGCAGATAGTACACCCTTGCTAACAATACTACTATGTGTATGAGATGTTAATGAGAAAGCAGATGCATGATTGCCATCTAGAAGGTCTGCATTTAAATTAGTGACAGCGGTAGTTGATGATACGGTAAGTGGGGCAGTTCCAGTGGCAACATTTGAAATAAATATTGGTGCAATTATGTTTCCAGTAAACGTATCTCCTGAGATGTCTGCTTTAGTATCTAGCAGCGGTACACCAGAAGGCAACAACTCCATCCACTGAGCACTTGTTCCATCATCATAATAAACAAAAGAAATACCGTCATTAGTATTTACCCAAATATCTCCAGGATTAGCGGAAGCTGGAACGGTAGATGAAAGAATAGCAACAGTTCTAGAATCTTCACGAGCTTGCCATGCACCTACCGTCGAATTATAGGTATAACTACCGTAGATCTGACCATTAGTCGGATTAGCAGGAAAGTCAAGAGCCATATAATTAGTTTATCATAATGGCAATATTAAGCTGCTAGATCTCCAGTAAGCACCCAAGTATTTGCGGCTCTCTTAATAAGAACTGCGTGTGACCACTGAGCACGAAGCTTGAGTCCTGGAGTACCATTGACAGTCGTAGTTCCTGGTGTTACAGCTGCTACTGTTACTTGTCCTGCACCTACCTGCAAAATTTCAATCTTTGTTCCTATGGGAAAATTGTATGTTGCATCTGTTGGAACAGATAGAATTACTGCTGTAGCAGTATTCATTTGAACAAGATCGTTTTGATCACCATTGCCAAGAGTATATGCGGCTGTCTTTGCAGCCTGAACGTTAAATTCTCCAACTGTTGCTGCAGATTCAAGTGCACTAACACGAGTAAGCAGTGAAGCTTCAAGAGCTGAGTTAGACTTTACCTGTACCCACTGAGCTGATGGAGAACCTACGGCATCATCATACCAAACATAAAGAGCACCGTCATCAGAATCAAACCATGCATCACCAGCAGCTGGCTGAGAAGGTGGAGTGGATCCAACAGAAATACCACCAGATGGTACTTCATTGACCCAGCTAGTTCCGTTAAACTTAATAACCTGACGAGTCTGTGGGGTACCAGTAATAACAACATCAGACAAATCATTGATAGCGTGAGTGTGATCACTTCTTGCTACTGTTGTTGCTGTTCCGTTGTTACCCCCAGAAGTTGAGGACGGAATGTTTGTAAATGAAATATCTGTGGTACCAGTATTAAGAATTGTCATGACGTTGTCGCCACTTAGCTCTTCTGGGTTACCAGCACCAGCAGTGATACGACCAAGTACCTTGTTTGTTGCAGATACATCTTGAATCTTTGCATATGTGACAGCATTATCAGCAATGCCTGCAGCGGTTAGCTGTTCATACGAAGGAGCTGTTCCTGCTCCGTTAGTAACAAGTGGATACCCGTCTGTGGATGCAGAAAGTTTAGAAAGTGCGGATGTAGTACTTGCATAAAGAATATCTCCTACAGTATAAGAAGTTTGCCCAGTACCACCCTCAGAAGCAACAATTGTATCTGCACTCCACGTACCAGTTGTAATTGTTCCTAGAGTGGTAATTGTAGACTGACCTACATAGTTTGGAGAAATGTCAATACTGTCTGCGTTAACAAGAATTCTGTTTGTGGTTCCTACCGCATCAATAGTGTTACCTGTTGCACCAGTACCCTTGGTTAAACCAGCACCTGCTGTGATCTGACCAGCACCAGAGAATTGAACAAATGTAAGTGCAGTTGTTCCAACAGTAATTGGGTCATTATTTGTTAGGACCCATCCACTATCTGCGTAAGCTGTTCCTTCTGATACAAAGGTGTACATTCCAGATGTAACATCTGCGTTAACGTCTGCATCAACAGCTCGTGTCCATGCACCAGAAGCTACTACCCAGATACCATTGTTTATATGACCACCATTAAAGTTAACAAGAATTCTGTTTCCAGCAACGGTAGTAAAACCATCAACAGTTAGCAAACCAGTAAGTGTGACAGCAGATCCAGTCAAAACACCTCTAACAGAATCCTTGATGTCCAAGCCCTGTTTAGTTGCATCTACATATGCTTTGGTTGCTGCGTCTGTGTCTGCTGTGGGGGTAGCAAGATTAGTAATCTTATTAGAGTTAACATTAACTACCCCGTTAAACAAACCACCTGCAGCTGTAATCTTTCCAGTCTGGTCAATTGATGCGAGTGTAACATCTGTGCTGTCTCTCCATCTTTGAAGAACTGCAGATTGACCAGATACGCCAGATACAACTAGTGGGGTTTGAGATGAAGACTGTGGAGATAAAACGTTGATACCAGTAATATTTTGACTATAACTTGGACCTACTGGTGCAAGCTTTACATAGATACCAGCATTCTGAGAATCTTTTAGGTAATAACTAAGGGCAGACCAAACACTAGTACCGTTACCGATCTTAAACTTTCCAGTATCAGTTTCTAGACCTACCTCGCCTGCAGCGAGAATAACGGTACTTGAGATAACTGAATCTGCCCATTCTGCTGCCGTTCCACGGCGTTGTTGCATTCTAGTTAACATGTAGTCTCCAACTACAATGATACCATAATTAGTTATTATCCTAGTCGAACGTATGCAGTGTAGTACTCTGGTGTGGCTTGCCAATCAGTATAAACAACTCCACCAAATCCAAAGCCTCCTTGAATAGACATTCCACCACCAGCATAAATTGTTACATGTCCTGGTCGCATAAGAATATCTCCTGCTTGAACCTGAGAAGGATCATAAAATACTGTTCCGACAGAACCAAAATTCATTGGTCCAACATCTCCAATGCTATATCCAATATCACGTAAGGCTTGCTCTACGACTGCCGTACAGTCCCAATTCATGCCAATATACGCCATTGCTGCATTTACCAAAGCAGAATTAGATGCTGGCAAGCTCTGTGTTACGATCTGAGAGCGTAAACTAGCTGTTTGCACTCTGGGTGCCTCTTGTGTAGTTATATTGTCTCTGTGGACAATCTGTGGTGTTCCTGTTACTTCTAATACTTGTGCCTGTGCGATTACTTTTTGGTAATCAAGGTCTGCCGTCAATTTTTCGGTGGTAACGGGTGATACCCCCATCGCTGCATTAGCGACAATTAGTGCATTTGAAATTATAAAAGATAGCATTACTATCACCTCACTAAAAAAGATTGGAAGTTCTAGAATAGC
>JACCDQ010856373.1_pt1 | contig 17000 bp, 13 predicted proteins | sample 7446031 | NCBI WGS metagenome assembly JACCDQ01 (sample SAMN15323442, study PRJNA562643) | freshwater metagenome | isolation source: river surface water | place: USA:Blue River Watershed | collected 2017-08-17
CCAGTGGTAACAGGTTGACGATCGGTTTACCGCGCGCCTGCCGGGATGCCTGTGGCAATTGATAGACCTTCAGCCAGTACAGACGGCCGCGGTCGGAGAAGCACAAAATCGTGTCGTGGGTGGATGCAATCAGCAACTGGTCGACGAAGTCTTCATCTTTCACTGTCGTTGCCGCTTTACCACGACCACCACGACGCTGCGCTTCATAGTCTGTCAGTGGCTGATATTTGGCATAACCGAGATGCGACAGCGTCACCACGACATCTTCTTCGGCAATCAAATCTTCCATGTTGATATCCAGTGCATTGTCCTGGATCTCGGTGCGCCGCGCATCGCCGTATTGGGCTTTGGCCGCTTCCAGCTCTTCACAAATCACCTGCATCAGGCGCTCTGAGCTGGCGAGGATATGCAGTAATTCGGCGATAAGGTCCAACAACTCTTTGTATTCGCCGAGGATTTTTTCATGCTCAAGGCCAGTCAGTTTGTGCAGACGTAAATCCAGAATCGCCTGTGCCTGCTGTTCGGTCAGGTAATAATAGCCATCGCGAATACCGAAATGCTCTTCCAGCCACTCTGGCCGTGCCGCACTTTCACCAGCGCGCTCCAGCATTTCCTGCACGTTACCCAGCTTCCAGCCACGGGAGACCAGGCCGGCTTTTGCATCTGACGGACTGGCAGATGTTTTAATCAGCTCGATAATTTCATCGATATTGGTCAGTGCGATAGCCAGACCTTCTAAAATATGGGCGCGGTCGCGGGCTTTACGCAGGTCATAGACAGTACGGCGGGTCACCACTTCACGGCGGTGCAGCACGAAACACTCAAGAATTTCTTTCAGGCCCAGCAGTTTTGGCTGGCCTTGATCCAGTGCCACCATGTTGATGCCAAACACGGTCTGCATCTGGGTGTTGGCGTACAAATGGTTCAGCAGCACATCACTCGATTCGCCGCGTTTGACTTCAATCACAATCCGCATGCCATCTTTGTCAGATTCATCACGCAGCGCACTGATGCCTTCGATGCGTTTTTCTTTGACCAGCTCGGCGATTTTTTCAATCAACCGTGCTTTGTTCACCTGGTACGGGATTTCAGTGACGATGATCGACTCGCGGCCGCTTTTATCATCGGTTTCAATATGAGTTTTTGCGCGGATATAGACCTTGCCGCGACCTGTGCGGTAGGCCTCTTCGATACCACGGCGGCCGTTGATGATGGCGGCAGTTGGGAAATCCGGGCCCGGGATGTATTCCATCAGCTCCGGAATGGTGATGTCCGGATTGGCGATAATCGCCAGACAGGCATTGATAACTTCCGTGATATTGTGCGGCGGAATGTTGGTCGCCATACCGACGGCAATACCGCTGGAACCATTGATCAGTAAGTTCGGGATCTTGGTCGGCAACACGGCCGGAATTTGTTCAGTGCCGTCATAGTTCGGTACAAAATCGACGGTTTCTTTATCTAAATCAGCCAGCAACTCCTGGGTGATTTTTGCCATCCGCACTTCGGTATAACGCATGGCTGCGGCAGAGTCGCCGTCAACAGAACCGAAGTTGCCCTGACCATCGACCAGCATATAACGCAGTGAAAACGGCTGCGCCATCCGCACTATGGTGTCATACACAGCGCTGTCACCATGCGGGTGGTATTTACCGATGACGTCACCAACCACACGCGCCGATTTCTTGTAAGCCTTGTTCCAGTCGTTGCCGAGCTCTTTCATCGCAAATAACACGCGGCGGTGCACAGGCTTCAGGCCGTCACGCACATCCGGCAGCGCCCGGCCGACGATCACGCTCATCGCGTAATCCAGGTAAGAGTTCTTTAATTCTTCTTCGATATTGATGGGAACAATTTCTTTGGCCAGATTTGTCATAAAAAGCGTTATATCCCTTAAAATCAGTGGGTTGGCTTGCGTGTAGTTGTTATCTCGGCAAACCACGAACCGGGGATTCTAACACAAAGTCCCAACCTTGCCATGCCTTGCTGCAGTTAAGTTTGGCGCCGCTTGGGCTCAGTAGCGGCCTTTGCATTGCGCCTTCAGGTTAAGCCTTTATAATGACCGCAAAAATTGTCGCGGAAATGATCATGACGCCTTCACATACTGCTGCGGACCACAATGTCGACAGCGCTGAAATCAATAAATTTAATGGTCTCGCTTCGCGCTGGTGGGACCCGGCCGGCGAATTCAAACCGCTGCATCAGCTCAATCCGGTTCGTCTGAGCTACATCAGCGACCAGGTGCAGGGCTTGTTTGGAAAAAAAGTGCTGGACGTTGGCTGCGGCGGCGGCATTTTGGCCGAAAGCATGGCCAAAGCCGGTGCGGCAGTCACCGCGATTGATATGGCACCAGAATCGCTGGCCGTGGCCCGCCTGCACGCGCTGGAGAGTGGCGTTAGCATTGATTATCAGCAAAGCACCGCCGAAGCCTTTGCCGCTGCCCATGCCGGCAGCTTTGAGCTGGTCACCTGCATGGAAATGCTCGAGCATGTGCCTGAACCCGCATCCGTAGTGCGAGCTTGCGCCGCGCTGGCAGCTCCCGGCGCGACGCTGGTGTTTTCGACGCTCAATAAAACCGCTAAAAGCTATCTGCTGGCGATTTTAGGCGCCGAATATGTGCTGAGGCTGGTGCCCAAAGGCACCCACGATTTTCAGAAATTTATCCGCCCTTCTCAGTTGATGCGCGACATTGAGCTGGCAGGCCTTGAATGCATTGACTGTACAGGGCTGCATTACAATCCATTGCAACAGAGTTTTCGGATTGGCGCCGGCGTTGACGTGAACTATTTCGTGGTCGCCCGCAAACCGGCAGAAGGACAAACCGTCTGATGAATGCATTCTATTCCCTGAGCCGCCCTGCAGCTGTACTTTTTGACCTCGATGGCACGCTGGTCGACACCGCGGATGATTTAGGCGCAGCCCTGAATCATGTGCTGGTCCGCCATGGCTTCGCGCCGATGCCTGCAGAGCGCTACCGGCCTGTGGCGTCGCATGGTGCCAAAGGGCTGCTGGAACTCGGTTTTGCTGACGCCCTTGCCGGCTTTTCTTTTGGGCAGCTGCGCACTGAGTTGCTGGACTACTATCAGGCCCATCTGACCGTGCACAGCCGGCTGTTTGGCGGTGCAGAGATGTTCTTGCCGGCACTCGCCGACGCAGGCGTTCCCTGGGGCATTGTTACCAATAAGCCATATAAGCTGGCGGCACAGATGCTCCGACAAATGCCGGAACTGGCCGGCTGCCAAATCATGCTTGGCGGTGACAGCCTGTATCAGCGTAAACCCAGCCCGGTGCCTTTATGGGTGGCTGCGCAGGTATTAAAAGTGAAACCAGCCGATTGCTGGTATATCGGCGATGCTGAACGGGATATTGAGGCGGCCAACCGTGCCGGCATGACATCCATTCTGGCGCGCTACGGCTTTATCGCTGACACCGACCAACCGGAACAGTGGCAGGCCGCCTGTCAGGTGGATTCGTTGACAGAGCTGCAGCCGCAACTGCTGGCGTAGTCATTGCTTTTTCGGTGGCTGCTGCGGCAGTTTTTGTCGGGTTCCGGGCTGGCCGGTCGTGTTGGCAGGCCGTTTCAGTCACGCTTTGGCAACATCTGGCCAGCCTTTAACCAGCTGAGTGCTGTACAGTTTTTCGCCGGCTTTCTGAATTTTTAACCGATCAAATTAATTTGCTTTTTTTAGCTCGGATCCCTTGCATCCTGTGATCTGTTTTTCAGCCAGCAGCTGAGAAGTTAGTGAATACTTACATAGTAAAATTGTGGTTTTTTTTCGCTCAGGTGCAGGGCTTGCATTCGAATTTGATCCACCTTATCTTGTGATTCGTTATCTTTTTTGCCCTATATCTAGTGCTTGCGGTTTTTTGCCACCTATTGGCCCGCGAAGCTGTACCAGAGCGGCAAGCAACCTGGCATCTGACCGGGTCAGCAGTTTAAAATTACAACCAAGACGGAACGTTTTCAGCATGAACCAACCATTACACGTAACCAAAAGAGACGGCCACCGCGAACCACTGGACCTCGATAAAATCCACCGTGTGCTTGACTGGGCGGCAGCCGGCCTGCAAAACGTGTCCGTGTCCCAGGTTGAACTGAGATCACACATCCAGTTCTACGATGGCATCAAAACTGAAGACATTCACGAAACAGTGATTAAAGCGGCCGCGGATTTAATCTCTAAAGAAACGCCGGATTACCAATATATGGCGGCCCGGCTGGCGGTGTTCCATCTGCGCAAAAAAGCCTATGGCCAGTTTGAACCACCACGGCTTTACGACCATGTCGTGCAGATGGTCGAGAACAAAAGATATGACCCGCATATCCTGGCCGACTACACAGAAGCTGAAATCAATCAGATAGACAGCTTTATTGTGCACAACCGCGATTTGGACTTCAGCTACGCCGCGGTCAAACAGCTCGAAGGCAAGTACCTGGTGCAGAACCGCGTCAGCGGTCAAATCTATGAAAGCGCTCAGTTCCTGTACATTCTGGTGGCTGCCTGTCTGTTCGCCAATTATCCGAAAGCCACCCGGCTTGATTACGTGCGTCGCTTCTACGATGCCGTCTCTACTTTCAAGATCTCGTTGCCAACCCCGATTATGTCTGGCGTGCGCACGCCGACCCGTCAGTTCAGCTCCTGTGTACTGATTGAATGTGGCGACAGTCTGGATTCGATCAATGCGACGTCCAGCGCTATTGTGAAGTATGTCAGTCAGCGCGCCGGCATCGGTATCAACGCCGGCCGGATCCGTGCGCTTGGCAGCCCTATTCGTAATGGTGAAGCCTTTCACACGGGTTGTATTCCATTCTACAAACACTTCCAGACCGCAGTAAAAAGCTGCTCGCAAGGTGGTGTGCGCGGCGGTGCAGCCACGCTGTTCTATCCGCTGTGGCATTTGGAAGTCGAAAGTTTGCTGGTGCTGAAAAACAACCGGGGTGTGGAAGAGAACCGCGTACGTCACCTCGACTACGGCGTGCAGTTTAACCGCCTGATGTATCAGCGCCTCATCAAAGATGAGATGATCACACTGTTCAGTCCTTCCGACGTGCCAGGCCTGTACGATGCCTTCTTTGAAGATCAGGACCTGTTTGAGCAGCTGTACGTCAAGTATGAAAACGATGGCTCTATCCGCAAAAAGCGGATGAAAGCGCTGGAGCTGTTCACGTTATTTATGCAGGAACGGGCCTCGACCGGCCGCATTTATCTGCAAAACGTTGACCATTGCAACACGCACAGCCCGTTTAATCCCAAACTCGCGCCAGTGCGTCAAAGCAACCTGTGTCTGGAAATTGCGCTGCCGACCAAGCCATTGAATGATGTCAACGACCCGAACGGCGAAATCGCCTTGTGTACGCTGTCTGCATTTAACCTTGGCGCTATTAATGATTTAAGCGAGCTTGAAGAGCTGGCCGAGCTGGCTGTCCGTGCGCTCGACAGCCTGCTGGATTATCAGGATTATCCAATCCCGGCCGCTCATACTGCGTCGATGAACCGTCGTACGCTGGGTGTAGGCGTGATTAACTTCGCCTACTATCTGGCAAAAAATGGCGTGAAATACTCAGACGGCTCCGCCAATGGCCTGACGCACCGCACTTTTGAGGCGATTCAGTATTATCTGATGAAGGCGTCGAACAAGCTGGCGCGCGAATTTGGCGCCTGTCCGCTCTTTAACGAAACGACCTACAGCGAAGGTATCATGCCGATTGATACCTACAAAAAAGACCTCGACAAAGTCTGCAGCGAACCACTGCAACTGGATTGGGAACAGCTGCGTAAAGATGTCGTGCAATATGGCCTGCGTAACTCGACTTTGTCGGCGCTGATGCCATCAGAAACATCCTCTCAGATCAGCAATGCGACCAACGGCATTGAACCACCGCGCGGTCACATCAGTATTAAAGCCAGTAAAGACGGCATTCTGAAGCAGGTTGTGCCGGAGTATGAGCGTTTGAAACAGCAGTACGAACTGCTGTGGGATATGCCCAATAACGACGGTTACCTGAGCCTGGTCGCCATTATGCAGAAATTTGTCGACCAGACCATTTCTGCCAATACCAACTACGATCCGGCCAAGTTCGACGGTGGCAAAGTGCCGATGAAGGTGTTACTGAAAGACTTGCTGACGGCCTACAAACTTGGCGTCAAAACCATGTATTACCACAATACACGGGATGGTGCGGCCGATATGCAGGAAGACATCAAACCTGCAGCAGCGGCCGAAGACGACGGTTGTGCCGGCGGCGCCTGTAAGATTTAACACGAGGATATGCGGGGCCTGATGCCCCGCTTTGTTGTTGCAGATCCATTCCACTGATAAAAATATTCTGAGATTCGACATGACTTACACCACTTTTAACCGAACCAATAATGATCAGCTGAAAGAGCCGATGTTCTTTGGCAACCCGGTAAACGTGTCACGGTATGACCAGCAAAAATACGGTATTTTCGAAAAACTGATCGAAAAACAGCTGAGTTTTTTCTGGCGGCCAGAAGAGGTGGATGTCAGTAAAGACCGCATCGACTATGCACAGTTGCCTGATCATGAAAAACACATTTTTATCAGCAACCTGAAGTACCAGACATTACTGGATTCGGTACAGGGCCGCTCGCCAAATGTGGCGTTGCTGCCGATTGTATCGCTGCCGGAACTGGAAACCTGGATTGAAACCTGGGCATTCAGCGAAACCATCCACAGCCGCAGTTATACGCATATTGTCCGCAATATCACCACTGAACCGCATAAAGTGTTCGACGACATTCTGCTGAATGAAAAGATCATTGAGCGGGCTGATGAAGTGACCCGCTATTATGACGACCTGATTGAATCCATCAATCTGTACCATTTGTGTGGTGAAGGCCAGCATACGGTGAACGGCAAAAGCTACAGCGTCAGTCTGCGTGAACTGAAGCGCAAACTGTACCTGTGCATCATGTCGGTTAACGTGCTGGAAGCTATTCGCTTTTATGTCAGTTTCGCCTGCAGTTTCGCTTTCGCCGAGCGCGAGTTGATGGAAGGCAACGCCAAAATTATCAAACTGATTGCCCGCGACGAAGCGCTGCACCTGACCGGTACTCAGCACATGCTGAACATTATGGCCGCCGGTGAGGACGACCCGGAAATGGGCGAAATTGCCAAAGAATGCGAAGAGCAGGCTTATGCCATTTTCCGTCGTGCCGCTGAGCAGGAAAAAGAGTGGGCAGAATTTTTGTTTAAAGACGGCTCGATGATTGGCCTGAATAAGGACATCCTGTGCCAGTATGTTGAGTACATCACCAATAACCGCATGACCGCCATTGGTATGAAACCCATTTTCAGCACCACACAGAATCCTATTCCGTGGATCAATGCCTGGCTGGTTTCAGACAATGTGCAGGTTGCCCCACAGGAATCTGAGATCAGCTCGTATCTGGTCGGACAAATCGACAATGAAGTTGATGGTGCCGATTTTGGCGACTTCGATCTCTGATGCATCGGATCAGGCTCCAGGATGGCAGCAGTTTTGAATTTGACCCGCAAAGTCCGAATTTGCTGATCAGTCTGGAGCAACAACAGTATCAGGTTAATTTTCACTGCCGCGCTGGTTTTTGCGGCGCCTGCCGTTGCAAACTAATATCCGGCCAGATCAGTTACCTCGAAGAGCCACTCGCCTTCGTCCGTAAAGGCGAATTCTTACCTTGCTGCAGTATCCCGCAAACCGATCTGGAGATTGAGATCCCCTGAATCCAGACACAAAAAAACCGGCCAAGGCCGGTTTTTCTCAATACAGTCACGCTTACTTGCGCACGCCTTCAACAACCAAATCCAGATAGACGGTTTCTGACGCCGGGCCAAGAATGTTCTTGATGCCAAACTCGGTTAACTTGATTTCAGTGGTGCCATGGAAACCAGCACGGTAACCACCCCATGGATCTTTACCTTCACCGGTTTTGCTTGAGGCAATCACGATGTCTTTAGTCACACCATTTAAAGTGAACTTACCATGCAGGTCGAACTTACCATCCGCACCAGGTACGACTTTGGTGCTGACAAAAGTTGCTTTCGGGTGTTTGTCCACATTGAGGAAATCAGCGCTGCGTAAGTGTTTGTCACGTTCTGCGTGATTGGAATCAACTGACTTGGTGTCAATCTCCAGCTTGATTTTCGCATCTGCCAGTTTGGCTTCGTCGTAGCTGAACTCGCCGCTGAACGTGTTAAAGCGGCCATGTAACCAGCTGTAGCCCAAGTGGCTGACTTTAAACTGCACAAAAGCGTGTGCGCCTTGTGTATCTACCACATAATCCGCAGCTTGCGTCAGCGGGCTTAACATAGCAGCCGACAACGCTGCTGCGACCAGTAATTTTTTCATCATTGTCTCCAAATATCAGTCAGTTTTTGTTTGATGTGAACCGGATCAGTCCCGGCCCAGCATCCGTTTCAGGGTATTGTCTTTATCAATAAAATGGTGTTTCAGCGCGGCCAGCGCATGTACAGCGGCCAGCAGCACCAAGGTCCACGCCAGGTATAAATGGATATCACCTGCGATATCGGCCTGATCTGTAAACAAGGCGCCAAGGCTCGGCACTTCAAACAAATTAAACACCGGAATACCACGGCCGTCTGCAGTCGAGATCAGATAACCGGACACCACAATGCCAACCAGTAACAAATACATCAGCATATGTGCAGCATGTGCCGCGGCTTGTTGAACTTTATGACCGGGCAATGCGGCTGGCTTGCCACGCCAGGCAATTACAATAAGGCGCAAGACCAATAATAAAGCCAGCAACAAACCAAAACTTTTATGCAGATCAGGAGCCGTTTTATACCAGCTGCTATAGTAATCCAGCCCTGTCATCCAAAGACCCACGCCAAATAACGTCGGGATCATCAGCGCCATCAGCCAATGCAACGCGATATGCAACGGATGGTAAGTTTGTCGTGTTGTCATAACACCTCCTGTCTAAAAATTGTGTCCCATCAGACAATCGAATAAAAGTAGCAAATTTAGCAAAAATCGTTCTAATTTATGCAAGTTAATGCAACAGGCAAGATTTCGGTGTCACCATAGATGTCCGCTGCAGCTGACAACAAGACCGGGCTACACTTCTTGAGATGCGCCGCCAGCGTATGTATTCGCCGCAAAGCCAGACTGCACCGTTATTCGCCATTTCGCCAAATGAATTTTCTGCAGGCATAAAAAAAGCCAACCCGAGGTTGGCTTTTTTCAGTTCAGGCTCAGGCGCCGTATTTTTCTGCCAGATATAACCAGGTTTCCAGTACGGTATCCGGATTCAATGACACCGAGTCGATGCCTTGATCCATCAACCAGGCAGCGAAATCTTCGTGATCGGATGGTCCTTGGCCACAAATACCGACATATTTGCCTTTGGCTTTGGCGGTTGAAATCGCCATTGATAACAACTTTTTGATCGCAGGATTGCGCTCATCAAACAGATGGGCGATGAGACCTGAATCACGGTCCAGCCCCAAAGTCAGCTGCGTCAGGTCGTTCGAACCAATCGAGAAACCATCAAAGAATTCGAGGAATTCTTCCGCCAACAGGCAGTTCGACGGCAGCTCACACATCATGATGACTTTGAGACCATTCTCGCCGCGTTTTAAGCCTTGCTCTGCCAACAAGCCGATCACCGCTTCGGCTTCACTTAAGGTACGTACGAACGGGATCATGATCTCGACATTGGTCAGGCCCATGTCGTTGCGGACGCGTTTTAACGCCTCACATTCGAGCGCAAAACAATCGCGGAAATCTTCCGAGATATAACGCGAAGCACCACGGAAACCAATCATCGGGTTTTCTTCATGCGGCTCATACTGGCGGCCACCCACCAGGTTGGCGTATTCATTGGATTTGAAATCGGACATCCGCACAATCACGCGTTCCGGCGCAAAAGCAGCGGCCAGCGTGGAAATGCCTTCAGTCAGTTTGGCGACATAAAACTCCACCGGCGAGGCATAACCGGCCATCATCTCATCGATTTGTGCTTTGACATCAGCCGGCTGCACGTTGTAGTTCAGCAGTGCTTTTGGATGCACACCAATCATCCGGTTGATAATAAATTCCAGGCGCGCCAGACCAATACCGGCGTGTGGCAGTTTGGCAAAACCAAAAGCACGCTCCGGGTTACCGACGTTCATCATGATTTTCATCTTCAGCGGTGGCATCGCATCCACCCGCGAGGTCACGACGTTAAATGGCAAAATGGCGTCGTAAACATAACCAGTGTCGCCTTCAGCACAGGACACTGTCACCTGTTGGCCGGTTTTCACCTTTTCAGTGGCATCACCACAACCGACCACTGCCGGAATACCGAGTTCACGCGCAATAATGGCGGCGTGACAAGTACGGCCACCGCGATTGGTGACAATGGCTGAGGCCCGTTTCATGATGGGTTCCCAGTCCGGGTCTGTCATGTCGGTGACGAGCACATCACCCGGCTGGATTTGGTCCATGTCAGCGATGCTGGCCAGCACTTTGGCAGTGCCTGAACCGATTTTATGGCCGATAGCACGGCCTTCAGTCACCACAGCGGCGCTGCCCTGCAACTGGTAACGTTCCATCGAGTTACTGTCTTCGCGCGAACGCACGGTTTCTGGTCGCGCCTGCACGATATACAGTTTACCGTCGATGCCATCTTTAGCCCATTCGATGTCCATCGGCCGGCCATAGTGTTTTTCAATGATGACGGCCTGACGCGCCAATTCTTCCACTTCAGCATCAGTGATGGAGAACTGGCGGCGTTTTTCCGCGGCGACGTCTTCAATCCGCACTTGTTTGCCATGGCTCTGTTCGCCGGAATAGACCATCTGTACCAGCTTGCTGCCTAAAGTACGGCGTACCACCGCAGGGCGGCCGGCATTGACCGTGGGTTTATGCACATAAAATTCGTCCGGGTTCACAGCGCCCTGCACCACCATTTCGCCAAGGCCAAAGCTGGAGGTGATAAAGACCACGTCTTCAAAACCGGATTCGGTATCAATCGAGAACATCACGCCGCTGGAAGCGCAATCTGAGCGCACCATACGCTGCACACCGGCGGATAACGCCACGCCACGGTGGTCGTAACCCTGGTGCACACGATAAGAAATAGCACGGTCATTAAATAAGGAGGCAAATACGTGTTTGATGGCTTCAATCACATGCTCATAACCACGTACGTTTAAGAAAGTTTCCTGCTGGCCGGCAAAAGACGCATCTGGCATATCTTCTGCGGTCGCGCTGGAGCGTACGGCAAACGAAGCGTCGTTGCCCATGCCGGCACAAAGCTCATCAAAAGCCTGGCGGATGGCGGCTTCAAACTCTGGCTGAAATGGCGTATCAATCACCCACTGGCGAATTTGCGCACCGGCTTTGGCCAGCGCCGTGACATCGTCCACATCCAAGCCGTCGAGCAGCTTATAAATTCGTTCGTTCACACCGCTTTGTTCAAGGAACTGGTTAAAGGCTTCCGCTGTGGTGGCAAAGCCGCCCGGCACTTGCACACCGACACCAGAAAGGTTACTGATCATCTCACCCAAAGAGGCATTTTTGCCACCAACCCGCGGGACATCGTGCATGCCCAGATCCTGATACCAAACCACGAATTCTTGCACAATACGTCTCCAATTTTTGTTGCAGGTTTTGTAAGCTTACAAGGCTAGCCACGCAAGCAGGAACATTCTACACTGCTGGCCGTCTGAATTAAAACGGTAATTTTCCGTGAAAATTTATAACTACAAAAGGAGTTTAGCGTGCGTACAGCCTTTTATATATCTGACGGTACCGGCATTACCTCTGAGGTGTTTGGCCATGCTTTATTGTCGTTGTTTGAAGCGGAATTTGACCATGTCACCATCCCATTTGTTGAAACTCATCTGAAAGCTGAACAAGCCAAACAACGGATTAACGATCGTTATAAAACTACTGGAGTGCGTCCGTTGGTGTTTCAGACTTTTGTCGACGAACAACTGCGCGCCATTATCAACAGCTCCGAAGGGGTCTGTTATGATTTTCTGAATGCCTTTGTCGAGCCGATGCAGCGCGAGCTGGGCATTCCGGCTAAACCTAAAACCCACCGCACGCACAGCATTCACGAAAAAACCTATGACTATCGCATCGACGCGGTCAATTACGCCCTCGCCAATGACGATGGCGCCAATCTGAAAGACTACGCCAAAGCCGATATCATCTTAGTTGGCGTCAGCCGCAGTGGCAAAACACCGACTTCGCTTTATCTGGCACTGCAATATGGCATCAAAGCGGCGAATTATCCTTTTGTCGAAGAAGATATGGATTCGTTGCATTTACCGGCCGCATTAAAGCCACACCGCAACAAATTATTTGGCCTGACTATCACGCCGGAACGGCTGAGCCAAATCCGTGAGCAGCGCCGGCCCAATAGCCGCTATTCGTCACTGCGCCAATGCAAACTGGAGCTGGATGAAGTGGAAAATCTGTATCACAAAGAGCGGATCCCATTTCTGAATTCCACCACTTTGTCCATTGAAGAGATCAGCGCAAAAATCATGGCGGAAACCGGTCTGAAACGGCAGAAGTACTGAAACGAATGAATGATTGCGGACAATAGTTGTCGCCAAACACAGCCCGAAGCGCTTGTCAGTTCAGCAGAGCCCTGAAAAAGACAATACTATCAATTACTTAGCGATTCAGGCCCAGTTGTTCACACCACAGTACCGGGTCAATCACCGGACTGTGACCGGCTTCTGCCGCCAGAATGAAGTCGGTGATCGCCTGATTGACCGGAGTTGCCAGCTGATAACGCTGGCCCAGCGCGTTGACAGCGCCATTCAGAAACTGGATCTCGGTCCGCACGCCGCGTTCGAGGTCAAAGGCCATCGACAAACGGGCTTGCGGATCTATCCTGAGCATCCGCGCCGCCAGCCTGGTAAACAGCCAGTCCGGGCTGCGCAACAAGACGGGCAACCAACGTGGGCTGACCGCCGTGTACTGGCGCAGCGTGAAGCCCTGCTGCTGACAAATCTGCAGCCATTCCGCCATGGCTGCCGCCATCAGACGCCGCCAGGGGCGCTGCATCAGCTGGCTTTTAAGCGGCAGACCACTGAGCGCATTAAGCGCGTTGTTCAGATTCAGCAGTAATTTGCCATATTCTGCTGCCTGCATGTCGGGCTCCTCGACGACCGGCAGGCCTGTGCTGCGAAAACTTTGCGCAACCAGCTTCAGCAGTGGATGCGGCGTTTGCGGCCAAATCAACTCACCCGCGCTGCTTTGCTGAAAATGCCCGGCTTTGGTCCTCACTACGTTAAAAGGCACCAAAGCACGAAATAGTGGATTTTTCAGCTGGCTGTGCAGAATGTCCAAAATTCCAATACCGTTTTGCAGCGCAATCACCGGCACCTCGGCCCGCAAAAAACCTTTTATTTGGTGCAGCAACGGCAGCAAAGCAGTGGCTTTGACGGCCAGCAACACAATATCTGCCTCAATTAACGCCTGAAAATGACTGAAATAAGCTACAGCGCCGCCCTGCGCGCTCAAGTGCTGTTCGCCGTCTTGCCAGGAGGCATGCAGCCCATAAGCCGCCACATCAAGGCCGGTCTGTTCACGACCAAACAACAACACGGCGAGCTTTGGGTCGGACGACAGAATTGCCGCGAGAAAAGAGCCAATAAGCCCAGGCCCGATAACGGCCACTCTGAACTGACCAGGACTGGATTGTATGGCAACCTGAGGTGATGACATCGCTGCACCCTGCCGCTGAAAGAAGCCTTCAGTGTGCAGCGAAGCGACGCAAAAAAAAAGCCACCCTAAGCGGATGGCCTGGAGAAAAAAACTGATGAGCTGCTATTTACGCACGCTTCGCAGGGTGTCTGCAATCAAAAAAGCAAGTTCCAGCACCTGATCTGCATTTAAACGTGGGTCACACTGCGTAAAATAACGCTGGCTTAAATCGTTTTCGGACAAACCATAAGCACCACCAGTACATTCGGTCACGTGCTCGCCGGTCATTTCAAGGTGAATACCGCCAGCATGGCTGCCTTCGGCCTGATGCACCGCGAAGAAGTTACGGATCTCGCGCAAAATGGCTTCGAAGTCACGGGTTTTGTAGTCATTGCTGGCTTTGACCGTGTTACCGTGCATTGGGTCTGAACTCCAGACTACCTTGCGGCCTTCGCGCTGCACGCGCCGTACCAGCGCTGGCAGTTTGTCCGCCAGTTTGTCGGCCCCCATCCGGGTGATTAACGTCAGCCGGCCCGGAATGTTTTCAGGGTTCAGCGCGTCGATTAAGCGGATGAGGTCGAGCTCATCCATCCCTGGGCCAATTTTGACGCCGATCGGGTTATGAATGCCGCGGAAAAACTCAATATGGGCGTGGTCCAGCTGACGGGTCCGTTCGCCAATCCACACCATATGAGCCGAACAGTCATACCATAAGCCGGTCAGTGAATCACGGCGGGTCAGCGCTTCTTCGTAGTTCAGCAGCAACGCTTCATGCGAGGTATACAAAGTGGTTTCGCGGATAGACGGTGACGTCTGGGCGCTGATGCCACAAATCTCCATAAACCGCAGTGCTTCCTGAATACGCTGCGCGATATCCTGATAGCGGCCTTTGAGTGGATTACTTTCGACAAAGCCCATATTCCAGCGGCTGACCTGATGCAGGTCGGCAAGGCCACCTTGTGCAAAGGCGCGCAGCAGGTTCAGCGTCGCAGCGCTGTGGTGGTAGGCGGTCATCAGCCGGTTAGGATCTGGCTGACGGGCCGCTTCGGTGAATTCAAAACTGTTGACGATATCGCCGCGATAGCTTGGCAAGCTGACGCCATCAATAGTTTCCAGGTCGCTTGAACGTGGTTTGGCGTATTGACCCGCCATACGGGCAACTTTCACAACCGGGCAGCTGCCGGCAAAGGTCAGCACCACCGCCATCTGCAGCAGGACCTTAAAAGTATCCCGGATCTTCGGCGCATTAAAGTTGCTAAAGCTCTCCGCACAATCGCCGCCTTGCAATAAAAATGCATTGCCCTCGGCCACCTGGCCGAGCTGACTAAACAGATCACGGGTTTCCTGCGCAAATACCAACGGCGGGTATTTGTGCAATTGCTGCTCGACAGCAGCCAATAAAGCCTGATCTTCATATTGCGGTTGTTGTTGGATCGGAAATGCTCGCCAGCTTTGAGGCGTCCAGGTATTCACTTTAAATGTCCTATGATGTTTGGGTGGTTATCAACTTCACTTGGGTTATGGCTCCACCGCACAAGGTAAAGACTCAGCCGGCGAAATTCAACGCTTTCACCGGATAATTTTCTATCTGGACGTATAAACGGCTATTTAATCAGCATTATCGCGCTTTGAGCTGACTGACCAGCGCACGACAGGCCTGTTCAATCAAATCCAGTACCACCGCAAAACCACGAGGCCCACCATAATACGGGTCCGGCACTTCGGTCCATTTGGGGTATTCCGGATGATATTCCAGCAGCAGTTTCAGCTTGTGATGCTGCTCTGGCGGACAACGGCGTTTTAAATCGGTCAGATTCTGCTGATCCATTGCCAGAATCAAATCATAATGAGCAAAGTCTGTCGGTTGCACCGGGCGCGATTTAAGGCCTTTGAATGAATAAGCCGGCGCGGCTTTGATACTGCGTGGGTCTGGCGGGTCGCCTTTGTGCGAAGCGCTGGTGCCGGCAGACTCCACTTCACAGGGCAGCCCCTGCTCTGCGGCAAGCTGGCGAAAGACAGCATGTGCCGTGGGCGAGCGACAGATATTACCTAAGCAGACAAACAAAACTTTCATGTGGGGATTCTGGTCGTTGAGGGTTGCCGCAGTATACGAATTTTGTGACTATTTGCCAAAAGGCATACACAGCAGGAGATTTTGGTGCCACATCCGCTTTCTGACGTAGAAACTCAGCTCAATCAGGTCATTCTGGGCAAGCCGGCACAAATTCGTTTGTCCTTGTGTTGTTTACTGGCCGGCGGCCATCTGCTGCTGGAGGATTTACCGGGCATGGGGAAAACCACGCTGGCGCATGCCTTGGCCAGCAGCCTCGGGCTCAGTTACCGCCGGGTTCAGTTCACCAGCGACCTGTTGCCGGCGGATCTGACCGGTTTTAATCTTTTTGATGCCCGGACGCATGAATTCAGATTTCAGCCAGGCCCGGTGTTCAGTCAGGTTTTGCTGGCCGATGAAATCAACAGGGCCAGCCCGAAAACCCAAAGTGCGCTGCTCGAGGCCATGGAAGAGCATCAGGTGTCCGTCGATGGTGAGACCCGGGAGCTGCCTTCGCCGTTTTTTGTTATCGCGACGCAAAACCCACAAAGCCACAGCGGCACCAATGCCCTGCCGGAATCCCAGCTTGACCGCTTCCTGATGCGCCTGACGCTGGGCTTTCCATCGCGGGATGCTGAAATGGCGTTGCTCAAACAACCAGGCGGACGGGCGGAAAAAAGTACCGCCCGCCTGACCGCGCCAGCGTTGGTCGCGTTACAACGTCAGGTCGATGCGGTGCACTGCTCAGATGCCCTGCTGCACTATGTGCTGGATTTAGTAGCGAACAGCCGCGGCCGGGATGATATGCAGCCGCTGTCTCCGCGGGCCACCAAAGCCTTGCTGGCGGCAGGTCGCGCCTTTGCCATGCTGGATGGCCGCGATTTTGTCAGCGCGGATGACATCAGCGCTGTGTTTGCTGCAGTCACCGAACATCGGCTGCAGCCACGCAGTCATGCCGGTCAAACGCAATCCGCCCAGTGGTTGCTGCGCCAGACCTCATGCAATATCTGAATCAATGGCTCAGGCCCAGACTCTGGCGCTACCTAGAGCGCAAGCAGAAACGCGCAGCGGAGATCACCTTGCGCCAGAGTTATCTGTTTGTATTACCGACTGGTTTTGGGTTGTCGGTTCTGCTGCTGGCCCTGCTGCTGTATGTGCTTGGCACCAACTATCAGAATAATCTGATCATGTTGCTGGCTTATGCGCTGCTGGTGCTGTTTGTCAGCTGTATCCTGCTCGCATTTGAAAACCTGCATCATCTGGTGATCAGCA
>JACCDQ010779394.1_pt1 | contig 16996 bp, 17 predicted proteins | sample 7446031 | NCBI WGS metagenome assembly JACCDQ01 (sample SAMN15323442, study PRJNA562643) | freshwater metagenome | isolation source: river surface water | place: USA:Blue River Watershed | collected 2017-08-17
GATGCTGTTGGGGAATGTGGCGGCCCAAATGCCTTCGGCCCAGCTGCCCGTTTGCCACCAACCCGGCAACACCGCGCCCAGCACGCCCGCCACCGCGCCCGCCAGGGCGGCCAGCGGGCTCATGCGCTGCCAGAGGCCCAGCAGCACCGGCACCACGGCGGTGGCGCACAGCAAATCGGCAATCAGGAACAGGCGCAGCACAGACACGCCTTGCAGCGCCACCAGCACCACCGGCACCATCAACGCTACCGTGACCCAGCGTGCGGTCGTCAGGCTCATGCCCGGGCGGCTGGTCACCACCACCGAGGCGACCGCGTTCTGCAGCGTGTCCACCGACGAGGCCACCAGCGTCACCGCCAACAGCAGCACCGGTACTGTCAGCCAGGGTGGTGTGCCCTGCAGCAGCGCGAAGAAGGGAATCGGGGGGCTGCCAATGTCCCGCCCCAAGGCCACAGCCAGCACACCCATTGCGCCCACCAGCGCCACCACCAGCACGGTGGTCCAGCCGCCGAGCCAGGCACCGCGGCGCAAAGCGTCATCGCTTTCGGCCGACCACACGCGTTGCCAATAGCCTTGGTGGAACAGGTTGGCCGCCGTCACGGCGATCACCAGCGTCAGCGCGACGGACAGCGCATCACTCAAGGGGGCGCTGGGCCAGTTCAACACGGGCGGCGTGGCGGGCAAGTGTTGTAACGTCACGCCCGCCACCACGGCAAGCAACACCAGCAACAACCAGGCCTGCCAACGGTCGGTGGCAATGCTGGCCCGCAGCCCTCCCCAAGCGGTGTAAATCAGTGTGGTCACCGCCACCGCCACCACCGCCCACGAGGCCGGTACCGGCGATAGCATGGCGGTCACGGCACCGACAGCGGTGAGTTCGGCCGTCAGGAAGCACAGCATGTACAGCACCGACAACAAAGTGACCCACCAGCGCAAGCCGCTGCCAAAGCGGTTTTGGGCATATTCGCCGATGCTGCGCCCTTGGGGCATGCGCCGGCGGATGGCAGGGCCACACCAGGCCAGCACCACAAAGGGCAGGGCGGCGCCCAGTGCATAGCCTGCCACCGCCACCGGGCCCACAAAGGCACCCACTTCAGGCGGTGCAAAGAGGATCCAGGCCCCGAGGCCCGATGCCAGAAAAGACAGGCCCAAGGCTTGCGCGCCTTGGGAATTGCGGGCTGTGATGTATTCATCGAGCCCGCCCGTGGTGGTGCGGGCGCGCAGCCCGATCCAGACGAACAACAACAAGGCCGCTCCCAGAGCGGCCGCAGTGGCGTACAGCATGTCGCGCTTCCTCCGCCGGTATGAACCGGATCAGGTTCCAGGGTCTGCGCTGTCGGCGAGGGCCGCACGCACTCTCAGTCCTTTGCAGGACTCCCCTGGCGACTGGGGTTAAAAGCCGCCATTTTAGTCCGAGGCCGCAGTGGCGGCCCTACAATCAAGTTCGATGAAAATCCTCCTGTCCAACGACGACGGCTACCAAGCCCCCGGCATCCAGGCGCTGTACGAGGCGCTGCGCGAAGTGGCCGAGGTCGAGGTGGTGGCCCCCGAGCACAACAACAGCGCCAAGTCCAACGCGCTGACCCTGCATTCGCCGCTCTATGTGCACCGGGCGGCCAACGGGTTTCGCTACGTCAATGGCACACCGGCCGACTGCGTGCACATCGCGCTGACCGGTTTGCTGGGCTACGTGCCCGATCTGGTGGTGTCTGGCATCAACAACGGCGCCAACATGGGCGACGACACCATTTATTCCGGCACCGTGGGCGCGGCCATGGAGGGGTACCTGTTCGGGGTGCCCGCCATCGCGTTCTCGCAAACCGAAAAGGGCTGGCGCCACCTGGACGTGGCGGCCCGCAAGGCGCGCGAATTGGTCACTTACTTGGCGCCGTCGATCGCGGCGCACCGGCAGGCTGCCGCCAGCGGGCAGCATGGCCCCTGGTTGTTGAACGTCAACATGCCGTGTGTGCCCGAGGCCGAAATGCGGGGTTACAAAGTGGCGCGCCTGGGGCGCCGTCACGCGGCCGAACCGGTAATCACCCAAGTCAGCCCCCGCGGCGAAACCATGTACTGGATCGGCGCCGCCGGGCCCGCCAAAGACGATGCCGAAGGCACCGACTTTCACGCCACCCACCAAGGCTACGTGTCGATCACCCCGTTGCAGATCGACCTGACCGACCATGGGCGTTTGGCCTATTGGGCGCAGTCCATGGCGCAGTTGTCCAGCCAGGAAGGGGCGTTGCGTTGACGCGTTCCCGCCCGGCCTTTCCTGCGGCTTTGGGGTCGGTGGTGGGGCCATCGGCGCCCGCTGCGCCTCGGCAGAAGGCGGCCATCGGTTCACGAACCGCCGCGGTTCCCTGGGTGGTGCCGGTGGGCGCGGGCATGGATTCAAGTGCCGTGCGCCAGGCCATGGTGCGCAAACTCGGCGCTCAAGGCTTGAGCGATCCAGCGGTGTTGCAGGCTTTTGCGACGGTGGAGCGCCACCGCTTCGTCGATTCAGCCCTGGTGGCCCAGGCTTACGAGGACACCAGCTTGCCGATCGGGCTGGGACAAACCATTTCCAAGCCCAGCGTCGTGGGGCGCATGTTGGAGTTGTTGCTGGCCGGGCGCAGTCAACCGCTCGGACGCGTACTCGAAATCGGCACGGGCTGCGGGTATCAGGCGGCCTTGCTCGCGGTGTTGTGCCGCGAGGTCTACAGCATGGAGCGCCTGCGCGGTTTGCACGACAAGGCGCGCGAAAACCTGCGCCCCATGCGGTTGCCCAATGTCCACTTGATTTTGGGCGATGGCATGGCCGGTTACCCGGCCGGTGGCCCGTACTCGGGCATCATCGCGGCGGCGGGCGGTGCCGATTTGCCCGCCACCTGGTTGGAGCAGTTGGCCGTGGGCGGCCGGCTGGTGGCCCCCGCAGAATTGACGCCGGGCAAGCAGAGCCTGGTCGTGGTGGACCGAACCCCCCAGGGTTTCAGCCGACAGGTGCTGGAAGCGGTTTGGTTCGTCCCTCTAAAATCGGGCTTGGCCTGAAGGCGTGCTGCTCTGCAGCAATCCGCCCATTTCACACACATTCGAGGTTATTGCATGGAACAGTCGGTTCCCCGTCGGGAGCGAAACCTGATTTTGACGCTCATGTCTGCGGTCGCCTTGGCGGTCGCGGGCTGTGCCGCCCCCAGCAAGCCGGCGCAGCGCGCGCCGGTGGTCGATCGCACGGCGGGCGCCACCCCCACCACCAGCAGCGTGGCTGCCTTGCCGCCTGGCGCTGAAAACGCGGGCAAGCCCGGTTATTACTCGGTCCGCCCCGGCGACACCTTGATGCGCATAGGCCTGGAGACTGGACAAAGCTGGCGCGATCTGGCGCAATGGAACGGCCTGACCAACCCCAACCTGATCGAGGTCGGACAGGTGCTGCGTGTGGTGCCGCCCACCTCGGCCACGCCGGCCGTGGCCTCCGCACCTGCAGAAGCGGGTACCGCCACCAGCGCGGTGTCCGGTTCGAGCGTGCAAGGTCGGCCGCTGGACGCCACCACGGCCCCCGCGCCCGCCAACGCCGCAGCGGCTCCCAAGCCCGCCAGCAGCGACGACGTGAATTTCCTGTGGCCCACCCGTGGTCAGGTCGTGGACAACTTCGACGAGGCCCGCAACAAGGGCATCGGCATTGCCGGCCGCATTGGTGAGCCGGTGCTGGCTGCCGCTGAAGGTCGCGTGGTTTACGCCGGGGCCGGGCTGCGCGGCTACGGCAATTTGGTCATCCTGAAGCACAACAACACCTACCTGACGGCCTATGCCCACAACCAGACCATTCTGGTGAAAGAGGACCAGACCGTGCGGCAAGGTCAGAAGATCGCTGAAATGGGCAGCAGTGACAGCGACCGCGTGAAGCTGCATTTCGAGGTGCGCCGGCAAGGCAAACCGGTGGACCCCCTCAAATACCTGCCGGCACGCTGATGGCTGAAGCACTGCAAAGCACAGGCCACGACGTGGTGGCCGACAACGGCGCGCCCGTACCCGCAGCCACCCCGTGGCCCGAGGGTTGGCTGGAGGTGACCTCGCTGGACCTGGAAGCGCAGGGCGTGGCCCGCAAGCCCGATGGCAAGGTGGTCTTCATTGACGGCGCGCTGCCCACCGAGCTGGTGAGCGCCCAAACCACCCGGCGCAAGAACCAGTGGGAGCAGGCCAGTCTGACGGACATCCACCGCGAATCCGCGCTGCGCGTGTCGCCGCGTTGCCCGCACTTTGGCCTGCACGCCGGCGCCTGCGGGGGCTGCAAGATGCAGCACCTGGAGCCCTTGGCCCAGGTCGCCGTCAAGCAACGGGTGCTGGAGGACAACCTCTGGCACCTCGGCAAAGTCAAAGCGCAGTCTTTGTTGCGGCCCATCGCCGGGCCTGCCTGGGGTTATCGCTACCGGGCGCGGTTGTCGGTGCGTTACGTGGCCAAAAAAGACACCGTGCTGGTGGGTTTCCACGAGCGCAAAAGCCGTTACGTGGCCGATATGCAGCAGTGCGAGGTGCTGCCGCCGCACGTGAGTGCTTTGCTGATGCCGCTGCGTGGTTTGATCATGGGCATGGAGGCCCGCGAAACCTGCCCGCAAATCGAGCTGGCTTGCGGTGAGTCGGTGACCGCGCTGGTGTTGCGCCATTTGGAACCCCTGTCAGCTTCCGATTTGCAGCGCCTGCGCGAATTTGCGCAGCAGCACAGCACGCCGGAGCAGGGCATTCAGTGGTGGTTGCAACCCAAAGGCCCGGACACCGTGCATCTGTTGGATGCCGACGCTGCGTCCGCGCCGCTGGCCTACAGCCTGCCCGAGTTCGGCATCCACATGCCGTTTCGGCCCACCGATTTCACCCAGGTCAACCCCTTCATCAACCGGGTGCTGGTAGCACGTGCGCTCAAATTGCTGCAAGTGCAGCCACACGAGCGGGTGATTGACTGGTTCTGTGGCCTGGGCAATTTCACTTTGCCACTGGCCACCCAGGCGCGCGAAGTGCTGGGCATTGAAGGCAGCGAGGCGCTCGTGGCGCGCTCCCACGCGAACCTGGCGCACAACGTGAATCAGGGTGCCCGGCTCGCGCCGACGCGGTTCGTGGCCCGCAACCTGTTCGACATGACGCCGCCCATGCTGGTGGCCGATGGTGTGGCCGACAAATGGCTGGTGGATCCTCCGCGGGAGGGGGCATTCGCGCTGTCAATGGCCTTGGCCGAGCTGCACCAGTCGCAACTGGCGGGTGGTGTTGCCCCGGTCATGCCCAATGGCCAACCGTGGCAAGCGCCGCAACGAATCGTGTATGTGAGCTGCAACCCCGCCACCTTGGCGCGGGATGCCGGCTTGCTGGTGCACCAGGCGGGTTACCAGTGCACGGCGGCGGGGGTGGTCAACATGTTCCCACACACGGCCCATGTGGAATCCATCGCCGTGTTTGAGCGGCAAGCCCCGCAGGCCCAGTCTTTGGGTTGAGTGAACGACCTCAACGAGCCGGTGCAACCGCGGGGCGTGCCGGCAGTTTGGGGAGGTCCACCGTGCCGGTGGAGGTTGCCGAGGTGCCGGTCGTGGCGCTTGCCGTCGGGGAAACATTGGCGCTCGCTGCGCCACTGCTGGCCGGCGCGATGATTTCCTCGCCCGGGGCCTGACCGGTCAACGCGGGCGTTGGCGGCGGGCTGGCCGGCTGACCGGGAATCTCGTTCTCGCGCATGTACTCGTCCATCTCGCGCCAGCCCGCAAAAATGGCGGCTTTGGACGCTTTGGGGTTCGTGGCGTAACAATCCTCGATGCTGCGCACCGCGTGGCGGCAGGCGCTCCCGATCGCGCGCCCCTCCGCCTCTTTGCGTTCTGCCACTTTACCGGGTGTTTCCAGTCCCAGCGCGTCGCACCCGCTCAGTGCCACGGTTGCCGTCAACAGCCAAGCCGATGCCTGAAACCGTGTGAATCTCAAACCCGAAACAGAAGAATGAAGGCGCGCCATGCTTTAATTTTCGGCCATTCCCTGGGCAACTTGAACCCAGTCGTGCAAGAAAAAGGGGGCCGAAGCCCCCAGACGTGTGTACCGATGTCGGGGTTATTCCCGTTCGCCACCGAACAAGCCCAGCAGGGCCAGCAGGCTTTGGAAAATATTGAACAGGCTCAAGTACAGGCCCAGCGTCGCGGTGATGTAGTTGGTTTCGCCACCGTCCACGATGCGCTTGAGGTCGACCAGCAGGAAAGCACTGAAAATGCCGATCGCCATCACGCTGAGCACAGCCATGCCTATGGGGCTGCCGACGAACACGTTGATGATGCCGCCGATCATCAGCACCACCGCGCCCATGAACAGCCATTTGCTCAGGCCTTCCAGGTCGCGCTTGACGATGGTGGAGAGGTTGGCCATCACGAAAAACACACCGGCGGTGCCGCCAAAGGCAGTCATGATCAATTCGGCACCGTTCTGGAAGCCGAGCACCATCGCGAGCATGCGCGACAGCATCAGCCCCATGAAGAAGGTGAAGCCCAGCAGCACGGGCACGCCAGCAGCGGAGTTTTTGGTCTTTTCGATCGCAAACATGAAGCCAAAGGCCCCGCCCAGGAACACGATCAGGCCCATGCCACCGGTCAGCGAGGCGGTGATGCCGGTGGACACCCCGATCCACGCGCCCAACACCGTGGGCAGCATGCTCAGCGCCAGCAGCCAGTAGGTGTTGCGCAGCACCTTGTTGCGCTGGACGGTGCCAGCGGCGGTGCCGAAGCGGGTGTAGTCACGAACTTGCTCGGTCATGCAAAAATCTCCTCAAGGTTGTCAACGATTGTAGAGGGCCAATGCGGTTAAGCTTGTGGCTTTGCCGTTATTGAGCCTGCGGGCCGAGGAAAGTTCATGAAATCGAAGACCATTTTGGAAATGTCCGATGTCAAGGCTGTGGCTGCTGCTGCTGAAGCCGAAGCGCTGAAAAACAACTGGGCCGTCACGATCGCCATCGTCGACGACGGCGGCCACCTGTTGTGGCTGCAACGCCTGGACGGTACGCCGGCCGTTTCGGCCCACATTGCTCCCGCCAAGGCCCACACGGCCGCACTGGGTCGTCGCGAAAGCAAGGTGTACGAGGATGTGATCAACCAGGGTCGGACTTCATTCCTGAGCGCGCCGGCCATTCAAGGCATGCTGGAAGGAGGCGTGCCGATCATCAAAGACGGTCAGTGCATTGGCGCCGTGGGCGTGAGTGGCGTGAAATCCAGCGAAGACGCCCAGATCGCCAAGGCAGGCATTGCTGCCTTGGGTCTTTGAGACTGCGCCTGTGAAACAGGGGGCGCCAGGCCCCGTCATTTGGTCAGAATCAGCTTGCCCTGCCGGGTGGCTTGCAGCCGGTACACATGCCCCAGGTGCCGGATGAGGATTTCCCGCTGGCCTTGCAGCAGGACTGCACTGTCCAGCGCGGTGGTGTGGCGACTGCTCGTGTGCGCCGCCGAGGTGTGTTCCTCGGGCCGAGCACTGACCGACGACGCGGTGTTCATCGTGCTCATGGTTCGGTCACGAAAGCCAATTTGCGCACACCAGCACGCTGCGCGGCAGCCATGGCTTGCGCCACCCGCTCGTAGCGAACGGCCTTGTCGCCCCGTATGTGCAAGTCCGGTTGAGGCGACTGCTGGGCCGCCGCTTCCAGGCGTGCTTGCAGTTCTTCATCGCTGACGGCCTGCTCGTTCCAGTGGAACTGGCCTTGGCCATCCACGCTCAGGCGCACGGTTTCGGGCTTGTCCGGGTTGACCTGGGTGCTCGCCTGCGGCAACTCAACGTTCACCGAATGCTTCATGACCGGCACGGTGATGATAAAGACGATCAGCAGCACCAGCATCACATCGATCAGCGGGATCATGTTGATCTCGCTGAGCACGTCGTCATCGTCGCTGCTTGAAGTGGAGAATGCCATGGCCGGGCTCCTCAGGCTTGCTTGATGGGACGCACCTTGGCGTCATCGCGTGCCGGGGTGCCCACGCGGGCGCCGGTCACGAAGTAGGCGTGCAGGTCGTGCGCAAAGCGGTTGAGCTTGTGCAACAGGGTTTTGTTGCCACGAACCAGCGCGTTGTAGCCCAGTACCGCCGGAATGGCGACCACCAACCCGAGCGCCGTCATGATGAGTGCCTCGCCGATGGGGCCGGCGACTTTGTCGATGGTGGCCGATCCGGCAGCGCCGATGCCCAGCAGCGCGTGGTAAATGCCCCAGACCGTGCCGAACAGACCCACGAATGGGGCGGTGGAACCCACCGAGGCCAGAATAGCCAGCCCGGCTTGCAGTCGCGCCGTGCAATCGTCCACCGCGTTGCGCAGCGAGCGGGTGACCCACTCGCTCACGTCCAGGCTGTCGTGCAACTGGCTGGGGTGCTCGCCGTCCAGGTGCAGGATGTGGGTGGTGGCCTCGCGGCCTTGCAGTGCTAACAGGTAGAACGGGTTGTCCACCTCTGGCCCCAGCTTGTTGAGGCCTTCGGCAAAGTCCTTGCTGTGCCAAAAATTGTCCACCGCCCGGGCCTGAGCCCGATGGCGGCGCAGGTTGAGCGCCTTGATGGCGATCACGACCCAACTGGCCACCGACATGATCAACAGAACGATGGCGACGCCGCGGATGACCCAGTCGCCTTGCTGCCAGACGTGGCTCAGGCCAAATTGCATTTCCATGATGACGAATTACTCCAGAACGAAATTGATGGGGATGTTGAACCACATGGCCTCGGGCACGCCATTGCGCTTGCCCGGCACGAAACGCCAGCGCAGCACCGTTTGCAAGGCGGTCTGGTCCAGCCGTTCAAAACCACTGGAGCGCTGAATTTCTGCCTGCGAGGCGCTGCCATCGGTTTCGATGCGCACCCGCAGCACCACGCGGCCTTGCTCCCCCAAACGCTTGCTCAAGGGCGGGTAAGGCGGGCGAGGGTTGTTGAGGTAGTCCGCCTGACTGGAGGGCAACTCGATTTTGGGCGCGGCTGGTGCAGCGCTTTGCGTTGGAGGTGCCGATGTCACGCTGCTGGCGGTCGCTGAAGATGCCGGCGCGCTGGCGGAGGCAGGGGGGCTGGCCTGAGCCACGGGCATTTCGACCGGTTCAGAGGCGACGGGTGCCACAACCGGCGAGGGCGCGGCTGGTGCTGGTGGCTTGGGCGCGGGGGCCACTGGGGTCTGGGTTTTGGTGGGCACCGGCTTGGGCGCGCTCATGGGGGTCGGTTGCAGTTGAGGCTGCGGCTGCGGCGAGGGCGCAGGCGTCACCCATTCCATCAGCACTTCGGCGGCGACGATGTGGTCCTGCGGTCGGCTTTGCAACCCGTGCTGCAACATCCACAGCGCGGCGGCATGGGCCACCACGACGGCGGTGAAGACGGCACAGTGACGGCGTTGCATGGTCAGGAGGGTGGTCTGTGGTGTCACGGCTTCATCACCCACCAACCAGCGGCGATGACGAGCACCAAAGTGGACAACAAGACAAGCAGCATGGTGATTTTAACGATGGACTTTTTGGAATTGTAAACAATAACGATTCGCAATTAATAAGTGGAATCCATTTTTTTTGAGGTGATCGCGTGTGGCCTGCGCCAACGAAGCAACGCCACACAGCACCATCGTCGCCCAAAGTTCGTCGAGCAGCAAGCGCAGCACGTGCGCCACGCCCGCCGCGCCTCCGTTGGCCAATCCCCAAACCAGAGGCCGACCGATCAGTGCGCCTTGAGCGCCCAGCGCCAGCGCCTTGAAAACATCGCTGCCCCGGCGCAGACCACCATCCACCAGCAGGGTGCACCGGCCTTGCAATTGGTCGGCAATGGCGGGCAGGCACTCTGCGGTCGGCGCCACGGTGTCCAGCACCCTGCCTCCATGGTTGGACACGATCAGGCCAGCGACGCCGAGTTCTGCAGCCAGCACAGCGTCGGCCGGGTGGGTGATGCCTTTGAGGAGCAGTGGCAGCGGGCTGTGTGCACGCATCCAGGCCACATCGTCCCAGGTGGGTGCGCCCCGCAGCAACTGAGTCAAGCTCGCTGGTTCGGCCTGAATCGGCCAATGTGGACGGGAATGGGGTGTGCTGCGCATCGGGTGGCGCCTTTCACGGTCGCGCACGCCTTGGATGGGGGCATCCACTGTGAGTACCAGCGCCTCGTAGCCCGCCGCTGCGGCTTGGTGAGCGAGTGCGAGCGTGGCAGCACGGTCGCCAAGGTGGTAAAGCTGGAACCAGAGTGGGCCACGGTCGGCGCTGGCCAAGGCGAGGGGCGCAGTGGTTTCCAGGTGGGTGTTGGTTTGTTGGCTCAACACCATGCCACATCCCAGCGCGGACGTTGCAAGCGCCATGGCGGCTTCGCCGTCGGGGTGGGCGAGTTTGAGCTGCGCCATCGGCGCGGCCAGCAACGGGGTCGGCCAGGCTTTGCCCAGCAATTCGGTCGTGGTGTCTATGCCCTGGGGTGAACGCAGCACCCGCGGTTGCAACTGCCAGTGAGTCCAGCCGATCTGGTTGCGGCGCAGGGTGTGTTCGTCACCCGCGCCACCGGCAAAATAGGCCCAACATTCGGGGCTCAGTCGGGCTTGTGCGGCCTGTTCGTGATCGGCGACAGTCAGCACTTCCTGGGACATCAACTGTGGGCCCATTGGCGCAGGAGGTTGTGGTACACCCCTGTGAGAGCCGTGGTTTCTGCGGTCTCACCCAGGCGTTCACGCAGCTTCAGCAGGTTCATGTCCAATTCAAACAGCAGGCGGCGCTGGTCGTCGCTGCGGACCATGCTCTCGACCCAGAAGAAGGAGGCGATCCGGGCACCCCGCGTCACGGGGGTGACTTCGTGCAGGCTGGTGCTGGGGTACAGCACCGCATCGCCCGCCGCCAGTTTGATGCGCTGGGTGCCGTAGGTGTCGTGGATGGTCAACTCGCCGCCATCGTACTCGTCGGGTTCCGACAAGAAGAGGGTGCACGACACGTCGGTGCGCACCCATTCCTGGGTGCGTTTGGAATGCAGGATGGCGCCGTCAATGTGCGCGCCGTAAGCAGGGTGCTCAGGGCGATAGCGGTTGAACAGCGGGTTGTAGCAGCGGCGTGGCAGCGCCGCCGAGAAAAACAAGGGGTTGCGCTGCACTGCCGCCAGCACTTGGGCCTGGAGTTGTTGCGTGACGGGATGGTCCTGCATCAACTGTTCGTTGCGCTTGACCTCCATCGCCTGCGCGCCGGCGCTGGTCCGGCCATCGATCCACAAGGCATCGTCGGCCAGGTGCTCGCGCACGGCGTGAACTTCTTCTTTGCTCAGGATTTGGGGCAGTTGTAGCAGCATGGTCAGAACACGGTCTTGACGGAGAGCATCACTTTGCGCGGCGCGCCCGCTGTGTAGAAGCCACCGTACAGGCCGTCGGCGTAGAGCTTGTCGGTCAGGTTGCTGACGTTGAGCTTCACGGTGGTGTTTTCGTCCACGGTGTACTCGACCATGCCATCCCACACGGTAAAGGCCCGCGCCGTGTTGACTTTGCTGGTCAGGGGTGTTTGCTCACTGCGGTAGGTGGCACCCAGGCCGACGCGCCATTGCGGCGCCACGCGGTAGGTGGTCCACGCGCTCAGGCTGTGCTTGGGGGTCAAGCCGGGGCGATCGCCGACGCCTGGGTTGTTGCCCGTGCACGTACTGGCATTGCATTCGTCGATCTTGGCGCTGGGAATCCACGTGTGGTTGTAGAACACCTCCCATTTGGGTGTGATGCGCCCTGCAGCACTCAACTCCATGCCAGTGGCATGGCGTTTGCCAGAGAGCAGCATTTGGGTGGCGGCGCTGTCGGGGACGGTGTTGCGCTCGTTGTATTTCTCGGAGCGGAACAGCGCAACGCTGAGACTGGCTCGTTGTTCAAACAGATCCCATTTGCCGCCGATTTCGAAGTTGCGGCTTTTCTCGGGCGGCGTGTTGGCCATGCGCCCGTTGTTGGTGTTGCCCGCCAAGTTGCCCAGCGCAAACTGGTAGGTGTCGCCAGAGGTGTTGTAAGACTCCCCGAAGGACACATAGTACGAGGAGGTCTCGTCAGGCTGGAACAAGGCGCCAACGCGCGGGCTCCACAGATTTTCTGTCATGGTGCCGCTGTTGCCGGCCGTGTCTTGGTAGCGGGCGTTGAAATGATCGAAGCGCACCCCACCCACCAACTTCACGGTGGACGTGATGCTGGCGACGTCTTGCACATACAGACCGAGGCTCTTGGCGTCAAAGCTGTTGTAGGCCCAGGTGCGGGTATCTGTGCGGTAGGCGCCGTCGTTCGGGTTGCCCACGGTGGTCAGGCGGGTGCTGGCGGTGTCTGCCGTGGTGGCCAAATTGCCCCCGCCGTTGCTGTTGTTGCGCAGCGCATCTTCCACCGTCAGGTCCACGCCCGCTGTCAGGTGGTGTTTCATGCCACCCAGGTCGAACTTGTTGCTGTAGTCGCTTTGTATCTGGGTGATGTCGCTGATGCCGCGGCGCCCTTTGAAGTTGTTGCGGCTCAGCACCGTGTCGGCCGTGGGCAAGTTGGTCAAACTGATGGCTTGGCCATCTGGCTGGCTGGTTGCACCAGCGAACGAGACCACGGTAGCCCACAAGTCCCGCTCATATTCGCCATGCCGCAGGGTGGTTTTGAGCTCCTCATCGGCACTGAAGCGGTGGGTGTGCGAAACCGACAGTGCGGTTTGTTCACTCTGCAGGTAGTCGCTGGCCAGGCCATAGAAGTTTTTGGCATCCAGCGTCGGCACGATGTATCGGGTGGGGTCGCCAGCAACACCGGTCAGCAACTGGGGGCTGTTGTAGTTGGGGCGTTCCTTGGTTTTCAGGTGATAGAGATCAACCTGGAATTCGTCGCGCTCGCCGATGCCCGTGCGCCAGCTGGCCGCGATGCCTTCGCGGTCATTTTTGGCGCCCCAGTTGTCAGTGTCTTGCACCATCGCGTTCAATCGGATGGCGCTGTTCTGGCTGAGTCGTTTGTTCAGGTCCACTTGGGCGCGCTTGTGGTTGCCGCTGCCCACACTCAGTTCGGCCTCGTAGCGGTCCATCAGGAAGGGTTGCTTGGTCACCTGGTTGACCACGCCGCCGGTGGAGCCCTTGCCAAACAGCATGGAGGCAGAGCCTTTGAGCACTTCCACTCGGTCGGTCGCGAAGGTGTCGCGGGTGATCAGTTGGCCCTCGCGCATGCCATCGCGGTAAATGTCGCCGGCCTGGCTCAGGGAGAAGCCGCGCAGGCGCACGTCCTCTTCGCCTGTTTCGCCGGCCAGGAAGGTCACGCCTGCGGTGGCTTTGAGCACGTCACGGAAATCGTCAAGGTTGCGGTCGTCCAGCAAGCGTTCCGTCATCACGGTGACGTTCTGGGGAATGTCGCGCAACTGTTGCTGGCCTTTGCCAATGCGGGTGTCGGTGGCGCGGAGCGTGCTTTTAGCTTTGATTTCGGCGGGCTCCGCCTGTTCGGTTACCGTCACGGTGGACAGCGTGGCCTCGACGGTGGGAGCGGTTTGTGCAATGGCACTCAGGGAACTGGCCAGCAGCATGGCGCCCAAAGGCAGCAGCGCCGGCTTGTGGGCTTGAGGCAAAGTGTCAGCGGTGGGCAGGCGTCGTGCAACGTCGGCCAGGTCAATCGAACGGGACATGTTTCAGCGGTTCAAGGTAGGTTGTTGGCTGGCTGAAACGACGAACCGTTTTGGCTGGCTGGTAAAGTTCAGGTGAATTTTATATGCAAATGAGAATGGTTCTCACATGCAGTTGTATAAATGAAACAGGCGCAAAAAAACCGGCTTGAGCCGGTTGTGGGACAGGGCTAGCGTGCTCGGCCATCAGGCGGGAACGGCGGGCATCACCTCGTTTTGAAGGTGTGCCATCCGGGCGCTGAAGCGGCATTCCGCCCAGATCTGCCGCGCAGCGCCTTCGCACTTGCCGCACTGCGTCGCCACCCCATGTTCCAGCTGGAGATCGTCAAAGCCCGCGCCTTGCTGGGCGCAACGGGCGATGGTTTTGTCGCTGACACGGTGGCAAACGCACACGATCATGGGGAAGGCTCCTAGTAGCTACGTCAATGATAATGATTCGCGTTGATAAAAGCAAGCGGGGCGCAAAAAAGGCGCCGAAGCGCCTGGGTCATGCTGGGTTTGGAGGTTTCACTCCACATCACCCATAATGCTTTGCTGGTAGTTCTGCAGGCCCACCTTGTCGATCAGATCGATCTGGGTTTCCAGAAAATCGATGTGTTCCTCGGTGTCGTCCAGGATTTTCAGCAACAAGTCGCGGGACACATAGTCGCGGGCCGCCTCGCAGTGGGCGATGCCTTCCTTGATGGTGACCTGCGCACCACGCTCCAGCGCCAGATCGCTGTTCAGCATTTCGGGCACATCTTCGCCAATGTTCAGCTTGCCCAGGTCTTGCAGGTTGGGCAGGCCGTCCAGCATAAAAATGCGGTTCATCAGCCAATCGGCGTGCTTCATCTCGCCGATCGACTCCTCGTATTCTTTCTTGGCCAGCTTGTCCAGGCCCCAGTGCTTGAGCATGCGGTAGTGCACAAAGTACTGGTTGATGGCGGTCAGCTCGTTTTTGAGTTGCGCCTGCAGGTGAGAGATGACTTGTGCATCGCCTTTCATGGGAGACTCCTTGTTGTGTCAGCTTGGAAAGTTTAGTCCTTGTTGCCCATGTCGTGAGCATGAACGCAGCGCGAGGGAAAATCTATGGGCCGGATAGAAACTATTAATAATAAAAACCGATTGTCTTCAGCTATGATTCAAGGGTTTTCTCGATCCTCGATAACCTCTAACCCAAGGAAACCTCATGTCCCTGATCAACACCGCCGTTCAGCCTTTCAAAGCCCAAGCTTTCCACAACGGCAAGTTCGTTGAAGTTACCGAGCAAAGCCTGAAGGGCAAGTGGTCTGTGCTGATTTTCATGCCGGCCGCTTTCACCTTCAACTGCCCGACCGAAGTGGAAGACGCCGCTGACAACTACGCTGAATTCCAGAAAATCGGTGCCGAGGTCTACATCGTGACCACCGACACCCACTTCAGCCACAAAGTTTGGCACGAAACCTCCCCCGCCGTGGGCAAGGCCAAATTCCCGCTGGTGGGTGACCCGACCCACGCCCTGACCAACGCTTTCGGCGTGCACATTCCTGAAGAAGGTCTGGCCCTGCGCGGTACCTTCGTGATCAACCCCGATGGCGTGATCAAGACCGCCGAAGTGCACAGCAACGAAATCGCCCGTGACGTGAAAGAAACCCTGCGCAAACTGAAAGCTGCTCAGTACACCGCCGCCAACCCCGGCCAAGTGTGCCCGGCCAAGTGGAACGAAGGCGCCAAGACCATCGCCCCGTCGCTGGACCTGGTTGGCAAGATCTGATCTGGCCGCGCTGAGCCATCGATATCGATGGAAAGCTGAAGGGTGCCGCCGATGGTGGCACCCTTTTTTATTACCTCTTGGCTGCCGATCGATTTTGACTATAAATAGATTTTAAATAACAAATATTGAATCCAATAGTTTTTATTTAAAATTTGTGCATTGCAGCGAAAGCTACAAAACTCTGAAACCCTTTGAACCGACCTGGAGGAACCCCCATGCTTGATGACACCTTGAAAGCCCAATTGCAAGCGTACTTGCAGCGCGTCACCCAGCCGTTCGAGCTGGTGGCTTCGCTGGACGAATCGGCCAGCGCCCAGGAAATGAAGGCTTTGCTGGAAACCATTGCTGGGCTGTCGGACAAGATCACCGTGCGCACCGACGGCAATGACGCGCGCAAGCCGTCGTTCAGTCTGCACCGCACTGGCACCGACATGAGCCTGCGCTTTGCGGCCATTCCGCTGGGTCACGAGTTCACCTCGCTCGTGTTGGCGTTGCTGTGGACCGGCGGCCACCCGCCCAAGGTCGAGCCTGAGGTGATCGAGCAGATCAAGGGCCTGGACGGCGACTACAACTTCGAGGTCTACATGTCCTTGAGCTGCCACAACTGCCCGGACGTGGTGCAGGCGCTGAGCCTGATGGCCGTGCTGAACCCCAAGGTCAAGACAGTGGTGATTGACGGCGCCCTATACCAGCAGGAGGTGACGGACCGCGAGGTGATGGCTGTACCCATGGTGTACCTCAACGGGCAGGTGTTCGGCTCCGGTCGCATGCTGATTGAAGAGATTGTGGCCAAGCTGGACACGAAATCGTCCGAGAAAGAAGCAGCCAAGTTGAGCGCGAAGGACGCCTTTGACGTGCTGATGGTGGGCGGTGGCCCCGCTGGCGCGGCGGCTGCGGTGTATGCGGCGCGCAAGGGCATTCGCACCGGTGTGGTGGCCGAGCGTTTTGGCGGCCAGGTGAACGACACCATGGCGATCGAGAACTACATCTCGGTGCTGGAAACCGACGGTCCGAAATTTGCCGCCGCCCTGGAAGCGCAGGTGCGCCACTACGAGGTGGACATCATGAACCTGCAACAGGCGGCCAAGATCGTGCCGGCGGCGCAAGAGGGCGGTTTGGTGGAGGTGCACCTGGCCAACGGCGGCGTGCTCAAGTCGCGCAGCGTGGTGCTGTCCACCGGGGCGCGCTGGCGCAACGTGAACGTGCCTGGCGAGCAGGAGTACAAGAACAAGGGCGTGGCCTATTGCCCGCATTGCGACGGCCCCTTGTTCAAGGGCAAGCTCACGGCGGTGATCGGCGGTGGCAACTCCGGCGTCGAGGCGGCGATCGACCTGGCCGGCATCGTCGCCCACGTCACGCTGCTCGAATTCGCCGACACCCTGCGCGCCGATGCCGTGCTGCAGAACAAGCTCTACAGCCTGCCCAACGTCACCGTCATCAAGTCGGCGCAAACCACCGAAGTGACCGGCGACGGCCAGAAGGTGAATGGCCTGAGCTACAAAGATCGCGCAACGGATGTCGTGCACCACATCGAACTCGAAGGCGTGTTCGTGCAAATCGGCTTGGTGCCCAACACCGAGTTTTTGAGAGGCACCTTGGAGCTGAGCAAGTTTGGCGAAATCGTGATCGATGCCAAAGGCCACACCAGCATACCCGGCGTGTTTGCGGCAGGTGATTGCACCACCGTGCCCTACACGCAAATCATCATCGCGGCGGGC
>JACCDQ010677835.1_pt1 | contig 16995 bp, 15 predicted proteins | sample 7446031 | NCBI WGS metagenome assembly JACCDQ01 (sample SAMN15323442, study PRJNA562643) | freshwater metagenome | isolation source: river surface water | place: USA:Blue River Watershed | collected 2017-08-17
GAAACGTGATTTTCTTAGACGGCTCAACTGAAGGTATGGATCGCACCATGAAGCAAATGATGGCAAACGACCTTGTGAAGAAAAAATAACGCACAAATCAGAGATTTGTGATTCATGAATTGTGATTTGTGAATCATGATTTATGATTCATGATTTGGAATGTTTTAAATGATTGTAGGGACGCGATAAATCGACCTCCCTACAATTATAATTTGTTTAAACTCGAAAAATCGAATTGGTTTTCAACATTGTATTAACGGTATTCATTGTGCAATTCTCCATGCTCCATTCTCCATGCTCCATTCTCCGTGATTTACTAACTAATCATTAGTGATTAGTTAGTAAATCATACGCCTGCGCTTCCGCCATATTCCATTCCAACCAACCTTTGGCTTCCCATTTTTTTATAAAAGTCATTTTTCGGTACTTGATGGTGTTGACGTATTGAAGCGGATCCAAATACACGCGCTTGTAATAACTGAAGGAACCCCCTACGCTTGATTCATCAGAACTTCCAATTGAACTTTTACTGAAACGCTCCATTTGACGTTGATCCATCGTTCGAACTTTTTCCAAGGGCTGATCCAAATAGGGAAGAGCGCTGTCTGCTAATGTTGCCAAATAGTTGAGGTGAACGAATGATGAATTGGATTTGCTGAAATTGTATTGGGCAATAATGCGATCCCAATTGAATGCCGAAGAAATAACTAAAACTATCAACAGCGCATTGGCATTCGTTCGCACCATAAAATAAGCTGAACGAACTTTTGATATTTTTAAAAACACCGTGAAAAGGGCAAACAAACAAAGCAGAAGAAAAAAGACAATTGCAATGCGTTTGTAGGCCAAGGCATAATATTGAATATAATACCAATTGCGAATTCCGACCGAAACAACTAAAATGGCATTTTGAAAAATCCAGATGTAACTCAAGCGCTTTAACAGTGCATTTTTATGATAAAAATTTAAGTTCTTGCGGAAGAAATACAAGACCAAAATCATTGAGACAAGAATGGAAACCAATAACAAATACGTTCCTTGATGTACGAAATCTTTTAAATATTGACCTTCCCATTTAAAGTTGAACCAGACATAGGAAATATCCATGATGTTTAAGAACAATAGCAAGGCATTTAAAGATAAAAACAAGAACACAGCCGCTCTGTATTCATTGACAAGAGAAAGCAAACGGAAAACGCTGTTTTTGCGAACTTTTATGCGGAATAATTGATCCGTGTGCGCATTGTCGCGCTCAATTGCTGTTTGATTTTTCCGTCTTAAGAAAAAGAAACTGCCCAACATAATTCCAAAAATGAGGACAAGCATTGCATTGATTTCCAAATAATTCAATAATGTGATGATGAATTGTCCCAATTGATCAAAGAACCAAGAAAAGTAAGCACCAAACTTTGGGTTCGAAGCACTGTAAATACTGATGAATACCAAAATGATAATAAGTGGAATTAAGAAAATTCTAATGCGTCGAAAGCGAAAAGTGAAACGAGAATTGCGTTTGTTTTTGAGGCTAATTTCCTTGGGGAAAAGTCCTTGAGCAATAACAAACGTAGAAACTGAATTTAACGAAACGTAGGCAAGCGAGCGAATTTCTGGTGCAGCTATACTTCCAACCAATAAAAAGAAGCTTAGGAAATTGACGAAAAAGCTCAAGTTAGAATGGTGCAGTACCGTAAAGATTGCCGTTAGCACAACAGCCGAAAAACCTAATAAGTGTAATTTGTTCTTAAGGTTAACAGCTCGATCAACAACTAGCCAAGAGAGAATTAGGATTTCATAAATGAGTAAATTCAGTCCCAATGCTTGTTTGTAGAAGAGTAGGGTAAACACAATGGCGCTCGCAACAACTAGCCATCCAACTTTCATCGATTTCATACGTTTGTTTTTTGCAGAACGGTCAAAAGAAATCAATCGTATTTGATGGAATGGATTTTAAGATTTATTGGGAAATAAAAAACGGTTAACTGAAGAATCAATTAACCGTTTTTCTCTTTAATATGAATAATCTTATTCTTTCTTGCGCGATGCAATTTCTTTGTCTAGTTGTTCGATTGCGACTTGTAATTCAGCTACTTCTTTTTCAAGTTGCGTTTTTTTCTCAGGTCTTAACAAAGCTCCTTTTGCGTTTAAACTTACTTTGCGATTTGTTAACATGGAATTGTAACGAATGTTTAATTTATGTAAACTCACCAAACTCATAGCTGACATTTCATCAGCACTTGCGATTGAAAACTCCTCTTCTTCCTCTTCTTTTGTGTCCTCCTCTTTTGAAGATTCTTTTTTCTCTTCTTTTTGTTCCTTGGCTTCAGTTTCCTTCTTTTCTGTTTCTTTAGCTTCTTTTTCTGTTGATTTAATTTCTTCATTTTGCTTTTCAGCTGGCGGAACAATTTTTTGCTCTTGAACAGCCATTCCTCCGAACAGTATTCCAGCTTTTTGGTCAGCTTTCAACTGATCTTCTTCTGCTTTTAAAGCATCTTCTCGGTCATTGAATCCAGTTTTTTCTGCTTTATTTAAAGGCATGTTTCCCTTTGCAATCATTGCGTTCGTTTTTTCAAGCTTCACTTGATTCATATCACGGTCAATTTCCAATAAACGAATCTCGTAATTTAAATCGCTTTCTTCTTTTGAACCAACTGTTACAGTTGAACGTTCTTTTTTCTTTTTGTCAATTTTCGCTGAAAGATTCGCTATTTTGTTCTCGTACATGGCTTTCGAATTCTGCATTCCTTGCGCTTGAGTTGCAGCTAAATCGGCCGCTTCTTGTTTACGCTCGGCTTCTTCACGTGCTAACTTTTCTTCGGTCGTTTCTTCTTTTACAACTGGGGCAGTAGTTGTTGTTGAATTAGATGAAGATGACGAAGCATTTGAACTGTTCGAAGAGCTTGAAGAGGAAGATGATTTCATACAATCATTTAAAGTTAATCCCCATGCAGCTTCCATCATTGAAACGGGCATACCAGTTTCCTTTAACATTGGTTCAAAATCAAAATTACATTCACCATTATCTTTCAAGGTGATATAACCATTAACATCCCATTTCTTTTCCCCATTTGGAGTAGTTTTAATTCCGCTGGCATTGATACTTAACGAAATTAATTTCACGGAACTAAATTCAACATAACCCTTATCATCCGTTTTTCCTTTTGCTAAGGGAACGTCACCATTTTTAATTGTAACATCCCAAAAACACAACGGTGCACCTTTGTAAGTGAACGTCATTTTAACATTCATAGTTTGTTGGGAAAAACTAGCTAGTGTGGTAAAAACGAAGAGGCTGATCAAAAAAACGGATTGCTTCATAGTCGATATTTTTCAATTTAAAGTTCTAATTTACATTATTTTGTTGGTTAGATTTAAGAGAAATTAACAGATGAGTTCAAACAATACTATTATTGAAGCGTTTGATAGTAAAATTGATATCATGAAAACTACGATTTATTCCCTGTTGAGTTCACTTCTCTTTTTAACGATTTCGATGAGCTCATGTGCAAACAATTCAACGACATTTATTCAAAATGATGTCAAAAAAGGAAAAGTTGCAAATGATACGATAACTCTTGGAGGTGGCTGTTATTGGTGCGTTGAAGCAGTTTATGAACGTTTGGATGGAGTAGTGGATGTTTATTCAGGATTCTCTGGAGGTTCAATTGAAAATCCGACGTATGAACAAGTTTGTACGGGAAGAACAGGTCATGCGGAAGTTGTTCAAATTGCGTTTGACTCAACAATTACAACCGTTAAAGATATTTTGGAAGTCTTTTTTGTTGTGCATGATCCAACAACATTGAACAAACAAGGGCATGATGTCGGAACACAATACCGTTCAGTGATTTTTTACCATTCTGACGCACAAAAGGTGATTGCCAAAGAAGTGATCGCTGCTTTAGAAAAAGAAAAAGTATTCAATGCTCCTATTGTTACGGCTGTTCAGCCAATGACTGTTTTTTATGAAGCGGAAGATTACCACCAAGATTATTACGAGAAAAATCCCGATCAATCCTATTGTCAATTAGTGGTGCGACCAAAAGTTGAAAAATTCGAAAAGGTTTTTGGAAAACACTAATTTTTCAAACAGCGAACAGCAAACCCTTGAGCTTTAAGTGGTAATTCATGCAAGTGTAATTCAGAACTGAAGTGGTGGATCAAGATGGCTTTTTCGTTTTTATCTGTTTTTACCCAATAGGCTAATTGATCACCTGTTCCCTGAAATTGCTTGTCGGACAAATATGACAATGGAACCGCATTGAAGCCTAGTTGATTTGTTCCGTTTCCACTTTTTAAGCCTGAGGAAACGAAGCCGGTTCCTTGGCACAAGTTGCAGGTGTTTACTGAATCTTCAGATAGTGTATGAGGACACAAAACCTGTTGTTCAAAATCGCTCCATCCGTTCGTGCTTTTGATGGTCTGACCAATAGTTGGTCCAGCAAATTGTTGTAATTTATTCCAATCTTCTTCCGTTGAAATATGCCAACCATTCGGTGCAAGTCCGCGTTCATCTTGAATCGCATACCAATTATACAGTTTCGACGATTTATTTGTTGAAGTAGTATCAAAATTAGGATAACACCACATTGCTTTTTTGTGGGTATAAGCATTTTCCCATTCTTCTAATGACAACGCTTGCGGTAAAGTATCACCATTGCTGAAAGTAAATACATTTAAATTCTGAGTCATCCATTGTTGAGTGCCGATTCGAACACTGATGTAAAAGTTTGCTGGAGCAGATTCATGCACCGCATACGACTGAACAATCGAATCTGATTTTGGCCCTTGTAAGGTTTTTATTGTTTTGTTTTTTGATTGAATGATTAAGGAATTCAAACTATCAATTTGATGATACAAACGTTTTTCCTCGGCAGCATCAAGCGATGAAAGATAAGCCAATTGACTTAGTTTTTGCTCCAATAATTGAATGGTGTTTTGTTGTTGGCGTTGATCTAAATCTGCTTTCTTTTGTAGTTCATCTTTGTCATACGTGACTTTCTTAAGTATCAATTCTTGCTCAAAATTGACGCGTTTTAAACTATCAATTTGTTTTGTTAGCAGATCAATTTGCTCTTGTTTGCTTTGTCCGAAGCAAGAAGAAACAATAACTAAAAAAGTAAAACTTAAAAGTTTTTTCATGTTTATCAGTTGTTATGGAAGATTTCAAAGAAATACATCCTTGTAAAACATTGAAACATGATTATCTGTGTGGTTCGACCAAGTAGTAGACAAGAGTAAATATAAAAAAAATCCAATTTGAAATGAAAAAGGATTTTATCTTTATCCAAGAATTGAAGTCATGCCAAGAGAAGATTTAGTAGAAATTGAAGCACCATCGGTTGAAACAAAGAATGAAATCAAACCGTTGATTCAAGAGGAAAAACAAACGGTTGTTCATTGTTCTATGCCTTGTCAAATTGGAATGGGAGCGAGAATTTGGAAATCTACTTATTTGATTACCGATGGAGGCATAAAGATTCCATTATTATTTTGGGATGGTATAAGTCAAGCGCCTTATTGGACAATCATTGAGCACAATGGTTTTTTTAAATTCACTTTATTTTTTGGAGGCTTACCCAATGATTGCAAAACATTTACTTTAAAAGAGGAAATTCCAGAACCTGGTGGATTTGAAGTAAAAGGTATTCGAAGAAATAAATCGGATGTATATCGTGTGACGGTATTTTAGAATGTAAGAAATCACATCAAGCGGCTTTTTTTATCTTCAAAAACTGAGATTTTGTTTATTTTCGCAAAGAGCCACAACACGAAAAATGAAACTTAAAAGTACGAAATCTTCTTTTTTTATCATTGGATTTTTATTGAACTGCTTTTGTTCATTTGCTATTCAAAAAGAAGTTAAATCAAAAAGTATTACTCTTGAAATTCATCAACGTTATTTAACAGAAGCGTTTGAATTAACCAAAAATACAGTTGGCTTTTCAGCGCCAGTTGCAGGAAGATCATATAGTTATTTTGCAATTAGTATGTATGAAAGTTCAGTTGAACAATTTCCTGAACTTCAATCTTTATCGAATCAACTTAACGGCTTTCAGCGAGTAACCTGGAAAAAAGAAGGACAAGCAATCAATTGGGCTGTTGTCGCCGATGCGGTTGATTTTGAAGTCTTAAGTTATTTCTACAGAAATATGCCTCCTTCGAATCTTGAAAAATTAAATACACTTCACGATTCGATTCAACGTAAAGTGAGTAAAAAATGCTCATCGTCGATAAGAACCTATTCGTTGAATTATGCACATGAACTTGCTCAAGAAATCATTGCTTGGTCAAAATTGGATGGCGCCGATGATTGTTTCGATAAGAATTTTCCAGAATCCTATGATCCTCCTGTTTGTGAAGCCTGTTGGAAGCGAACACATCCTGGATACATAGTGGCTATGCAACCGTATTGGGGATCAAATCGCCCGCACATTAAAACTAGTCCAGATGTTGCCAAAGACTGTAAGGTATTTCCATTTTCAACAGATACAAGTTCTATCATGTATCAAGAGGCAAAAAATGTATACATTAATTCATTAACTAAAAATCCAGAATACGAAGTGATTGCTGAGTTTTGGGATGATGCATCCGGATTTACAGGCACGCCGGCAGGTCATTTTTTCTCGATTGCTCAGCAAATGTCGAAGAAATATAAGTTGTCTTGCGATCAAACGCTTGAACTCTATGTTAAACTTGGAATTGCAATCAATGAATCATTCATTCAAGTATTCAAGTACAAGTATCAATACAATTTAATTCGACCGATTTCCTACATTCATAAATACATTGAAAATCAATTTAACACACGTTTGGCGACGCCTCCTTTTCCTGAATATCCATCAGGACATTCAATGCAATCAGGCGCGTCAACGCAAGTAATGAAGTCATTTTTTGGAAATGAAATTTTGATTGAGGACGCGACGAATAATTTTAGAAAAGACATTGATGGACGCACAAGAGTTTATCAAAGCTTCGATGAAATGGCTGAAGAAATTTCAATTTCTCGTTTTTACGGAGGAATTCATTACAAACGAACCTTAGATGAAAGTTTATTGTTAGGTAAGAAAATGGGAGATTTCATTGTTGAAACTGTAAAATGCAGAAAATGAAAAAGGGTAGTTTGAATGTATTTTTATTTTTTCTAACACTTCTGCTATTTGTAAATTCAGGACGAACTCAAAAGCTGTTTACGGAAGTGAGCAGTGAGATTGGTGTTGATTACAAATATCCAGGAACAGATTTACAAATGGCAGGAGCTGGGTTGGTCGTGATTGATGTAAACAATGATGGCTGGGAAGATTTCTATCAGTGTGGCGGAGTATTTGATTCCAAGCTTTGGTTGAACAAAAAAGGGAAATTTCAGGATGCTTCAAAAGAATATGGATTTGAGACATTGAACGGTTATTTCGTTCAAGGAGCTTTAGCGTTCGACTTCGATAATGATGGTTTTGACGATTTATTCATTGCCAATTATGGGGTTGGAATGGAACGCGGTGATAAAAAGAAATCCGTAATGATGAGCAATCAAAAAGGAAAAGGTTTTGTAAAGATGGAAATCGATTCATTGCCAATAGGAGATTATACATCAGCTACAGCTTGCGATGTCAACAAAGATGGCTTCACCGATTTGTACATAACTAATTATGTCATTACAATGGGTGAAAAAGAGATTGATTCTCTAAGTGGTATTATTGGGTATGATGGCATTTGTTTGGAAAATCGGCTATTAATTAATGTGAATGGAGAACGATTTGTTGAGCGTGGAAAAAGCTATGGAGTCGATGATATTGGCTGTGGATTGGCAGCACATTTTTCTGATATTGATGGAGATGGAGATCAAGATTTAATGTTAGCGAATGACTTTGGGACTTGGACAAATCTTGGGAACAAGTATTTTCGAAATGATTTTCCAGTGCCTCATTTTACAGACCTTAGTGACTCAGTTGGCTTCAATCAAAAAATGTATGGAATGTGCATTGGAGCAGTTGATTATGATCAAGATGCAGATTTAGATTATTATGTGACAAACATTGGGCAAAATTACTTTTTACATTATGATGGAAAGAAATTTGTTGACGATGCGAAACAAACCAATTTGGATTTAACCTATGTAAAAGACTCGACCAGAGGAACGAGCTGGAGTTCCTTGTTTTTTGATTATGAATTTGATGGAGATCTTGATTTTTACCTTTCAAAAGGAAATGTTCTGGCTTTAACACCAAAAACAGCTTTCAAAGATCCTAATAAATTCTTTATCAATAAAAATGGGAAATTTGTTGATGTTACGGATAGTTCTGGTGTAAATTGTGTTTTATCTCATCGCGGTGCAGCTTTTCTAGATTATGATCATGACGGTGACATCGATGTTGTTTCAAATGTTGTGAAATTGCCCTGGGCTTCATTTGCCAAATTAGAACAGAAAATTAAAATTTACCGCAACGATGTTCAACCAATGAATCATGTAAAAATTAAATTGATTGGTGTTGATGGTGTAAATTCGAATTGTTTCGGAACAACGATTGTTTCAGAACAACAAGGGAAAAAAATGATCCAGGAAGTAGATGGTGGAAGTGGTCATGCATCGCAATCTACGCGCTTTTTGTATGTGGGAATAGGAGAAGAGAAGAAACTAGATGGTCTCACAATTCATTGGACGAATGGAACACAAACTATAGTTGAAAATTTAAATCCACTTCTGGATTATACCATCTATTCGAATGGCAAAATAATGACGAGTAAGAAGAAATAACACGGTCTTTTGTGACTTTTTAAAGCTTCTACATTTTGGAAGAAAAAAGTCAATGAAATTTCTTGCAGTCGTTTTCCTATTTCTTTCGTTTCAGATCTATGCTCAATCTAGTTATTTAGTCCCTTGTATTTTGAGTAAAACCGTTTATGCGGATTTTCCAACTCGACTTTCATTTTACTGCGATTCATGCGCCATGAATTATCAATTTTCAGTCTGGAATGGAACGATTATTCAGAAAGACAGTTTCTTTTATTTACTACCAAATGAACATGTGTTAAGATGCATGGTTCAAGTGATTGACAAGAAAAAACGACGCTTACTAGGTACGTATAATTTGGATGTCATTCCTTTGCCAGAACCCTCGGTTTATATTGATACAATTAGAAGTGGAAATAACTTGCGCCATTTACCGTCTAATGTGAGTGTTGGAATCGTTGGAATTTATTCTGGTGAAATTGTGCAGTTTAAATTGCTCAGTTTTCAATTGTTTATTGAAGGATTGACGCCTGCTTGGGTTACTGCTGGAGAATTCATTGAGGAAAAGGAGCAAAATCAAATTGCTGAAAAACAAAAAGACGGAAAGCAGACTAAAGTAAATGTGATTTGCCAATTTATTGATCACAAAAATCGCATTCGGAATATTGGTGGTTGGTTTTACATATGAACGAACTCCACGAGAATGAAGTTCGTTCAGTGCTTGTTAATGATCAGCCACTACAGCTTTATTCGATTTTTTATAACGTATCAATAAGACGACTGGAATACAGGTTAAAACCAACGCACCAACAGCAAAAAATCCTTGGTCATAACTTACCAATGCTTGTTGTTTAAAGAGCATTCCTTCCATGGCTTTATTCGCTAAAACTTGCGCTTCTTCAAGCGAATATCCTCGCCCAACATAATTCTGAGTGAAAGTTGCTATACGCTCTCTTGCGATTGAATTGGAATCCGAAATGTAACTAATCATGCTTCCGCGAACTTCCGCATTTTTGTTTGTCAGAAACACATTGATCAAGGCGATTCCAACGGAACCTCCCAATTGACGAATCATGTTAGCCAATCCAACTGCTTGTGCCATGTCTTTTCCTTGCAGTCCTGAAACTGCTAATGTTAAAATTGGCGACATCATGAAAGCCAAGCCCATGCCGCGCAGTGCAAACGGGAAATAAAAATCCCATTCAGAAGAATCTGGCGAAGAGAATGAAAGGATCATCAAAAAGAAAAATGTCATGACAATTCCTGAGATAATGATCTTCTTCGGATTTACACCATTGTTTAACATTTTACCAACTAAAGGCATGGAGAATGCTGCGAAAAGTGCACCAGGAATCATGAAAAGTCCAGTTTGAGTGGCAGTCCAACCAAGTGATATTTGCACGAACAAAGGAAAAATGAATACCGAGCCGAACAACATCAATCCGAGCATGAAATTCATAATACTTCCCATCACCAAGTTATAACTTCGGTACAAACGAATGTTTACAGCTGGATAATCGATGGATAATTCCCTTAAAATAAAGGCGACTAAAGCCAAAAACGCTAAGATTGAAACAGCAAGTATTTCCGGACTTTGAAACCAATCGTTGGCTGTTCCTTCCTCTAAAACATATTGAATACTTCCGACGGAAAGAACCAAAAAGATGATTCCCCAATAATCAATTTTAGTTGGTTTTACAGCGCCAGGTCGGTCGGTAACATACGTCCAAGAAAGAATCGCAGCAATCACACCGATTGGAATGTTCACAAAGAAAATCCAATTCCACGACAAGTTATCGGTGATTAATCCACCAAGTGTAGGACCGAAAGTTGGTCCGATAATCATTCCCATTCCAAAAATAGCATTGGCTGTAGAAATTTTATTCGGAGGAAATGCACCGATGATAATTGTTTGAGCAGTTGAGAGTAATCCTCCACCGCCTAAACCTTGCACAAATCTCCAAAATACGAGCATCCACAAGTTGGTTGAAAAGCCACACATCAATGATGCAAAGGTGAAAATGATTACAGATGCAGTAAAGTATGTTTTACGACCAAAAAAGTCAGAAAGCATACTCGTCAATGGAATAATAATTACGTTGGAAATAGCGTAAGCCGTTACCACCCATGCAATTTCTGTTGTTGTTGCACCAATGCTTCCACTGATTTCACGCAGGGAAACATTGACAATCGTTGCATCGATTAATTCGAGTACAGCACAACTAATCGCAGTGATAATTAAAATCCATTTTGTGGCCCCAGTAGGGTAAACTGTTTCGGGCACTGGAATTGCTTGCGCCACGCTTACTTGATTTTAACAGTTACGAATGCACTTAAACCTGGGAACAATTTTGCAATTTCATCTTTTGATAAATTGTCCAATGCGATTTTCAATGGAACACGTTGAACAATTTTTACAAAGTTTCCTGTTGAATTATCAGGAGGTAAAAGCGAGAATTTTGCACCCGTTGCACCTATGTACGATTCAACATGTCCGTGTAAAGTCATTCCTGGGTATGCGTCGATTTCAACTTCAACAGATTGTCCTGGATGGATTTTATTCACTTGCGTTTCTTTGAAATTTGCTGTGATCCACAAATGTGTGTTGTCAATAGTTGAACACAACGGCTGACCTGCAGTGATGAATTGACCAACTTCTACACTTCTTTTCGAAACAACACCGTCACAAGGCGCTTCGATTGTTGCATAATCCAATTGTGTTTTAGCAAGTACTAATTCAGCTTCACGCTGACGAACCAATGCTTCAGCTAAAGCAATCATCGATTTTTGACCTTCAGCTTGTGAACGAACACCCATTGATTGTGCTGAGGAAGCCTTGAATTGATTTTGAGCCGATAAATACTGCGCTTCAGCAACATCTACTTCTGCTTTGATATTGTCCAATTCTGCTTTTGTAGCTGCTTTGTCGTCGTACATGTTTTTGATGCGCTTGTAGTCTTCTTTCAATTTTGCTAAACGCGTTTTTGCAATCGAAATAGATTGTTGCGTTGTTTCACTTGACATACTTGCTGCGTCTGCGTTTTGTCCGCTAGCTACGGCATTTGTTTTCACTGCTGCTAAGTTCGCTTTTGCGTTTTCCAAGGCAGCTTCAGCTTGAGCAACTTTCGCTTTCAATTCAGTATCTTCAATTGTAATCAATAAATCACCTTTTTTAACCAATTGATTGTCGGTAAAATGGATTGTTTTTACATAGCCACCAACGCTCGAACGAATTGGAACGATATCAGCATCAATTTGTGCATTATCCGTTTTTTCATAATTTGCTCCAAGGATGTAATTGGTTACAACAGCAATTAATACCACGGCTGCAATTCCGATAAAAATGAAAACCTTTTTTCCTTTTTTTGCTTGTTTATCTTCTGACATACGATTGTTTTTTCTTAGTTATAAATTAATTTCTCTTCTTCTTTGATTAAAATTTGATTCCTTTTGTAGTGTTGTAGCCTGATTGCGCATTCATCAATTTTATTTCATGAATTTTCTGGTTCAATTTAGCGGACATTTCTTCGTTCAATTGAGTTGTATAGGCTGTTACTGTGATTTTACCATTGTCCAATTGGGATGCTCCAGTTGTTGCAACATTGTGACGTTTTTCAACAATTAGCTTGTCTTTTTCAATAACTGTTTGCATTGAATTTAGCTGCGCTTGCTGCGTCGTAAGAGCAGTTTGAACGGATAAATCAAATGTTTCACGTTGAACAGAAATCATTTGTTTATTGATTTCATAACGCGTTTTTTCACGATTCAAACCGTACAATGAACTCATGTTCCAACGAACAGTAAGATTTGCACTTCCGAAGAAACGTAGGTTTTGATTGATAAAGTTTGGACCGGGTCGGCCATAGTTTCCTGCAATTCCAACACTAATTTTCGGTAAAGCCAAACGGTTGGTTAATTTGTAACGCGAGTCAACCAAGGATTCCTGTAAAGAGAATAATTCGGTTTCTAAACGTGAGATTGGAGCTGATAAATTTACCTTTCCTCCAATAGGTGTCATCTCAAAAATGGTTGAATCATTAAAGGTTCTATTTGTTAACAAGGCCAAATTTTGATAAAGTGCTGTTAAATTTTCGGTTCCTTCAATGATTGATTGTTCCGTCTTTAATATTTCCGCTTCCAATTCATCAACGCTGCTAGCAAGCACTAATTCGTTTTTTGCACCAGATTCCAGATTCTTTTTGCGGTTTTCAAGGTTCGCTTTGAAAATCTTAAGCAATTCATTGTTTGAGCGAGTTAATAAAACACTTACATACAACTGATTCACTCGGTCGATCAATTTGTACAACTCCATTTCATTTTTTTGGACCTCGATTTGAGCATTGATGTGCTCAATGTTTTTTTGTTGTTTCGTTTGTCCTCCTTCAAAAAGGGTCTGATCTAAACTCACTTGTGTTAAATAAGAATCGTGAGGAAAGCCAGTTGCGAAACCTGGAATTGAAACTACCTCCGATTGGTAAACGCCCTGCGCAAGAAAGGATAATTTCGGAAACCAATTTTCATTGATTGCTTTCAATGAAACGTCAGAATTTTGCGTAATTAGTGCATTTTGACGTAACAAAGGATACTGTTTTTTTGCCCAAACAATACATGAATCAAGCGATACACTTGATTGCGAAAAGCTAATTGTATTGGTTAAAATGGCAAGTAGTGCGAACGTTTTTTTGAACATAAAATTTATTAATTTGAAAGTTTAAATGCGACGAATTCTTTGACGGATTGTTTGTGTTTTTCATTATTTGGATCAGACCAGGTTGTTTTACTTTTTTCAATGATTACTTTGAAAATCGGAGAAGCAACAAACGGGTAGGCGCACAACGAATGCAGATTCATTAGAAAAATCACAGGATCAATGTCTGGAATTTCTTTGAGCTCGATGCTTTCCTTTAAAACAGCAATCAGGGATGTCGATTTGTGATTTTTTATTTTGTGAACCTTGTCATGAAACAATTCAGGGTTTGTACTTATCTCTTTAATGATGAAAATCGACATCTGAGGATATTCCGTTAAAAAGTCAATCATCTGGTCGATGTAGCGATTGATTCGCTCAATAAGTGGCAATGACTTATCAGAAAAGATTTCCATTTGTAAAAAGTACTTTGATAAAGCGCCATCGAAAACGTGATCAAATAATTTCTCTTTGTTACGGAAATAATAGTGCAAAAGTGCTTTGTTAATTCCCGCTGTATCTGCAATATCTTGCATGCGCGCACCATAAAGACCATATTTCATGAAGACAGTTTTTGCAGCTTCTAAAATGCGTTCTTCCGTGTTTACATCTGTTAACTTCATAGTTTAATCTATTAGTTTAACCATTTGGTTAATGCAAAAGTAAAGCGATTTTCTGAATTAAAAAGAAAAATTGAAAATAAATTTACCCGGGTTGTAATTTGGGTTTATTTCAGCTTACGAATGTTGATATGAATCCAAATGGAACGACCTAAACGCAACATAATTGGATATACAACTACAAAAGCGATCAACATTCCTCCAAAAAACCAAAAAGGGGAAATTGTTTTGGAAACTAACGCACCAATTAAAAAAGGCAGTTCGGTTAGAATCACAATTGGATAACTTGTCCACAAAGCGCCAAGCCAAAATCCTGGTTCAATGCAGTATTTTTGTCCGCAATGCTCACATTTCTCAGGCATGTCTAACATATGCGTATAGCGAATCATTCCTTTGTAGGTGAACAAATCGCCTTTTGAACATTTAGGACATTTTAAAAGAAGTGTCGACGCAATGTGATTCATGGGACTAAAGTAATCATAAACTTGCTTGGTTGGCGAGCTGATTTTAACGACTTTTACAGAATGATTGCAAGATATATCTTCGCTCAAAGATTTGAATTATATGCTTAAACGACTGTTGTTTGTCTGTTTCTTGGTTTTATTGAACGCATGTTCAGTTCATCGTTCATTTAAATTGATTAAAACAGAACCTACTTCGCATGACTTGACGATTTATGAAAATTCATCTGCCACAGAATTGGAAGGGAATCAACCAATGGTAATGACTCAGTCAAATTATGTAAAAACTGAATCCATTCATTTGGAACCTACAATTTCTGCATTAAATGAAATGCATGAACTAGTCAGTACGAATAAGGATAAAGCCCTTGAACAAATTAAAAGCACGAATCAAAAAATAAAGAAATTCATTCATCAAAAAAAAATCCAACCAGCTGATAATTTCTGGTTGGACATGATTCGTGATTTCTTTCTTTTTTTATTAATAGGAATGCTTGTTGTGGGACTGATCGCAGCGATGATTGTTTACGGTAATCCTGTCGTTCAAACAATTGGTAAAGTCCTTGCGACAATAATTATCGTCATTGGTTTTTTTGCTCTTCTTTTTAGTTAATTACCATGCATATTCTTTGTCCCAGTCGTAGAATTTATCGATTTCACTCGAATGTTCTTTGATCCAAGCAACCACTTTTTTATCGCCTGAACTGGCGTAAACAATATAAGAGAATGTTTCTAGTTGTCCCGAATTCTTCATGTCAATGAAATAAGGCGCATAGTATTCCCAATAAAAACCATTGTTTCCTTTGTCTTTCTGTTCCTCCAATGAAGCGCACATGATATCCAATTTCGATTGTAACAATTGGGCTTTATTTTTCTTCTTATTTTTTTTGTCCATGTCCATTGCTGAACTCAATACTAGAATCATTTCTGTGGATGAAAAATTATTTGGTGCTACTTGACCATCAGCAGTAGAATCTGATTGCGTGAGAAAATCGGAGTCAATATTGATCGTTACTGAGTTTTTTCCAGTTTTAGAAACGTTCCCATTCAGTAAAGTTTCAAACGAACTTAAATTTTCCATCGCTCGAGTTCCTGTTGGTTCGATGACAAAAAAGCGGCAATAAGCTAAAACAGAAGGAATACGTTTTTCATTCATTTTTTGAAATCGTGCAATCGCATTGTGTGAGCCTGCGTGATTGGGATTGTATTTTGCTGCTTGTTGAAAGCATGTCAAAGCTTGATCATATTCTTTTAAACTGACATACGTTATTCCTTTGTTGAAATGCAACAAGTAATATTCAGGAAATTTTAAAATTCCTTCTTCATATACTTCAATTGATTCTTCCGGTTTTTTTTGACCATCCAAAGAATTTCCATACGCAACATACACAAGATTTAAATCTGGTTCATCAGGATACAATTCAATCGCTCTTTTCGCATTTTCGATTGCTTTGTCGAATTCATTGAGTGCGTTGTAACTGTTTGCTTTTTCAGCTAAAGCGTCGAAATTATCCTTGTCTAAAGCCAAAGCAGCATCATATTTCTTAATCGCTCCAAGGTAATTTCCATTGTCGTGGAGTTGAACTCCTTCAGAAATTAATTTGAGTGCTCCTTCTGGATCTTGAGCACGAAGAAAAGTTGATAATACAAGAAAAGTTAGTAAAAAAGTATGTTTCATGGTGGTTTAATTTTAAATTAGAATGTCAATGTATGAAAAAAAGTCATACGAAATTTAAAGAAACTTTTATTGCTCAATCAGGCTTAAGAAGTTTTCAAATTTCACAGGATCATTCTCATACGTCCATGTACCCAACAATTTTCCGTTTTCAGAATACATTACAAAATAGGGAAGACTTGTTGTTTTAAATTCTTTCATTTGGATGAAGGCATTTTTTTCGCCATAAGTAGTGAAGGTTTTTTTGTATTTCTTTTTGAAATATTTCACATCATTTGGATCCATCACAAGCGATTGATCACACATAACTTGATACACTGTAAATTGTTTCAAGCGTTCATGTATTCTTGATTCATTGAACCAGCTAGCTTCAATTTTTCGCGAATTTGCATTTGTGTATCCAGAGAAATAAAGCAAAATCGGTCGTTTATAATAAGTTCTATTCTCAAAAGTAGTTTTCAAATCATAAAAAGCGAGAAAAGTAATTTGATTTAGTTGCTGAGGAGGTGGAGCTTCATCTTCCAATTGGTTTACTTCCTCGGACGTGTAATTTTCTAAAACCTCAATAAATGTCAGTGTATCATTTTGATGATTTCCAATGTAGCTTCGAACATAATTTCGTTCATTTTCATTCGGAAAAAAATCTTTGAACGTTTGAAGATTCTGGTCAAAAAGAACGGTGTCAGCAATGCTATTAAGCAGAATCATACGTGTTTTAGAAATTTCATACGATTCACGATAAGCTGGACTTGCTTGAACTTCCTTTAATTCTTTCAACATGATAGCATATGAAAGCGTATCGTATTTTGTTAGATTAGCGGCCATGA
>JACCDQ011979342.1_pt1 | contig 16989 bp, 29 predicted proteins | sample 7446031 | NCBI WGS metagenome assembly JACCDQ01 (sample SAMN15323442, study PRJNA562643) | freshwater metagenome | isolation source: river surface water | place: USA:Blue River Watershed | collected 2017-08-17
ATTAAGCCGCCTTTTTACAGTTATTTTCTAATGCAAAATTTTGGGCAACATCGACCAAATCGCACAAATGAAAATAATGTGATTCGTTGATAACTTCGCCATGTGTTAAACCAAGGACATAACCCAGTAACGTATCTGACAGACTAAAAATAGCCGTTGGCGTTTTGGCACTAGACACCGACATTAAGCGATTAACAAAAACCTGATACCAAGCTGGCAACTTTAAAAAGTCGTCATGTTTGATAATGTTGAATAGAGAACTCTTGACGCGATCAGCTTGTTTTTTGGCTTGATTAGACATGATTAAGCTACTCCTTTTGCCTTAGCGATAACTTTTCTAGCTAAATAAAGCTCGCCGTCCTCGTTAAAATCACAACCAGCCGAATCATTAGCATGACCAATTAAACAGCTTATTAACTCCACTGCATCTTCTAACGCCGCTAATAATTCAGGTGCAGCCGCTAATAAATGCGCGTTTTTGTGAGATTCACGGTTAATGTAATTAGGCTCGGCGATAAGGTTTTGACCATCTGTAATATCGCCGTCATTGTTGATAAACCAATTTTTTGTTTTTGGTTTTTGTGCGTTTTCTGCTTGATTGACTGACATAACAAAGCCCCTGTTATCTGTTTGAGTCTTTAATATATCGAATACTCGGACATAACAAAATATAGGAGGTAATGCTTATTCCTTGCTTATAGACTACCATTCGATATAGGAACGCCTTTGAGGTCTTGACAAATGCAAAAAGATGACGATTTTAGATTTTTATCGCCTGTTGAGTTATTAGAACTACTCAGAAAAGACTTAAATAACAGAGGTTTATCTACTACAGATTATAGACTTGCAAAAACTTTAGGCATGACACCACACGGACTAGGCCACGTTTTAAACCATAACGGCAGTTTGTCGGATGAAAACGCCATAAAATTGGCAGACGAGTTAAAACTTCCACACTCTTATGTTGTCGCTTGCATGGCAAGACATAGAGCAAAAAACCCAGTTTTAATTGATATGTGGGAACAAATTGCAGTTAATGCTATGAAAAATATAGCTTTTATTGTTCTAGGCTTTTCTCTTCACTATTTGCCATTCTTTAATAACTTAATCTAAACGTTTTGTCATTTAAGCAAACTGACAAAATGGCGGATTCGCATAAAAAACATTATGCGATGAATAGTAACGGTTTGTAAATCCTAGCCCTTTGTACTTGTTGTAATATATGTTTAGCGGTATTAATTCACATTTTTACTTAGTGCTTAACACTCTTTTTGATATAAAGAGCATTAAACAATGAAAAAAACTCATATAAAAAATGTGTTTGAAAGTCGCGGCCAATGGCTTTACAAGCTGCAATGTCCGTTTAATACACTGCCTTATGTGCCAATTGATTCTACAACAATGGCCGAAATACTCCAAATTAGTCAAAGAACTGCGCTAAGAATTTGCAAAGGTGAACGTGATTTAAGTCATGCTGAGTTACATTTATTACAGTTTAAGGTTTTTGGTTGTATTGACGATCAGCAATTTAAACGCGCTAAGTTTTATATAAAAAGTGGTGTTTTATATTGTCATCAAGTGCCCAGCTACGAACTAGGCGCGGGTGAGATTTTAGAGTTTTCTTTGCTTGTTGGTTATTATAAAAATGCTGTTTTAGAGTTGGCAGAAACCAAAAAACGGCTTGCTGATTTTGAAAACCCGACACCGCCAAAACCCACCAACATTATTAAATTTAGTGATTTTAAGCGATAAAAAAAGGGCGGTTAACCGCCCTTTTTTTATTTCTTATAATTAGATAATTAAATCTAATTGCGACAATTTACCGATAACGACCTCGGCTATTCTTTTGCCGCCCTCAGTATTTGGATGAATATAATTACCATCGCTTTGCATAAATATTGTTAAATTTGCTGTATTAAACCCTGCATCATGGAAAACATCAACGCATGGCAAACCCCATTTTTTTGCAATTACTCTAACCGCTTCCGCATAATCATATGTTGTCAATCCTTGGTTGTTAGTTTTTGCATTTATCCAGTTATTACCATCCGTGATACGCGCTGGCATTTCACCGTATGGCGTTGTAAAAAGCATAATCCTTTTGTCGGCAAAACGAGTCATTAATTTACTGACCATAGTATTTAATGCACCATAAAACGTTGTTGGGTCTGATGTATTAACATCGCCCAGTGCAACAGATTGCGCCCAATCGTTCGTACCTCCCATGACACTTATTAAGTCTATGTCTGTAGGTATTGCATTAATCCTTGTGTCTTGACACATTGCGTTAACATCTCCAATGCTCCCGCTGACTTTTGTCCCACCAATCCCAAAATTAGTAAATAACAGCCCAAATTTTGATACAACGTAACCTTGCCAAGTTTGTTGATACGTAATGCTATCCCCCAAAGTTGCCCATCTTCTATTCTTCCAACCACTTGTATTTGCCTGAGAGCTGACAAACACAGAAACCCCCAAGGGGTCTTTCAAATAATAACCGTAAGCCTCATATCCCGTACTTGCACTGCCCATTTCGAGTTGTAACGCACTTAAACTTGCTGTCGTTGCTGTAATTCGTACATAAGCAACTCCGCTAGGCACAGTAAATGTAGTTATATCAACACTTGAGCCACCTGCTACGACATTAAACGCGCTGTCATAATAACAAGTGAATCTCATGTTAGTATTTGACGTGTACTGTGTACCAACATTTACAGCAATAAAATCAGAGTATGAATATGTTCCGCTTGCTGTTGCCGTGCCGCTCGGACCTAAAAAATAACCATTGGTTACAGTGTCCTTATTAAACTTATTTTTACCAATTGGCAAAAAATCAACCTTTGTTCTATTAATTGATCCGTCAACTAATGATGACGCGTCAATAACAATACTTTCGCTGTTATTACCTAAAATCTTATAAGCGTATGGTTCATAAACTGTTGATACTGCGCCCTGCTCCAATTGGAACGCTGCTAAATTTGCATGGGTAATAGTGACGCGCACATAATAAACATTTGAGGGGACATTTATATTAGTTGTGCTCGTCGATGATCCACCCGATACTAAATTATAATTGGCATCAAAAAACGTAGTAAATCGCATGGCATGACTACTGGTGTAGGTTGTGCTTGGTGTTACTGGTATAAAATCTGAATAATCATAAGTAGCATTTACAACAGGCACATTATCGTTACCTAAAAACGATCCGATAATTACTGTATTTTTATTGAATTTGTTTTTTGCTGCTTTGATAAACGTAGTTTGTGCTAAATCTATAGCACCTAGTGCAATTTTTTCCCTTGTCAACGACCTATCCTTTATCGCTGCAATCTTTAAAAAAACGCCGTAAGCCTCATAAGATGTTGATGCTGTACCGTTTTCGACCTGCAATGTATTCCAATTTGACGCCAAAATACTACAACGCATATATACAGCCCCCACGGGTGCTGTTTGTGTTTTGTTTGTATCTGCTGAGCTTGTACCTGATATAAACGCTTTATTTGTGTCGTACCACGCCCAATAATGCTTTGTTGATACAGTATATTGAAGACCTGCAATAACTGGTATATATCCGCTAGTATTATAAGACGCATTAGCTTGTAATACTCCTGTGGTATTGCTTGGAAAATAACCTAACGCAACATCATCAGCATAGATATTACATAAATTTTTTCCTACTAAGGCATCCGTTTTTAAATCAACGTAATTTTTCGACGGATAGATAGATATGAGCGAGGATGTTGTTGAATTTATTCGTTTGTATTCATACGCTGCAATATTACCGACCCCAGCGACTTTAAAATATTGTCCGTCTGCTACTGCTGCACGTCCTGCCGCCTCTGTCGCATAAACGCCCGCCTGTATTAACGCTGCATCTCGCGCCGCCTGTGCCTCTGCCACATATTGTTCAATCTGTTGCGTATTTACATTGCCTACAAATTCAGAAATATTTATACGTGTTAATGCGCCAAGGGTGACAAAGTTACCAGCACCGCTTTTATGCCTAATAATCGTTATGCCGTCTTCATCTCTCGTATCGCCATCCAAATAAATATACTCGTCTGCATAGCCATCTAACACGCTATCTTTACCCAGTGTTTTAAAAATCATTTTATCAACTGGACGGGCAAAATGTTTTAACCCAAACACGGTGTTAACTGTTTGTGTAGTCATTTTTTAAAACCTTATTGATAACAGATGTTTACGCCGACACTGTCCGCCGTGGCTGATTTAACAAAACGGACGGTAACAGGTAAATTTTGAATAGTTGCGACTGGTGCTGAGGCGGTTAATGTTAAATAATCAAAATATTGATTAGTTACAGTGTCTTTGACTTGTATCTTAACTGTCTCGCTGGTTGCCAAACTAATGGCGGTAATTGCATAAGCTGCTTTATTTAGCTGTACGTCCGCGCTAGTTTCGCCGCCTGTTTTGGCGACAATGACATTATTAACAGTAATGTTAGGACGGGTTAACAGGGTTTTTACATCGTTTAATAATGTCTCGCTATCAGCAATATTAGTGCTAATTGTGTCTAATTTATTATTGGTATCTGTAATACCTGTAATTAAGGTAGACACACGCTGAGCAATTCGCTGTAAACGACCATTTAAACCGCTTGACGCTGTATCGCTGGCTGGTGCGGTTTCGTTGTTTTTGCCCATGTAAGACGCGATAGCCGCGACATAATAAAAAAGATTCATAAGCTACTCGGTTTATTTTTGCCAACTTCTTCAAGTTTTGCTATACGCCATTCATGCAATGCCATGACCTTGGTTACATCTTGCAATGTTGCACCCACCCACAGCACAGCCGCCACGGTTAACCCTTGTAATATATTGCCCACATGCTGGCTCATTTTAACCCCCGATTGCTTTACCCAGTAAAGCCGCCGCTTGGCTTGCTGTTTGAGGGTCAATATTTTGATTAATTAGGACATTTTGCAAGGTTAAAACGATCAAACCTGATACAACATGACGCATGATAGGCCGACTAAACCAGTTTTTAATTTTTGTTTTTAAGGATTGTTTAGGCATGATTACACCATGATTTTTGCCACATAAAGCCGTGTTTCTTCGGGTAATGTATAGATACGTTTACCCTTTGACACCCAATAGCCTTTTTCATAAAAATTCTTTACCGCGCCCATTCCCCAGTTGTAACCCGCTACGGTTTTTGTCCAATCTTTACCGACATAGTTATAAATCTTTTTAAGGTAACGAGCCGCGCCATCAATAGCTATTAAGGGGTCAAGTGCTGCTCTTTCGCTGCCCAACTCTTGTTTGGCGGTATCTGGCATAAATTGAGCAATACCCAAAGCACCTTTAGGGCTTTTCTCTAAACCGTTGATAATGTTGGTTTTAAAACTGGATTCGGCTTTAATTAATCGGTGCAATAAACCCGTGGGAATGCCGTGTTTTTTTTCAGCCGCCGCAATATAAGGCGCAAATTTTTTCTCGTTTTCGCTGGCTTTTTTTAAGTCAATCACAGCCCCGCCCCCCAACAACACCAAGCCACCTAAGCCCAACCATATTAAATAATTAGGCTCTTGCTTCATAAGCTAATACCAAAGGGTTTTAATAAATCTTTGTCCGCTTGTTGCTGCTGTTTGATAACACTAGGCTTCAACACGCCCACGGTATTACTGTAATTAGCCGCCGCCGCTTTGATTGTTTTAACCACATATTTACCGCTAACATTAACCACGCGATCAGTAGCCATTAACGGTTGCCATGTATTATTGATTAACTTATACCATTTGCCGTTTTGTTCACGTGCTGGCAAGTTGATATATTGAACTTGATTATTAGCTGGTTTTGGCTGGTCAATTTGTTTTTTGGGGTCAGTCCCTAACAACTTAGCAATGCTACCGCCGATTTTATCAATTACAAAGTCTTCGCCAAAAACCGCCGACGTGCCTTTATAGGCTAAGTTTGTATCTTTAGTGATATTTAAGGCGTCCGCCGTTGCTTCAATTACCTTACCGCCGTCCTTTTTTAACGTGTTATACGCATAGAGTCCGCCAAAAATGGCTAACGTTACCCACATTGCATTGTTAGACATTGTTAACCCTCCATCACCTGAATATTAACCACCGTGCTACCTGTACCTAAAGGATCAGTAACACGCACAAAAACCGCATTAGTCGGCACAAAACGTGGGTTAAAATCGTCAATATCAAACACCGCGCTGGTATTTTGACGATCTAGCGACATTTCAACTTTACAATAGCCATTATTACCGCCTAAATTTTTAATATACAAAAACTGGCGTTTAGGGTTGTTTGGCAATAATTGAACCCATGTATTTATTGGGACTTGGTTATTTAAAATATTAGCCGCGCCACGAATGCCCTCTGCTTGATAACTCACAGCATTAGACAATGGCTGATTGTTTAAACGTTGCTGTAAGTCATTCATTTTTAAGCATCTACCGACAAGGTGACTTTAATCGTATTGGTACGACGGAATAATTTTTTCATGGCTAATAAGGCTGGTTGCCCTGCTTCTTTTGAACTCACCGCATTAATAAAGGCAGGTTGTGTAAATAAGTTTTTGCCGTTGCCTTCGCTAATTTGCACCCGTAACGGGATAAAGCCCGCATCTTCTTGAGCATGGGTTAAATGGGTTAACATAAAATCACGATCTGACTCTACGGTTAACAATACCTGTGTTGATGCCCCAGCCGCTAAAGACGGCCAATCGACAACATAAACCGCGGGTTCTGATACAGTTTCTAAGCCTTTTTCGCCTTGAATTTGCCAAGCATGGACACCGCTTAACACTAATTGACCTTTTGCTACTGTCATTTTTTTTGCCTACATTCAAAAGGTTATTAAAAGCTAAGCAAGCTTAGGCTTGCTTAGCATAGACTTCACGAAATAATTAACGCATTTCGTATAAGTGACCAAACAAGCGGAGTTTGACACGGCCTGTCAAGCCGCTTGGCAAGGCCACCTTGCCATTAGGCCACAACATTTTTGCGCTCAACACTTCGCCGCCCATCCACGTAAACGGCTCAATCGGGTACGGATGACCCATTGCGGCAACCATTTCAATCGCTCGGTTGTTGTCTGTATCGGTATTAACTAAGGCCACCGCACCATCAAGACGAGACTGAGGAGGGAATAACATTAACGGACCATCTTTAATAACATCCGTACCCTTTAAGGCTAAATGTAATAAGCCGTTGTTATAGAAGGCAGCCACGTCATTGGCGAGCATTTTACTACCCGCGTTAGAGTTACTAATTGCGGAATCTGCTTCGGCATGACCAACGGCAATACTTGGCGTAAATAAAATTTGTACACCAGTCACCCACATAGCTTGATTAGCTGGCAATGTACCCGCCGCTTGCAAGTTGGTATCTTCTGATGTTTTGGCGCGGCTGTTATCGTTTAATTGGCCGCCCTCTGGTACGGACATTAAAACTAACTGTTCTTGACCAGCCGCCGCATAAATAACGGTGTCATAAACAAAATGCGCTTTTACTTTGTTTTTTTCGGCAGGGTTAAAGTTCTTTAAATCTTCTAATTTTGGACGTTGCACATGTGCTGTCATGTTTTTTACTCTTGGTTAAGTTAACGCCAACGTAATGGCGTTAGGTTTAAAATCGTTGGTTAATGTTGTGCTTTACGGCTTAATAACTAACGCCGCCGTACTGTGGCACATAAAATTGACTATTGTCGGCTAAGCCTTCTAAACGCAAGTTTTCGCCCACTTGCTCAACAGGGTAAGGCTCATCGTAATAACCGTTTAACTCTTGGTTATGCAAAATCTCAGCTAAGGCTTGCTCTTGTTCATATTCTGCTAAGCCCAAACTTGGATAATTTTCTTTAGCAAACTTATAGGCAAAATCATGCATGATCACGGTTAACGGACCACGAACCAACGTTGTAGCGTGTTTCTTATATTGCGTCGGTAAAAACTTTTCAGCGGCAACACCCAAAGCTAATGCGCCTAAAATCTTCACAGGATATTGCATATTGCCTGTGGTCAATTTAGGTGATAAGCCGATCTTTTGTGTGGTTTTCTGCCAAACAATATCAAAACCCAACGCCGCCGCCGCACCTAATGCCGCTGGCTTAATGTTTTCTTGAAACATGCCTTTACCGCGTTGAACGGATGCGCTTTTACCAATTGGGTTACGTTTATAAACTTTTTTAGTAGTCGCTGTTTTAGTAGAACCCGACTTACTATAAGTGTGTTTAGCTTTTAATGGCTTCACAGGGTTACTGTCATATTTAGCCGCATGAGCCGCATTTTTGGCTTTTTCAGCTAAGGATTTTTTACGCGCGGCAAGCATTTTTTGGGTTGCCGCAATTTGTTTGGCTGTGCGTTGTTTTTTCATGCTCGCCGTTGCTCCAGTTGTCCCACGTTTGTGGGGGTTGATTAACCATAGGGTATTACTCATTGTCAGTTATCCCCCTGTCTGTAAATTCAAAATTCCCTTCTATAATTAAAAGGGTTTTACCGTCATGTGAGGCCGCTAAACGCGGTCTAGCGTTTTTATCAAAGGTGTGCATGTATCGTTGTTTTTTGCCGTCTCTTATTGTGTTATAGGCAATCACTTCGACCTCGCCCACTAACATAGCCACATCAACACGCGGCATCTTAATGACTTCGCAACTATCCGCTTCATGGCCTGTAAATCTTTCGTACAAGTCTTTAGCTTGGTTAACACGCTCTTTTTTACTTGCCATAACCTAACCTATGACTTTTTACGCATTGTCATAAATAACAAGGCCGCCCCGACTGCAATACCAGCGTACATGACGTATTTACCAGTATTGTTGTCAACTCCACCCTCAACTCGCACAACTGGCGCGTTGGTACTCATAAAACTTTGCATATCAACAGGTTGTTGACCGCTTTTAATCAATTCAACATTATGCTTGGCTAGCTTTTTTTGCATCTCAAGTGAAATAGCCATTCCAGCCGCCGTTGTTAATGCAGGGGCTATTTGTTTAAATCCCTCACTAATCGTGGTCATCATTGATTTACTAGCCACTGGCAACGGCGCATTAACCGTTGTAACGGTTGCTGGACGTGCTAACAATGGCGGCACACCTGTGCTCGTTGTAGCTGTTTTGCCTGTTAAGCTGGTTAAAAAGTTTTTGGATGAATCAACCAGCGTGCTTAAGTCAAAACCGTTTAACTGTTGTTGGTTTTGGGCTAACTGTTGTCTATGTTGACGCACCCATTTATTACGCCGTCCAACATTAAAACCACCCACTTTTTTTAATGGCTGTGTCGTGTTAAGTCGTTTAAAAACCATTTTCGACTTAAAGCACTGCTCTTCATGCGCGGCTAAATTCATGCTGCTACCCCTCTTGGTTGATTGTTGCGAGTGATTAACCACAACACACCAAAGCCACCCAACGCCCACGGAATTGGGTTCTGTTTGATGTTGTCCATAATCGCTTGTGTGTTTAAACCGACCACCTTGGGTTGTTCTTCTTCCTGTGCCAATCGTTGCACACTGCTATATGTCGGTTGCTGTGGAGCTAATTGATTACTCGAAGCAAATGATTGCTGCGCTTGGCCTTGTGGGTAACTAACTGGCAAATTGTCGTTTTGTGCGGTTTGTAAAGCTGCATCAATTTGGGCTTGTTGCACGTCATAAACCTGATTATTTATTTTTGATTGCTGCTTAGCTGCTACAGCTGCATTTCGTGCCTGATCTGCTGCCGCTACTATGCCCACTGTCCCAGTTACTACACCCGCCGCATAAGCTAAAGGCCGTGCTATTTTCTTAACCGTGTTACTGTCTTCTAACTTTTTAAAGACCTTTTTAAGTGGGTCAACTGCTAATTTCTTAATCGGTTCGACCGCTTTTTTAGCTAATTTTTTTAACTTTTTGCCAATGCCGTCTAATGCCGCTAATTCGCCTAAATCGGCTAATTGACTACTATCATTGACTTTTTTATTAATAGACTTGGCTACCCAGTTTTCTAAGGCTTTTTCAGATTTTGGCGGCACACGTCCAATAAATTTAGACATTCGCTTTAAAATATCTACATCTGGCATGGCCAATAAAATCACCGCATGACAAGGCAAGGCTTGCATCATTGCGCCATAACATTGGTTTTCTGTTAACTGCTTGTTCATACGTGCTCAGTCATTATCAAACTAGGTTTACGTTTTAATGCTTGGCCAAACTGCCAAGGCTCTGTACATTCCACGGTGTACCATGTCCCCCGAATATTGACTTGTGGGTAAACATGGCAATAACCCCGATCAAAACCCACGGCGACAATTTTTGTTGGGTGGCCAATGGTTTCTAACAGAGCACAGACAAGGATTGTTTTATCATCACAATCACCCTGCCCCTGCCTTAAAATCTGTTCAGCGGTATGTAAAGTCTCTACTTTGTTTGGATCTCTGACATACCGCACCTTATCGCGGACAAAAGCATGTATGGCTTTTGCCTCACTTAAATAGTCCTTTTGCTTAAACGGCTTGACCAGTTGTAACGCCATTTGGCGGATTAACAGGTTTTCTCGACCGTTTCGGGCTAGTTGTGCCATTAGCTGAATGGTTTGGCGCGTCCCCTGTTCCCCCTTGGCTATTAACCGCTTTTGGCTCGTCGGTAGTTGGGGTAGTAGGTACTGGACTAGCTGTAGTTTCATTCGCTGATTGCTCTATTAACTGCAAAACTTCGTTGGCTAATTCCGCGAACCAGTCCCAGTGTGTATCGACTTTGGGTTCAAGTTTTGCCATGTCTGCCAATGCTTCTTCACGGCTTAAAAAGTCATATAACTGACCTTTATCAGGTACAATGCCTAACAGCCCTTGAGCCACCGCGCTTGCCTGTGCGCCCTGTTCGACATAAGTCACTATCTGACTTAACACGCCTTTTAAATTGCTCAAAAACTCATTTTTTTTAGTGGTTTGAGCCTGCACCATTTGGGCTTGTTGTTGCTGTTTAGCTTTTTGTTGGTTAGCTGCTATTTCTAATTTGAGCCGCTCGTTAACCGTGTTTTCTTTCATCATCTCAGTTAAGGGCACTAAGGCCGCCGCTAAACTTCCCCAGTTGTCACTATCCCCACCACTACCACCACCTAAGCCAATTAAGTCGGCAGCCGTTTTTAATTCGGTAATTTGCTCGACTAGCGTTTTTTGTGGTTGAGGCGTTGCCCCAGTTTTACCCAACACGTTAGCGACTCGTTCAACCATTACCAGAGGATCTTCGGCTGGCTTTTGTGCAATTTGTGCGATGTTTTGACTAATCGCTTGCAATCCTGCTAAAAAATTCTGTTGCATTTGCTGATTTTGTTGAACAATCACAGCTAGCACTTTTTCTAGGCCGCTTTCTTGCTGAACGGGTGCAACTTGTGCCATTGGTTCAGCTTGTTTTTTAGGTAAGCCCAAAATAACAAACGGTAACCGCTTTAAAAATTGACCTTTAGGGGTCACTATTCTTGCCTCGTAAATTCCCCCACCGTGCGCCTCTTTGACGCATAGCTGAAAGTCTTCAAACGTGGGCATATAGTCAGGACTGACGCTAAATTTATCTAATAAGCCGTTTTGCCCTGCCTCTTTACGGTATAAAAAAACGGTTTGATCTTGGCTGTCGTTATCGACACTCGCCCACCAGTCCAAACCTTCTAAACTGCCTAATTCGCCTACTTGTTCAACACTCATTTAATGACCCCATTTATAAAACACCGCCACAACACCGACAAGCCCCTACAGCACACCCCAAAAATCAGCCACGTTTAAACCTGTTTTGTGCCTTCTATTACCCTATACGCGCGCTTGTGCTTGCCTGTGGACATCCTATAGGTAGTCCTTGTGCTATCCTAGAAATGTTCATTTTTTGATACGCCTTTTTAATCATTCACCAAATTTCAGGCATAAAAAAACCGCCCGAAGGCGGTTTAGTTTTGAAAGTAAAGTTTTTAGTGCGAGTAGCCTTGTTCGCGTACATCGGTTACTAGGCTAATTAATAACTCACGAGTGACACTTTTAGAAAATTTTACTTTAGGCAAGGTTGACGGGTCAAAAGGTGGTTTAAGCTGAATAACGCGCTTATTGCCCTTTTCGTCTATGACTTCTAAGGTGTTACCGACGACTTTTGATGTTATTTTACTCATGGTGCTAACTCCACTGAATAATTTTAAGCCGCATTATCCCACGTCACGACTGTGACCTCTTGCGCGATTTTTTCGCGTCGTTGCTCAGCGTGCCATGCGTCATAGTCCGCTTGCATATCTAGCCAAAACTTAGCCCGACCCTTAAACGCAATCGCAATACGAATAGCTAAGTCTTGGCTAACAGGTATTTTAGCGTTAACGATGTTTGAGACGGTTTTACGCGATACGCCCAATATCTCGGCGGTTTTGGTAATGGTTAAGCCTAAAGGCTCTAACCATAAACCCTGTAAAACTTCGCCCGGGTGCGGAGGGTTAAACATTGTGCCGACTGGCTCTTGTTCAGTGGTAGTCTTCATAATCTAGCATCTCCACGCCATCAGGTGTAAAACGAAAGGTTACGCGCCAATTACCGTTAACAGTAATTGACCAATCGCCCTTGCGTTGGCCTTTTAATTCATGCAACTTAAAACTAGGCGCGGTTAAATCTTCTGGACTAATTGCCTTGTCTAATGATTTTAGTACCAAACGCAATTTAACCGCATGACTGGCTTGTATGCCTGCCGTGCTGCCTGTCTCGTAAAACTTTTTAAGCCCTTTATGCTTAAAGCTCTTTATCATGGTTTACCTCTTTATTGTAACCTCTTAGGTTACACCCTGCTATTAAAGCCTATATAAGTTATGCTTAATTATTATATAGACTTTAATTTGTTTTACTTATGTTTTACCTCACATAACCAAAGGCACACAGGCTTAACATGGCGGTTTCTTTAAGGGTTTGGCCTACGGCTTCAAGTTGTTCAGGTGTTAAAGGTTCGGCACGGCCTTGTAGCAATGTGCCAATAATGTCAATGGTGTGTAAGGTGCTTTCGACTGCGGAGGCGGCAAGTTGTTTGTTAACTTTAGCGGTAGGGGTTAATAACAGGGCTTCGGCTAAGGTGGAATTGTTCATAATGGTTTTACCTGTGTAAAGCTTAAAACCATCACCACACTGTCAAATATGGTGACGGACTAAACAGGGTTGACAGACCAGTACACAGAACTGGCAAGCCCGAAGGCTTCCCCATTTAGTCCATCAAAACGCGGACGTAAACGATAGGCATAAAAAAACCGCTTGAGCGGCTTATGCTCTGTGTACTTTCAGGCTGTCAAACCTGACTGGCAATGTGGCCAGTGGCAAACAGGATAGAGAGAAAAATAAAACACGTCAAGCCCCCTGAATTTTAACTAACTCACTCGGTATTAACTTCAACGCCTCACACAAGGCAAAAAATTCACATAAACGCATGGCTTGTTCCCCAGTCAACAGCCGCCAAAGTTTTGCCCTATCCCACCGTAACTTACGCGCCAATACACCCAAACGGCGGTTGTATAATTTTTCAGCCTCAGCTTTTAAACGATCTACAATTTGTTTTGCGGTTATTGTTTTATTTATCATGTTAAACACTCGGATAAACGCCCAACACTAAAACCGTGATTGTCCATAAAAAACCAAAAGCAAACGCCCACGCCTTATGCTTAGCTATTTCCTGATCCGAAATAACCACCTGTGCTTTTAAGTCTTGGTTTTGTTTTTTTAAGTTATCGACTTCGTTTTTTGTCATTTTCTAAGTCCCCGTACAGTTATTGCCACAAGTCCGAGGGGCTGCGCGGTCTTCGACCTTGCTAAATACCCCTAGACTAGCCCCAAAGTTAACCACATCCCCCCAAAATTGGCCGCCTGTGCCATTTTTAGCGCGTACACTTGCATAAGTCTCTAAACGTTCCTGCACACTGGCTTTCTGTTCTGTTTTTGCCTTAGTGACTAAACGCCAAATACTTCTAAAATATCCGTCATAATTTCGGGTTATCAATTTTGTTTTGCCGATCACTACACCAAAAATCATTTCTTTAGGCTCTAAATAGCCGTTTAAACTTTCTAACTTACTGATAACAGAATCAGGTACTTTTTTAATATTGCCGTAAAACTTGGCCAACTCTTTTAAATCATCAACAAAACCATGCTTCAACAAGCTAGGCTTATCACTAATAAAAACGTGCTCAAAACCCCACAAGCCAAACTCGCCCAGCAAACCCCACAAGCAATTTTCAAAATAAGCCGCCAATAAACAAGCAAATATTAAATAATGCTTAAAAAAATCAACGGCTTGTTGTCCTTGTACGTTCTGATACTCTTTAACATAGCCGCAAAAATCGCCCTCGTTAGAAGCCGCCCAAATTGGTAAAATATCGTCATCAATTGGATTGTTTTTGTAAAATTCCTGCAATTGTTGGAATTGGTCAAACGTTGGTACTGTGACTTGTTGAGATTTACCGCGCCCCATAGCTTTATGATATTTTCGGCGTAATTCACGATAACACCCTACAGGCGGCGAGCCTAAAAACTGATATTGACGTATTCCCCAGCACCGCGCCCATGCTAAAACCCTTAACGCGCCCTCTTGACCTGTCGCTATTTTTTCGCCGTTTTTGTCGGTATGGTCATCAATAAATTCACCCGTTATGCCCTTTGTTATGTACGTCAATATATAACCAACAACATCACCGCGCTTAGGGTTCACAGTGTCAAAAGTCAAACGATGTTTAGCCGCGCCTTTTTCGTCCGCGTCCTTATTAAACAAAAAGTATTTACGAAAGGCTTGTATAGCTGTTTTAGCTTCTTTGCCATTCTTAAACCACAATACTAAATGCCAGTGTGTACACCCGTCTTGATGCGGTTCAGCAACTCTTATTCCGACTGGCTGGATGCCACGATTAGATAAATAGGTACGAGTTAAGGCATATTGTTTGTTAAAGTATTTTTGTACAATTTTTGGCGTTGCACCATTGTATTTAGGGTTTAATTCCTTGGTTTTGTTGCCTTTTTCGTCTTTTACTGTGCGAAAACGATGATAACAACTAGGCGCGGTAATATTGACAAAAATACCCCGATAACCAAGCCCTAAATAATACTCAACAACACCCTTCGATCTAACGCTTAACTCGTTTACTCTTAATTTAGGATTGCTTAAGCTGTTATCGTGTACGGTTTTCAGGTTTATAGCTTCATCGGTATCAACGTGCTGCACCTCTGTACGCTGTAACCAATCTTTTGTGCGCTCTGCTTTTTCTTGTGCTTCTTTTAACAAATCATCACTGCAATATTTACGGACTAAACCGCCTTTAATTCTTACGCCTTCCATGTGTCTTGTTTTTTTGATGCGTAATTTTTTTGACCACCAGTTAACATCCTCTAGGCGTTTTTTTATTGGCCAAACACCCAACTTTTTGTTTTTAGCCTTTGGCATCTCTACGCCTTGCGCTTCAACAAATTGCTCAATATTGCCCAAATCTTCATCATTGCCCAATTCCGCCAGCGCTAAAAAAACTTGATGACAATACTCAGCTGCTTGCACTGCGTCTAACGTGCCTTTTTTTGCGCCAAATAAAAACGCATCGGCTTTCTTTTGGCTATTAGTGCGCTGATCTTGTGCTACCCACTTTGAATTGATTGTTTCAAGGTTTTTAGCAGGAATAGCAGGAATAGCAGGAATAAAACAAGGTGTCATAACACTACCCCCAAAACAACACCGCAACAAAAACACACCGCACCAAAAAAAACTAAAACCATTATTTCTGTAATTGTCATTTTTAAGCCTATTTTTTTTCTATTTGTTCAATCGCGTCCGCGACTTGATGCAACACAAAAGCACGAACCAAAATACAAACATCTTCATAAAGTTTTTTGTATGTTTTGCCCTGTGCTAAGACCTGTATCAAACCTTGGCCTTTGTACTGTAATTCGACATAACCGTTAGGCATTGCCAAAACGCTATATTCGCCCTCTGTTTCTCTTTGTATTTGTTCCGAAAAAATTTCTATTCTTTGTTCGTAAGTTTTAGGTAAATTAAGTATTGCGCCCATGATCTAAACCCTATCAAGCGACTGACTAAGGCCGCATAAAGGCGGCCTATTGGTTTATTTTTCTAATCGCATTAATTCATTAGCGTATTCATTCGCTAATTCAACAATTTGTTTCTTTGCAGCACTGTTAAAATTTAACGAACCTTTACTTAATAAACCGCCCAAGGCCGCCGCTACATATTGCGTTTTTTGATGTTGATCAATAGCTGGTTGCAATAAACCCATAACCATAGAAATTTTGCTTTTAATTTCTTCGTCAAAACGCTGATTTTGTTCGGCTATTTGTTCAGGTGTTAAGGGTTGACCAATGGTTAAGCCGTCAAAATTTAAAGAATTATCATAAGGGGAAAGCGTGTTAGCCCAAGTGTTAAAGTCATAATCAGGACTAGACACCTGTTTAACAATTTCGCCAACTTCGGACACATCTTCAAAATCAAACTCTTTACGCTTCCACTGTTGGCCGCTTTCGTCTTGTAAAAGAACGTGAACTAGAACAAAATCAGGCATAACGACTAAATGGATACCTTGTTGCATGGTTTATTACCTCTTGTTAAAAAAATGAAAAATCTAAAATGGCAGACCGTCATCACAATAAAATCTAGGTTCGCCGTTTGGTACATAGGGAATTACTTCTTGAACTGGTTCAGGCTCAACATTAAACGCTTCACTTTCGCCAATTTTGACAACTTTAAAACGCTTCTTTTTTTCTTGCAGTTTTTGCAAAATAGAATGCTTAGGCGATAAAGACATAAACAACGTAGCACCTGTTAAACACCAAGCCGTCATCACTTGTCCTTTTCTTCCAAATCCACAAAAATAACGATTACCCATTTTTATGACATATGCAGCATTAGCTTGTTCCATGATTAAGCCGCCTTTTTACAGTTATTTTCTAATGCAAAATTTTGGGCAACATCGACCAAATCGCACAAATGAAAATAATGTGATTCGTTGATAACTTCGCCATGTGTTAAACCAAGGACATAACCCAG
>JACCDQ011158349.1_pt1 | contig 16987 bp, 18 predicted proteins | sample 7446031 | NCBI WGS metagenome assembly JACCDQ01 (sample SAMN15323442, study PRJNA562643) | freshwater metagenome | isolation source: river surface water | place: USA:Blue River Watershed | collected 2017-08-17
ACCGACGCGGACGTGGACGGCGCGCATATCCGCACCTTACTGCTGACCTTCTTCTACCGCCAGATGCCCGAGCTGGTCGAGCGCGGCCATATCTACATCGCGCAGCCGCCGCTGTACAAGGTCAAGTCGGGCAAGGAAGAGCTCTACCTCAAGGATGCCGCCGCGCTCGACGCCTACCTGCTCAAGGTCGCGCTCAAGGACGCCAGCATCCACACCGGCGGCGCGGCCGGATCACTGCTGAGTGGCGACACGCTGGCCGAACTCGCGCGCCAGCATCAGGTGGCCGAGCAGGTGATCGCGCGCCTGTCCAACTTCCTCGACGCCGAGGCGCTACGCGCGGTGGCCGATGGCGTCGAGCTCAATCTCGATAGCTTGGAGCAGGCCAGCGCAAGCGCCGCCGCGCTGCAAGTCGCGTTGCGCGAACTCAATACCACCGGCATGCCAGCCGAGGTGGCGGCCGAGTTCGACCCGCGCAGCGACAAGCCGCTGCTGCGCATCAGCCGCCGCCACCACGGCAACATCAAGAGCAGCGTGCTGACGCAGGAATTCGTGCATGGCGCCGACTACGCGACGCTGGCCCAGGCCGCGCACAGCTTCCGTGGCCTGCTCGGCGAAGGCGCTAAGGCGCTGCGCGGCGAGGGCGAGCGCCAGAAGGAGGAGCGCGTGGCCGACTTCCGCGGCGCGATGCAATGGCTGATCAGCGAGGCCGAGCGCACCACCGCGCGCCAGCGCTACAAGGGTCTGGGCGAAATGAACCCCGAGCAGCTCTGGGAAACCACCATGGACCCGGCCGTGCGCCGCCTGCTGCGGGTGCAGATCGAGGACGCGATCGAGGCCGACAAGGTGTTCACGATGCTGATGGGCGACGAGGTCGAGCCGCGCCGCGACTTCATCGAGACCAACGCGCTGAGGGCGGGGAATATCGACGTGTGACGGACAGGGAAGACACCCAACACAGGTGTCTGCACGACGTGAGCCCGCAACAGCGGGCTGGGAAAGCCATATGCCTCTGGGGCATTTCCACGGAAAGTCACACTGACAACTGACTCGGTGTGGACTTTCTGCCAAGAAATCGTTTGTCTTACGTTAATGGGTTACCATGATGGTAAAACCACTCGTACTGTCCGAATACAACCACAACCCACCTCAAGCTCCCGGAGCAGGTCGCCTCAAGATCGGAACCGGCCCGCTTTACGATCTTGAACGCATACAAAACTTGGTGAACGATGAAAATCAGTTGTTTGCCTGGACAGAAAAGTGCCGCAAGGACATCCGCAAGCTCTTTCATGACGACTTGTCGTGTGTGGCCGAACTGATCCGCTGTTTGAAAAAGACCGACTACATCGACTCCGAGTGGTGTGAGAACGGCAAAGGCGCTCTCGCCGCCTGTGATGCGTACAGCATCCGCAGGCTTGAAACCATGCCGGCTACCGGCCACTCCATGTCAGTTGAATATTTCTTGAAATTTGCTGTGGGAAAAATGGGCAAGTTGGTACTGACCGTGTCTTGCCATGTTTGAGATGGAGAATGGTATGAACACTCAGGAACCCTGCCCGCTGTGCGGTGAGGGTCACGTCACGGAGCAGATGCAAGAGGCAGAGGCTGAGTACAAAGGCCACAAGGCCATGCTCCCTCTGTATTACAAGCTTTGCGACCATTGCCTGTCCGACTTTGCGGGTACGGAGGAGAGCAAACGCAACAAGCGGGTACTGCTGGCATTTCGCAAGCAGATCGATGGTCTGTTGAGCGGAGAGGAAATCGTGGCCCTGCGCCAGCGATATGACCTGACGCAGACACAGGCAGCGCGCCTCTTCGGTGGCGGACCGGTTGCATTCAGCAAATATGAGAACGATGACGTTGCGCAATCTGAGTCCATGGACAACCTGCTGCGCCTGGTCCGCCGCAGTCCCGAGAGCTTCTGGCAACTGGTCGAGGAAAAGGGGATGAGCGCCGAGTTCATGGCAAGCAAACCAGTGACCATGACCCGCCCCAAGTCGCTCCGAGTACCGCTCAAAGACATCGACGACCATCGATCGGCTGCGATTTACAACCCACGCGAATTCCGAAAGTTTCCGCAAGGAGAGGCCACATGCAAGCCTTGACCCCACGTCCGAGGCTGGAGAGCTTCCGCGTGCTGGCATTTCAGGGTGATAACCACGGTGACGCACAAGGTTCAACGTGGATGCTGGAGCTCCAGCAGGACATCCAACTCGGGCTGGCGGTCCCCAACGTGCAGGGCGCAGGGTTGAAGCTGACCGTGAAAATCAAGCTCGATGCCCAGGCACGAAACGAACAGAGCAGCGCATCGATGGCCGTTTTCTCGGGAGAGTACGAGGCGAGGTTCCATTACATATCCGAAGTGTCGGAAACCACCGCGACTGCCCTGCTGGACCAAGATGACTACCAATACCTACTAGTGGCACAGGCGTATCCACTGGCCATGACCCATTTCCGCCGTGAACTGCAAGCGATGGGACTCGACGCCAGAAACCTGCCGCTGGGACTGGCTTAAGCCCGACTCACACAAAAAATTGCATTGTTTATAGCAATTTACACCCAAGACAATAAGTATTAAGGTGGCTGGCTGAATCGATCAAATTTCGCTGATCGCGTCATGCCAGGGAGGCCACCATGCACAAGCACCCACTCCGCCTGAGCCTGCTGGGCTTGTCGGCGCTGCTGCTGTACGCCTGCAACGAGAGCGAAGACGAGGTCAGCGCCGACTCGGTCGCGCCGGGCATGACGATCCAGGCCGGGCGCATGCTCCAAGCGGTTCCGGATTGCCCACCGCTGGCCACGCCGGCCGTGTTCTCGGGCAGCGTGCCGACTCCGCGCAACGTGCTGAAATTTGATCTCGGCAGCCGTGAAGTGACGAACCAGGAGGCCAACCAGTACATCGATGCACTGGCCGCCAAGGCCAGTCCGGCGCTCAAGACCGGCGCCATGGTCGTCACCGGCGTGGCCGCCACCTCGGTCGAGGGCCGGCCCTTGAAATACGCGATCGTCGGCGACAAGGCCCATCTGACGACAACGGGACTGGCCAATCTGCGCCAAGCGGCACGGCAACTGATGGACCCCGACACCACGCCGGCTCAAGCCGAGGCAATCGCCGCGAGCATGCCGGCCATATTCTGGATCAGCGCCAACGTCCATGGCGACGAGGAAAGTGGCGCCGACGCGGCGCTGCGCGTGCTCTACGAACTGGCCGACCGCACGGACTGCGCGGCCAAACGAATCCGGGACAACGCCGTGGTCGTAATCCTGCCGATCCAGAATCCCGACGGACGGGAAGCCGACACGCGCCGCAATGCCTATGGCTTCGACATGAACCGCGACTGGTTCGCGCGCACCCAACCCGAAACCGACGGCAAGCTCGAACTGCTGCGGCAATATCCGCCGCAACTGTTCGTCGATGCCCACGAGACCAGCCTGAACCACTACTTCTTCCCGCCCACGGCCGATCCGATCTACCACGAGGTGCCGGCCGTGGTCGCCAAGAACCGGGACTACAACTGGGTCAACAGCCTCTACTCGCCGGCGATCGCGACCGAATTCGAGCGCCTGAAGATCCCGTATTTCCACGGGGCGCCCTACGATCTGTACGCGATCGAGTACGGCGACAGCGTGCCGACCGTGGGCTTCCATGCGGCGGGCATGACCTTCGAGAAGTACAGCGGCGCCAGCATCGCGACGCGCACGCTGGAGCACTATGTCGCGATGTGGTCGGCGCTCTCCGCCGGCGCCAGCAACCGGCAGCGCATCCTGGCCGACTGGCATGCGACGCAGGTCGAGGCGCGCGACCAAGGGCTCGATGGCCGGCTCGAACCGAACGGGATCTACTATGACGCAAAGTCGCTCTATCAACGGGTACCAGACGAGCCCAAGGTACGACATTACTTCCTGCGCAACGACGATCCCGAGCACGCGCGCGAAGTCGCGCGACTCGTGCGCCGCCTGCAGCGCATGGATGTCCAGGTCTGGCAGCTGCAGGAGCCGCTGACGGTGGCCGACTTCCACGCCTACGGCAGGGCGTCGGCAGCCGTCACGCTGCCCAAGGGCAGCTACTGGATTCCGATGGCCCAGGCCAGGAAACACTGGATCCAGGCCATGCTGCACCACGATCCCTATAGCCCGGTTGGCATCGGCTACGACGTGTCAGCCTGGAGCAACCCGCTGCTGATGAACATCCCTGGCGGCTCCTCCGGCCTTGTGCTGACCCCGAGCGCCAGCCTGGCGGCGCCCGTGGCGGAGCCGGCACCGCTCGGCGCGCCGTCGGGTGCGCCCCGGATCGGACTGTTCGAGATCCCGGGAGGCACGGGCTTCGAGTCGGGTGGATCGATTCGCCACCTGTTCGAGCAGGTCTGGGGCATGACTTACCAGAAGATCAGTGCCGCCCAGATCCAGAACCCCGAGGCACCAGGCGGACTGAACGGCATCGACGTGCTGCTGGTACCCGACGGCTATGCCAACAACGGACTGCAGGCGCTGGGCTCGAAGGGCCAGAAGGCTTTGCTGCGCTGGGTCGAGAACGGCGGACGCTATGTCGGCTACCTCGGGGGCACCGAGCTCGCGATCGGCGCCGGCATCTCGACCGCAGTCCTCAAGCCCTCGCACACCGCCGCGCCCGGCACGCTGATCCGCATCGTGTCGAGCGCCAGCCAGCAAGCCGCGGCTTGGGCGATGTACCGCGATGAGGCGCTGATGAGCCCCGGGCTCGGCCAAGCGGTGTTGAGCTTCCCGGCGGCGATCGACAAGGCGACCGACACCTCGGGGCTCGCCGAGGGCGTAGAGGAACTGGCCGGCAGCGCGGCCCTCATCGACGAGCCGGTCGGCCTCGGACGCAGCATGGTGTTCGCCTTCGACCCCAACTTCCGTGGCTGGACCGAAGGCACCCAGGCCCTGCTGCGCCATGCGCTGGCCGGCACCACGCCGCTCGGGGACGCCATGGCGGACGGCCCGGTCACGCGCGCGACGGCGGTCGATAAGGCCAGGCGCGCGCTCAAGGCCATGCCCGACACGGGCAAGGCGATCCGCATCGTCGTCAAACCCGAGGATGCGGAGATCACGCGGGCGCTGCTGCAGCGCTACGGCGCCGAGTTCAGGGAACTCGGCAAGCCCGGGCGCACGGTGTTCCTGATCGCCAACCGCGAGGGCCTGTCGCGCGAGGAACACCCCTACGCGCAGGCACTCGCGCGCGAGCTCTCGCAACTGATAGCGCCAATCTCGTTCAGCGCGCCCTGAAACACCGAGCCGCCTGGGCAGCCACGGATTCAGTCCGGCGCGCGCAGCAGCGCTTCCAGCTGACGCCGGAAATTCTCGGGCAGCGGACTGGGCTTGCGGCTCGACAGATCGACGCAGACCAGGCCGATCTTGCCGAGCGCGACCTCGCGGCCGGACTGCGCATCGCTGACGCGGAATTGCAGGTCCAGGCCCTTGGCGCCGAGGTCGGCAGGCGTCATCTCGATGCGCAGGGTCTGGCCGTAGAAAGCCTCGGAGCGGTACTGCACGCCTTGGTCGGCGACGAAGCAGGCATGACCCTCGACATCGACCGGCTTGTGACCGAGCCAGGCAAAGAAGCGCGTGCGCGCCTCGGCGACCAGCCCGAGCAGCTGTACGTTGTCGAGATGACCACCCTCGTTGATATGGCTGGCGTGGAGCGGGAATTCGGTCGCGTAGGCATAGCGCGGCGCGAACGGGAACTGGAGTCGTGGCATGGCGTGACGGGATGGGATGGGAACGGAGTGAATCACCACGGTAACACGGTGGCGGCTGCGGCTACATTGTCGGATCGACGGCTGCGCGATCGCGCCGCGACAGCGGGCGCCGTGCGCGCCTTGACCTTTCATTCGACGACAAAGGAAAGAATCATGATCGTTTTCGTGACCGGCGCATCGGCCGGCTTCGGTGCGGCCATCGCGCGTGTCTTCGTGCGTAACGGCCACCGCGTGATCGCCAGCGCGCGCCGCCTCGACAAGCTACGAGCCTTGGCCGACGAGCTCGGCGCCACGCTGCTGCCGATCGAGCTCGATGTGCGCGACCGCGACGCCGTCGCCGCGCTGCCGGCGACTCTGCCGCCCGAGTTTTCCGCCATCGACTTGCTGGTCAACAATGCCGGCCTCGCGCTCGGGCTGGAGCCCGCGCAACGGGCCGATCTGGACGACTGGCAGACCATGATCGACACCAACTGCACCGGCCTGGTCCAGGTCACGCGCGCGCTGCTGCCCGGGATGGTCAAACGCAACCGTGGCCATGTGATCAACCTCGGATCGGTCGCCGGCCACTGGCCCTATGCGGGCGGTAATGTCTACGGCGCGACCAAGGCTTTCGTGCACCAGTTCAGCCTGAACCTGCGCACCGATCTGGCCGGCACGACGCTGCGCGTGACCAACGTAGAACCCGGCTTGTGCGGCGGTACCGAGTTCTCGAACGTGCGCTTCCACGGCGACGACGCGCGCGCTGCAAGCGTCTATGCTGGCGTGCAGCCACTGAGCGCCGAGGACATCGCCGAGTCGATCTACTGGATCGCCACCCGGCCAGCGCATGTCAACATCAACAGCATCGAGCTGATGCCGGTCGCGCAGACCTTCGGCGGACTCGCCGTGCATCGCGGCTGAGCGCCTCCCTCGGGTTCGACTGGGGCCAGCGCTCAGGGCGCGACGATGGCCCCGCAGGCGATGCGCCGACCCGAGTTCCCGGTCGGCTGCGAGCGGTAATCGTCGGGCTCGGCGTGGATGACGATGCTGCGACCGATGATGCCCTGCGGGCCGCTGACGAGCTGCAAGCCATCGACCTCGACCCGGTAGCGCGCCTGCCCGCTGGCATCCGCGACCAGGTTCGGCAGATCGCCCGCGTGGCGCTCGGTATGATGGAGATGGTGATGGCCATGCAGCTTGCCTGCCGGGTTGAAGTGGCCCTTGGCACTGGTCGCATCGGGCGCCGAACAGTCACCGCTCTCGTGCACATGGAAACCATGCTCGCCCGGGCTCAGGCCCGCCACGCTGGCCTCGATCAGCAACTTGTTGCCGATGGGCGTGAAAGTCACGCTGCCGCTGGCTTGACTGCCCGAGCGCGGCTCAAGCAGCGCCCGCGCCGCCGGTTGGCTGCCCCACAGGCTGGCACAACCCGACAGCAGGGACAGGAAGGCCGCACCGGCCAGGAAGGGAAAGGCTCTGGATTTCATGTATGACACTCCCACATATTGACAAGAGGGCTGATCGGAAGGTTTCAGCATAGCATTTCCATTTCGGGGCGACGGGGATGGGATGCGCCTGAGAATGTCGTGCCATTGCCGGTTTGAGCTCATGATGGGGAGCCGGCCATCACCGGAACGAGCGAGAGATGATGAAATCCGCCCACCGCCAACTCTGGCAGCGCTTCTTCGACATTGCTGCACCCTATTGGCGCTCCGAGCAGCGCGGGTCGGCGCTCGGACTGATCACACTGCTGGTGCTATTGCTGCTGGGCCAGACGGCCTTCGCCGTGCTGCTCAACGAGCAGACTGGCGAATTTACCTCGGCGCTGGCGGCGCGCGACGGCGCGCGCTTCTGGCACGCGATCCAGCTCAGCCTCGGCCTGCTGATCGGCGCGGTACCGACCTATGCCTGTTACTACTGGGTGCGCGACACGCTGGGCAACCACTGGCGACGCTGGCTCACGCATCGCTTCCTGCAGCGCTACTTCGGCGACCGGCATTACTACGCAATCAACGGCGTAGCCGCGCTCGACAACCCGGACCAGCGCATCGCCGAGGACATCAACACCTTCACCCAGCGCTCGCTGTTCTTCCTGCTGATCCTGATCGGATCGGCGATGCAGCTGATCGCCTTCAGCAGCGTGCTTTGGGGCATCTCGCAGCAGCTGGTCTACTTTCTCGTCGTCTATGCCATCAGCGGCACGGTGCTGACGCTGCGCGTCTATGGCAAGCCGCTGACCGGCCTCAATTTTCGCCAGCTCAGGCGCGAGGCGGATTTCCGCTACAGCCTGGTGCGGGTGCGCGAGAAAGCCGAATCGATCGCGCTCTACCGTGGCGAGCAGCAGGAACTGCAGCAGGTCCGGCGCCGCTTCGGCTGGGCCTTCGAGAACTACCGCCAGCTGATCCGCGGCCAGTTCTTCCTGAACCTGTTCCAGTACGGCTACAGCATGCTGACCCTGGTGCTACCGAGCATGCTGATCGCCGAACGCGTGCTGGCGGGCGAACTCGAAGTCGGCATGGCGGTACGCGCGGCCGGCGCCTTCACCGCCGTGCTCGGCGCGGTGTCGCTGATCGTGGACAACTTCGAGAGTCTGAGCCGCTTCGCGGCCGGCATCGAGCGCCTCGATGCCTTCTCGCGCCAGCTCGACGGCCTACCCGAACCGGGCAGCACGCCGCGACGCGAGCCGAGCCGGATCGAATCGGTGGAGGGCGCGGAGCAGTTCGAGCTCGACCGCGTGACGCTGCAGACGCCCGGAGCCGAGCGCGTGCTGGTACGCGAGCTCTCGTTGGCGATCACGCCCGGTCGCGGCCTGATGGTCGTCGGCGCCAGCGGCTGTGGCAAGAGTTCGCTGCTGCGCGCCATCGTCGGGCTCTGGGACAGCGGCAGCGGCAAGATCCTGCGCCCGCATCCCGACCAGATCATGTTCCTGCCGCAGCAGCCCTATATGCTGCTCGGCTCGCTGCGCAGCCAGCTGCTCTACCCCGAGCGCGGGCGCGCGGTCAGCGACGCCGACCTGCTCGCCCTGCTGGAGCGCGTCAACCTGCCCGACCTGGCGCAGCGCTCGGGCGGGCTCGACGCCGAGCTCGACTGGGAGAAAACGCTCTCGATGGGCGAACAGCAGCGCCTGGCCTTCGCGCGCCTGCTGCTGACACGGCCGCGCTACGCGATCCTCGACGAGGCCACCAGCGCGCTCGACTTGGGCAACGAGCGCCGGCTCTATGAGCAGTTGATGGACGGCACGACGACGCTGATCAGCGTCGGCCACCGCCCGACGATACTGGCCTACCACAGTCAGGTGCTCGAACTCGATGGCGCAGGCTGCTGGCAGATGCACGAGGCCAGCGGCTACCGTTTCGAGCACTGAGCCCCAGTGCCGTCAACCCGGTGCGACGATGGACCTCGCGGCTGCCTGCTGCAGCGCCAGGCAGCAGTCGATCAGCGCCTCGGCATCGCCCTCCCCGGCGGTCGTGAAGCCGCCCATCTGATACTGACGGAAATAGGCGTTGCTGGAAAACGCCAGCGGTGAATCGGGACAGCGGCGCCGTTCGAGCGGAAAACGGGCGATCAGCTCGATGTCGTAATGCCTAGGATCGCGCCGCAGATTGCGCCAGATCATGTCTAGCGCGGCTGGTGCACCCTCAAGATATTGCACGAAGCTGTGGTCGGTGTAGATCAGTTGCCCGGTGACCCCGCTCGCCCGGTTGGCCTGGCGCGCGCGCTCGACGAGCAGGAACATGTGCAGCGGCCCGATCCGGTTCACGATCCGGGATCGGTACAGCAAGGCTTCGAGAGCTCGTGTCATGAACTGGATGGCAACCGTCACCATGAAAAAGACCCCGTGGCCTCGAATGGCACGCGGGGCCTGGGGTCAGACGTACCGACGATCAGGCGGCTTTCTTGCCCTTGGCGGTGTCGGCAGCGTTCAGGGCGCTGTTGGCGACGGTGTTGAAGCTGGCGACGGCCTGCTCGGAAGCCTGCTTGACGGCCTTCTGGACCGATTCAAAGGCCGAGCCGGCGCTGGCGACGGCGTTCTGGATGGCTGCGGCGGCCGGCTCGGTGCCCTTGGGGGCATTCTTGACGGCGTTGTCCACGAAGGCGGTGAACTGCTTCTGTGCATCGGCGGCACGCACTTCGGCGACCTTGCTGACCTCGTTGCCGAAGCCGCTAGCGATTTCGTACAGCTCGCGACCGTAGGCGGCGGCCTTGTCGGCGGCGGCCTTCAGATCCTTGCTCTGCTGGGCCAGCAGGCCCTGCACATCCTTGATGCCGAGCAGAGCCTCGGTCTGCGCAGCGCCATCGGCGACGCCGGCCTTGAGGGTCTTGAGGTTGAGCTCGGCCAGACGCTCGACGCCGACCACGGCCTTGCTGGCCAGATCGTAGAAAGCAGCGGCTTGGTCTTTTTGGGTGGTGACGATTTGTTCGACGGTCAGCATGTGGTCCTCCTGAGATGGCAAGGGATGAACAGTTGCGGCGTTGCAGCCGGGATCTGCGCCCGCGCATATTGCGGTGCAGCATGGTTCTTATTCTAGGGAGCCCAGGCGCCCGGCGCAAGACTTTTTGCTGCGACGCAACAAATTTTTTCAAGCTTGCAAAGCCTCGCACACCGGCTCGACGAGCACAGGCCCCGGAACCAGGCGATCGGGCAGCGCGACCCAGTCACCGCCGCCGTCCTTGGCCCGCCGGACCGCGAGCGCGGCCCGCTCGCCCAGTTCATCCTCATCGCTGCCGTGAGCGGGATGGAGCGCGACGCCGACGCAAGCCGTCAGTGCCAGCCTCTGGCCGCGCAGCAACAGCGGCGCGCTCAGGGCCTGGCGGATCTGCTGCGCCACCGCGAGGGCCTCGCGTTCGGAGCCGACATCGGGCAGCAGCACGGTGAAGGTATCGGCCTGACCGCGCCCGACCGTGTCCGACGCGCGCACGCAGGCCGAGAGACGCGCGGCCGTCTCGCACAGCACGAGATCGCCAACCGCATGACCCCAGCGCCGGTTCAGCGCAGCAAAGCCGTCGAGGTCGATACACAGCAGCGCGGTGCGGTCGCCGTGACGCTCGGCCAGGCTCAGCGCCTGGCGCAGCCGGTCGCGACACAGGCCGGGGCCAGGCAGTTCGGTCAGGGCGTCGAAATGTGCACGCCGCGCGGCCTTCGTCGCACCGCGCAGTTCGGAGCCGAGTTGGCGTGCGCAGCCGATCAGGCCAACCGCGCGACCGCGCGCGTCGAGACGCGGCGCGATCCTGGCCGCATGCCAGCGCCAGTCGCCCCCGGCATGGCGAATGCGGTACTCGACCTCGCACTGCAAGCGTCGGCTGACCAGCGCACGCTCGATCGCCCGCTGGCAAGCCGGCTGATCGTCGGGATGGAGCATCCAAGCGTGACTCTGACCGAGCAGGCTGTCCGGGTCGATGCCAAGCACGTCGCGCCAGTTGGGCGAGATCTGGAGACAACGGCCATCGAGGTCAAGCTCGAAAATCAGCTCGCTGCTGCATTCGAGGTGGCGGGCCAGGCTTTGCTCACGCTCGACCAGCACCCCTGCGAGCCGGTCACGCTCGTCCACGGCCTGACGCAGATCGCGCGTCAGCTGCTCGCAGCACGCCTGCCAGTCTTGCCCGTGCCGCCGCGCCTCGGCCAACTCGGTTTCGCTGCGGCGCCAGCCCACCTCTGCCTGCCGCCGGGCTCGGCGCTGCTCACTCAGCCAGCCCCAACACCAGGCAAGCGCGAGCAGCAACGCGAGCCCGGCCGGCAACGCCACGCCGCGCAGCGCCAGCTGGCCGGCGCGGGCTGGCAAGGGCAGGAGCATCAGCGCGAGGACTGCGGCCTGGAGTTCAATCCTAGCCCATGGGCGCTCGGAAGCGGATCGGCGATTCATGAGAGTCATGATAGAAAATCATGCCGCACTGCAACATGGTAATTACCATTAGGATGCCCGACTCCCGGGAGCAGGCGCTGTCCAGGATGATCGGCCACACCGAAGGCTTAGACTCGGGGCCCATGAACCGGATTGCCATCATCGACTTTGAAACCAGCGGATTGATGCCCGAGGCCGGCGGTCGGGCGACCGAGGTCGCGGTCGTGCTCGTCGAGGGCGGGCGCATCGTCGATCGCTTCGAGGGCCTAATGAACGCCGGGGTCTGGATTCCGCCCTTCATCACCGAATTGACTGGAATCAGCAACGAGATGGTGCGCGCCGCACCGCCCGCCGCGCAAGTGATGGCAGAGGCTGCGCGCTTCGTCGGCGCCGCGCCGATGGTCGCGCACAACGCGAGCTTCGACCGCAAATTCTGGCAATCCGAGCTGGCCCGGATCGGGCTCCAAGCGCCCCAGCCCTTCGCCTGCACCGTACTGCTGTCGCGCCGGCTCTACCCCGAGGCACCCAACCACAAGCTCGGCACGCTGGCCGAGTTTCACGCGCTCCCGCGCAACGGGCGGGCGCACCGTGCGCTGTCCGACGCCGAAGTCACCGCCGAGCTGCTGCTGCGCATGTTCAGCGACCTAGAACACCGGCACGGCATCGCCGCGCCCGGCCACGAGCTGCTGCGGGCGCTGCAACAATGCCCGAAAGGAGCGCTGCCGCGCTTGCTGCAGCGCCACGCCACCGCCATTCACTGAATCCGACCATGCCGCACACCCCCGCGCACGCCCACACGCAAGACCAAACCCGCACCGACGACCTGCGCATCCGCGCGGTGCGCCCGCTGCTGACCCCCGCGCTGCTACAGGAATGGCAGCCGGCGCCCGCCGCGGCGCAGGCCCTGGTCGAGGCCAGCCGGGCCGAGATCGCACGCGTTCTGCACGGCCAGGACGACCGGCTGCTGGTCGTCGTCGGCCCCTGCTCGATCCACGACCACCAGCAGGCGCTCGACTACGCGCGCCGCCTCAAAGCCCAGGCCGACGCGCTACGCGACGATCTGCTGATCGTGATGCGCGTCTACTTCGAGAAACCGCGCACCACCGTGGGCTGGAAGGGCTATATCAACGACCCGCATCTGGACGGCAGCTTCGCGATCAACGAGGGGCTGGAGCGCGCGCGCGAACTGCTGCTCGACGTACTGGCAGTCGGCCTGCCGGTGGGCACCGAGTTCCTGGGTCTGCTCTCGCCACAGTTCATCAGCGACCTTGTGAGCTGGGGTGCCATCGGCGCGCGCACCACCGAGAGCCAGAGCCACCGCCAGCTCGCCAGCGGATTGAGCTGCCCGATCGGCTTCAAGAATGGCACCGACGGCGGCGTCAAGGTGGCGGCCGACGCGATCGTCGCGGCCCGATCCGAACATGCCTTCATCGGCATGACCAAGATGGGACTGGCGGCGATCTTCGAGACGCGCGGCAACCAGGACTGTCACCTGATCCTGCGCGGCGGCAAGCAGCCGAACTACGCGGCGACCGATGTCGAGGCTGCCTGCGCCGTGCTGCGCGCCTCGGGCCTGCGCGAACAGGTGATGATCGACTTCTCGCACGCCAACAGCAGCAAGCAGCACCGGCGTCAGATCGAGGTCGGCGCCGATGTCGCGCGCCAGATCGCGGGCGGCGAGCCGCGCATCACCGGCGTGATGATCGAGAGCCACTTGCACGAAGGACGGCAGGACATCGTGCCCGGCCAGCCGCTGCAGCCTGGCGTGTCGGTGACCGACGCCTGCATCAGCTTCGAGCAGACCGTGCCCGTGCTGGAGCAGCTGGCCGCAGCCGTGCGCGCGCGGCGCGCGCTCGCACCAGCCTGAATCGGTCCTCCCCAACCTTTTTTCAGACAGGAGTTTGCCCATGAAGAACGCCCACGACCTCGTCGCCGCCGCTAAATCACGCATCAGCGAAGTCACGCTCGACCAAGCCGAGGCGGCGATCAGCGCCGCCGACGTGCTGCTCGACGTGCGCGAGAGCGACGAGTTCGCAGCCGGCCATCTGCCCGGCGCGGTCCATGTGCCCCGCGGCCTGCTCGAATTCAAGCTCAGCGCTTCGCCGCAACTGAGCGCACGCGACCTCAAGCTCGTCGTCTATTGCAAGACCGGTGGCCGCTCCGCGCTGGCCGCCGCCACGTTGCAGGACATGGGCTACCTCGATGTCCAGTCGCTCGCGGGCGGCTTCGACGCCTGGGCCGCCGCCGGCCATCCGGTGCACAAGCCCGAGCTGCCGGATTTCGAGTGAATCCGAAGCCGCCCCTGGCCGACGAGGCCGGAGGCGGCAGCGCTTCTCACTCCGAGGCGGTCTCTGAACTGCCCTTGATGGTTTCGCCAATCGTCTTGACGGTTTCGTTCTCGGTCACGTCGCCAATCGCCTCGACCACGGCACCCACGGCCTCGACGACGCTGGCCGGGACATCCAAGCCGACTTTTTCGAGAAGTTCGCTGAACATGATGAATTCCTGCTTGATTGGATGGGTGGCGGGGCCGGTTCAGGACTGAGGCGCGGCGCCCGGGTCTTTCGCATCGCGATCCGCGCGCACCCAGGCTGCGCAGACTGCGATTTCATTTCGAGAATAACATGATCCGCGAGGCTGCCTTCAGCGCGCCGCGCAGCCACGACAGACCGAAAGCGCAAGCCGGTGCAGCGCCTGCCAGGGATCGGCCGGCCAGTCGGCGTCTTTCAGGCCCTTGACGATGCCATCGACGACATGCGCATCCTGCAGCCATTGCGCGAGCCGCGCGGGCTCCAGGCGCGGCAGCACACGCTCGAAGCGCTTTTCCTTCGCGCCCCAGACGCGCTGCTCACGCAGCGCCAGCGGCAACGGCTTGCCTGCGGCGACCGCGCGCTGGACACGGTTGAGCGCGCGGATGTCGTCGGCCAGCGCCCAATGCACCAGCACCGGCGCCTCGCCCTCGGCCCGCAAGCCGTCGAGCATGCGCTGCACGCGCGCAGGCTGACCGTCGAGCACCGCCTCGGCGAGCTTGAACGGATCGTAGCGCGCGACATTGAGCACCGCGCTCTCGACTTGCTCGAAGCTCAGCTCGCCCGCAGGGTACAGCAGGCCGAGCTTCTGGATCTCCTGGTGCGCGGCGAGCAGATTGCCTTCCACCCGGTCGGCGATGAAGACCAAGGTATGCTGTCCCGCCTCGCCCGACGCGACGCGCTGGCCCTGCTGCTGCAGGCGCTGCGCGATCCAACCCGGCAGCTGAGCGCGCTCGACCGGATCGATGCGCACCGTGACCCCATGGGCATCGAGCGCGGCGAACCAGGCGCTTTTCTGCGTCGCAGCGTCGAGCCTGGGCAGCAGCACCAGGGTCAGCGTGCCGTCATTACCAGCGGCCTGCTCGGCGATCCGTTGCAAGGCGGCCGAGCCGTCCTTGCCCGGCTTGCCCGAGGGAATGCGGATCTCGACCAGCTGCTTGTCGGCGAACAGGCTCAAGCTGCCCCCCGCCGCGAGCACCGCGCTCCAGTCGAAATGCGCGCCCGCGACCGTGAAAACGCTGCGCTCGGCATGGCCCTGGGCGCGCGCGGCGGCACGGATGGCATCGGCCGCCTCCTGCTGCAACAAGGGATCGTCGCCGTGCAGGGTGTAGAGCGTTCTGAGGCCGCGCTGGAGCTGCGCGACCAGTTGTGGGGCGGGGACTTGCATGGTGTGCGTTTGATTGTAGAGTGGGGATGTACCCGAGGAGAACGCCATGGATCCGCGTCCCACTATCAGCCTGATCGGCGCCCCCACCGACATCGGCGCCAGCACGCGCGGCGCGTCGATGGGGCCGGAGGCGCTGCGTGTCGCCGGTCTGCGGGTGGCGCTCGAAGCGCGCGGCCTGCTCGTGCATGAGCGCGGTGATCTGGCCGGCCCGGTCAACCCCTGGCGAGCGCCGGTTGACGGCTACCGCCATCTGGCCGAGGTGGTGGCTTGGAACCGCCTGGTGCACGACGCCGTGTTGACCGAGCTGCGCGTGGGCCACCTGCCGCTGCTGCTCGGCGGCGACCACTGCCTGGCGATCGGATCGATCAGCGCGGTCGCGCGCCACTGCAGCCAACGCGGCAAGAACCTGCGCCTGCTCTGGTTCGATGCGCACGCCGACTTCAACACGAACGCGCTGACGCCGAGCGGCAATCTGCACGGCATGCCGGCTGCCTGTCTCTGCGGCCTGGGTCCAAGCGAGCTGACCACGCTGAGCGGCGAGCTGCCAGCGGTCAGGCCCGGGGATCTGCGCCAGCTCGGCATCCGCAGCGTCGATCCAGGCGAACGGCGCCTGGTCCACGAGCAGGGGCTGGAGGTCTACGACATGCGCTACATCGACGAGCATGGCATGCGCGCGACGATGGAGCAGGCCCTGTTCGGCCTCGGCCATGACACGCATCTGCACCTGAGCCTGGACCTCGATTTCCTCGATCCGACGATCGCGCCAGGCGTCGGCACGCCGGTCACCGGCGGCCCGACTTACCGCGAATCGCAGCTCTGCATGGAGATGATCGCCGACAGCGGCCGGCTCGGGAGCCTCGACATCATGGAGCTCAACCCCGCGCTCGACGAACGCAACCGCAGCGCGCGGCTGGCGGTCGATCTGGTCGAGAGCCTGTTCGGCAAGAGCACGCTGCTGCGGCCGCGTCCACGCTGATTCAGGCGCTCTCGCGCAGCTCGCGGGCGAGTTCCCCGATGCGGGCCAGCGCCACGCGCTCGCGGTCGGCCCAGGCGCCGGCGAAGCTCAGGCGCAGGCAGTGACCGAAGCGATCGGTGGCGGTGAAGAGCGAGCCCGGGCCGAAGATGATGCCCTCGGCCATGCAGCGCTGGAACAAGACCATCGAGGGGTAGCTGACGCGCTTCTTCCAGCGCCCGGCCTCGACCGAACCCAGGCCCAGACCGAGCACCACGGTCTTGGAAAACGAACCGCAGACCATCACGCCGCCCTCGGCATCGAAAGCCTTGGCCGCCTTGCGCCGCTCGTCCGACGCCAGACCCTGCGGCTGGGCGCTGGACGCACCGTGCTGGAAGCCGACGCCAGCCCCGCGCGCTACTCGCTGGCACCCGGCACGCGGACTCAGGGCCTGTTCAAGCCCTTGACAGCCGCCAGCCGGTACATGAGTTGGCGCACGATGTCGGACTGCATCTCGCGGTAGAGCAGCTCTTCCTCGACCTGCTTGCCGAGGGCGAACACCTCGTCGTAGCTCAGGTCGCGCTCCTGCAGCAGCTCGGTGTCGTCGATCAGGTCACGGCCCTGACCGCTACGCAGCCGGAACTTGAAGCGCACGCGCAACTGCAGCTCGCGCACCAGGCCGGTAGCGGTGACACCGACCACCACGCGCTCGCGCTGCTCGTTCAACAGCGTGAGCTCAACATCGGCTGGTCGCTGCGGCTGGTCGGACGGAGTCGGCTCGACCAGCCGCACGCCGCTGGCCAGCA
>JACCDQ010931444.1_pt1 | contig 16986 bp, 14 predicted proteins | sample 7446031 | NCBI WGS metagenome assembly JACCDQ01 (sample SAMN15323442, study PRJNA562643) | freshwater metagenome | isolation source: river surface water | place: USA:Blue River Watershed | collected 2017-08-17
CATCAAACCATTAACGAATGTGCTTGTGAAGACAACAGTGCCACTTCATACACCCCATACATCCCCGGAAAAACCAAGAAAATGCTGCTCGACCTCGATGACGATGGCAACGTTTCAGAAACGCTTTATTTGGAATACGAACCCAATGAACTTACCTATATTGAAGGCGTTCCGCATGTTAAGTGTGAAGAATATCAACACCGTCAAAATCGACGAACCACCGTTCGATTTGCTAATGATCCTCGTGACTTTGGTATAGAAATCGACGTGGATATCGACCAGAATAATATAAATAAGAGGAAGTAAAACGTTACTTTTTTACCTGAATTATCGCAGTGAAATTACCCGATTTCAACGAATTCATGTAAACAATTGTAGGTGTTCTATCTGCCGATTTCGGTGCGATTATTTCTTGAGTACTATTGGATCCTGGAATGGAATTTACGCCCAAACTCGTACATACTGCTTCGACTTCATTTTGGGTACCATTCATTGAAACAAAGTACCATTCTTCATCGAAATATCGACGCTTTAATATCATTTTGTTGGTTTCAGCTACTTCAATTACACAATCGCCAAAGGTTAATGCCATAGAATTTGTTCTTAGACTCGTTAATTGGCTGATGGTATTTCTCGTTTGCATTTCGGGGGATGTTAATGCCGGTTTACCTTCAAGAGTATAATCGAACCGCATATCTCTGCGACTATCTGGATCATTTGCTCCGGGCATTCCGATTTCATCCCCATAATAAATTACCGGAACTCCCGGTATAAAGCTCATAAATGCCGCTAAATTTTGCAGTTTTTTATACGCCTCTTCGGATTTTACCTGTATGTCTCTATCCCACCCAGCTTGTTTGGGATTCTCACTTTCAGAAATAGATCCATCTGCCAACGAAATAAACCGTGGACGATCCTGATTTCCGGTGATGTTTCCCATGGTATGGTGATTTCCATACCAACGCTTACTTTCGTTTAATGTCTCTGCTAATGGATTAAAATTTGCATTATCCGATTTAAATACTGCTACAGCCGCATCGTACAAATTGAAATCAAATTGAGCATCCAGTAATTGAGGACCTAAATACGAAGCTATCAATTCAGGGCTACCGTAGGTTTCACCAATTTGATAGATATTTCGACCTTGGGGAACAAATTCTTTTTTGATTTTTTTAGTTAATGCAAGCCAAAACTCGTTGGGTATGTGTTTGGTAGCATCATGACGAAATCCATCAATTTCGTAATTTCTCAACCAAAATAAGGCACTGTCGCTCATGGCTTCAACTACTTCAGGTTTAGAAAAATCGAACGTAGGTAAAAAGTCATCAAACCAAGTTGTTAATCGATGTTCATCCCATTTTTCCGTATTTTTCGTACCATCTGGCAAATACAAAGAAGTAAACCAATCGGGATGTTGTTTGTAAAGCGGGTGATTTTGATGAATATGATGTGCAACATAATCCATTAATACCCGAATATTATTTTTGTGAGCAACATCAATGAATTCTTTTAATTCTGCTGGAGTACAAAATCGAGGATCTGTTTGTGTTGATGAAATAGGCCAATACCCGTGGTAACCACTGAATTTTGTTCTTGGTTGATTCCATTGTCCCCAAGCATCCTGAGGATTTAGTACCACCGGAGAAATCCATATTGTATTAATTCCCAATTTTCGAAAATACCCCTCTTTGATTTTCTTGGTTAATCCCTTTATATCGCCACCATGATAATCTACTCGTTGCAATACAGAATCCGACAATAGTGGCCTATTATTCGATGGATTACCGTCGTTAAAACGATCAATCATCGGATTATAAATTACCATTGTCCGCGGATCTTTTTTGTCGTAATGCTCTCTAATGCTGCGTTCGATGATTCCATTATTTATGGGTATTAAAATCTCATCACTCTTAGTTTTAGAATTGTAAACAAAGGCCACCAAATCTCCTGTAGTAGAAATACTGTAATCAAGTACTTGTTGTTTGAACTTCCCAAAGCGTTCTAAATTAATAACGAGCAATGCTTGTTGAATTGGAGCCAATACTTTAGAATCTCGATTGTTTGAAGTTGCATTTGGGTTGATCAATCCACTATTATGGTTCAATCCTGCCGCATTAATTCCCTTATTCTCTAGGGTATAATTGTGAAATCGCAAAAAATCGGTCATAGCGGCTCCAGTCAAAATGGTGCAACTTTGCTTTCTACCTTTGAATTCAGCATAAGCAGTTAAACTGCCAGGTTGACTGTATTCAATCAAACAAACCACCGAATTCAACTGAGTCAGTTCCAATACCTTGGGCACCGATTTGGTGCTAACAATTTGTCCATTTTTTAAAAATACAAGCTTCTTGTTTTCAACATCCACCAACTGACTTTCATCAAAAAGAGTTTGTATTCTTATATCCTCAACAACATTTCGTATAACTGAATTAAACCCTCCCATCCCATTGCTAACACTATCCGGATTATTCGGATCTCGCATTTCTTTTCCATCCACCACAAATACATACTGATGCACTCCACGACCCAATTCCCAAGTTCCTTTCCATGCAAACTCACTTTGAAGATCTGTTGCCACCGTTCTTGGATTCTTCAATTCAAAAGATGCAGCATTCCAGTTATTAAAAGTTCCTTTAACTCGAACCGATTTAAATTGACCTTTAGGATCGGAAAGCTGAAATAAGTATCTTATTTTTTGCTCTTTGGGGATATTAGGCCGACTACTTACCGGTAATTCAGCTTTCACATTCGATGGTGCTGTCATATTGGTTTGTGCAAAACCCACTTTACCAAAAGCTATTACTACCAAAGTAAAAATCGGAAGTTTCATAAGTTTCATATTAATCATTATTTACAATTTTCGTTACCATTTTATAAGCAATTTATTTCAACAGTTTATATGTGTACACATTACCATCCAAATAAATTTTAAGCACCACAAATGACTGATCCATTTCAAATTGATCAAAACTACCCGACACAGATTTAATCAATTTTCCATTCAAATCGTATTGTTCCATTCGTTCAATTTTACTTAGATCAAACCCGTTTAAACAGATCAACCCTTTATCGTTGCAGAATACTTTTCTTTCAACATTCTCAATCGATTCAACATAGTTAAAATTCTTTTCAATATGGAAACGGGCAAACACCGGATAGTGATCACTGGTTGTACTGCCATAACTAGAAATCCAAGAACTTGGGTTAATTACCAAAACAGAATCCTCCATACAATGAGGTTTCAATGCGGGTAATGCTACTATATGATCTATCATCTCGGTGTAACTCACCGTAGATTTCTGCTTGGCTTTTGATAAAGACAATGTGGATACCAAAAACTGGGTGTCTTTTGTCCAATTTGCAAATGGAGTTGCATAACCACTCAAAATACTAACATCAAAATCATCGTTCCAATCCCCCAAAATCAATCCGGCCTTCTCCGTTCCCAGTTTTTGGATATACGATTTTAATACCATACTTGCGCTGTATCTGCGATTGTAAGCTTCAACTTTTTGAGAAGAAGATCCAGTGTTCGCCTTCAAATGAAGTACCCAAATTCTCAAAGTATCAAATGCATATTTATTGTTTAATGGAACTAATCCAACCTCTAAGGGCAATCTGCCACTGGCAAAATCATAGCTATAATCAGATAGAATGTGCTTGCTGTAGGCTAATTTAAATTCCGATTTCTTGAATAACACAGCTGTTTTTTGAGTCTGATCCCAAGTAGAAATACTACCCGAATATTGAGGACATTTACTCAACAATTCAGACCAAGCTGATGCGGAACTCACTTCACACAACCCAATAACATCGATCTTTGTATCATTAATCAGCTTAGTAACATTATTCATTTGGGTTGCTTCGTTGGATGGACCATTGCTAGAGCTTCCCAACCATTCAACATTCCAAGAAGCCACATCCAAACGATCCACACCGTCAAAACTCGGAATCTGAGCAAAAGAATTAGAATACGCTAATCCTACTAACAACCCCAACAACAATTTCTTTATCATTTTACCTAATTAATACAAATTTAACAAAATACCACTGAAAAATAATTGGACTTTACATTATTAGAAAGGGTTTTCAGAAATAAAAAATGACCCCTATCCATGAAACAAACATGTTCAATTATTGGGAATAATTACATACTGATCGTCTACCACCAACAAGTATACAGGTTATTCGCCTGATGCAATAGGTGGTATAATTTCATACTGATCATCTACCAACAACAAGATTGGAAGTGTCGATTTAATTTGATTCAACTTAACTGAGTCAATGTAATTGTGGCTGACTACTTTATTTAGAATCACTTTTGGATTCTCAAGTAACACAACTGGAATTCTCATATCTTCGGTAAAATTGTATTTAGCAACCGGAACCTTTTGATTTTGGTATCTCGGTTGTTCTGCAGCAAGGGGTATTAAATTCCAATTTTTTAATACGTTAGAACCATCAATAAAATAAGAAAAAAAGGAAACTACAACAATCCATTTCAAATATTTTGGCTGAATTCCATCAACTTTCAAATCCAAGAAATTCAAAGCAACCCAGAAAAAAAGTAAAACAACAATTACATATCGATTTTCAATATGCGATACCGAAAACATCAAAAACGAACTCAATACCACGAGTAGCACAAATACCCATAAGAAATCCTTTCGAATTATTGACTTCCACAACACTAAAATCACCAAAAACAAAAATACAGGTAGCTGTTTGGCAAGAATATATACATTAGCAACTACATACTTAATCAAAAAACCCTTTGAAATTTTGGATTCAACACCTTCAAGATAATCTCATTTTGCTGGATCCAACCAATACCAATTACCGTATTTTTCATCCTGAAATTCCGAATGTTCGGATTTCATTTTACCTAAATAATTCTTTGAAATGAGTTTCCAATTATCTTCTTGATTGAAATGTACCGTATTAGGTGCATTTTTATCTTGAATTAATGACATATTAAACTTCCCCGTCAATCCCAAATTAAATGGAATTGTATTTACTGCGGAACTCAAGGCAAAATAGGAAATGACCACCAAGAAATAAATAGCTGCCCATCGGAATTCTTTTACAAATCGAAAAACTAGATCCCTCCATTGGGAAGATTGTGAAAATTGGGTATAGACGAAATGAATGAATTCAATTCCTAAATACAGTATGGCCAAATACAATCCCATACCTTTCGACAAAGTCAATAAAAACCACCCTATCCAAATCAACCAATTCTTGGAAAAGTTCGGTGAATTTCGATACTTATCCCTTAATAAAATTAACAATTCCGAAAGAATCCATACAAATAATGGATCAGCAAAGAAATCAATAAATGAGAAAAATAGTAAAATCGAAGTTCCCCAGAAAATAATTCGTCCGAGAAAATTCTCCTCCCTATTCATACCTTTTAAAACTATTCTGCAATAAAAAAGCACATAGATCAATAGGGTGAAAACGGCTTGGGACACATACAAATTTTTTATAGCAACATTCAGACCGCCAATGATTACCACATTCAATGGCGACCAAGTAGTATTGAAAAGCACATCCCATTCGCCTAATGAAAATTGATTCGCTATAAAAAGATACGAGATATAATCAAAACTTTTAATCGTATAAAAGTTTGCCAGGTTATATCCTACGAGTAAATAAATGAAAATGAGATGCAAGAAAAACTCCCAAATGGAGTTCTTTGAAGAAATTTTAGTAAAGAAGTTCATATCAAAATTCAGTTCGCTTGTCGTAACCCCAATTGAGTTTGTTACGCAACGTATTTAAGAAATTTTCATCATTCATACGAATGATATTTAAGTAAAAATCGGCTTTTCTCACTGCCATATGCACGTCGTTGGTGATGCTTTGACTTCGAGAATCTAACGATGCCAAATAACTGCTTGCTCTTCCCTCAATTTCAAAAGAAATAACCACATCATCACTAATTACAATAGGACGAACGTTCAGATTATGGGGTGCAATAGGCGTAATTACAAACGAATCCGATTTGGGGGAAATAATGGGACCTCCACAACTTAAAGAATAACCAGTGGACCCCGTTGGAGTGGAAACAATTAATCCATCGCTCCAATAACTATTCAGAAATTCACCGTTTAAATAGGTATGAACCACAATCATACTGGAAGTTTCTTTCTTGTGAATCACGAAATCATTGAGTGCGTAATTAAAATCAAATACATCGGAACTGGTTTCCAAGTTAAGAATTGATCTCGCTTCTAAAAAATATTGACCCGCTTCAATGGCTATAATGGCTTCTTCAATCTCCGAAGAACCTATTCCTGCCAAAAAACCCAATCTTCCCGTATTGATAGCCAGAATGGGTATTCCGCTATCGCGTACAATGGATACTGTTTCTAAAATGGTTCCATCGCCACCAACCGAACACAAAAAATCAATTTCGCTATCGCCTTTGGAAAAATTATCAAATACTCTTGGACTGATTCCTTCTAAATTCATGTGAATGAAATCTTCCAAAGATGGAGTACAATATATATCATGACCTCGTTTCTTTAACACCTCTAGCAACTCAGTCATTGCATGTCTGTGTTTCGGATCAATTAACGATTTTGCAAATACTCCCGCTTTCATTTTTCGTAAATGACAAAGTTAAAACTAAAAGCATGGAATTCATCCTTATCATGGAATTCGTTAAAAACCGCTCTCCAACTTTCGTTGACTTCAGGAAAAAAAACATCCGCTTCCGGAAATGATGCATCCACCAGTGTAAGTATTAATCGATCCGCAAAATCGATGGCTTGACTATAAATTTGAGCCCCTCCTATTATCATTATCTCTTCTCCAAATTCATGAGCCAATTGTAATGCTTCTTCCCAATTGGATGCTTTAACAAACCCTTCAATTAACGGTAAATCCGTTCGAGTAAGTACAACATTCAATCGGTTTTTTAATGGCTTTCCAAGACTATTCATGGTGTTTCTGCCCATCACTACAGCTTTGTTTTTGGTGTGCTTAACAAACCACTTAAAATCATCGGGTAAGTGCCACAACAAATCATTGGAAGCACCTAATTCCCTGTTTTTCCCTATCGCTGCAATTAATGTAATCATGATAATTTACTATATAACTCTACTTCTCTTCGTGGTATTCCATTTCTGTATTTATTGCCCAAATACTTGACTTATCCACTGTTTCATCTAAAATACTTTCTACCGTTCTAAAAGCCGTCAACATGCTGTGATCCTGATTGTTATAACGGTGCATTCCATTTCTACCTATAGGATATAAGTTGGAAATGCCATCTATAAAATCCATAATTACACCAAATCGATCATAACTTCCAAAATACGCCGGATACGTTTTAGGTACCCTCAATGACGTTCCATCCAACACATCCTGCTCCTCCACCAAATTTAATTTAACCATCTCACTTCGAGCAAATTGAACCATTTCCTCATCGGATTTATTCCACAAATCATCGTTTTGTTGACAAAAATACTCCAACCCCACCCAATACATATCTGCGTTTCCAACCAATGCTGGACTCCAATTATTAAATATTTGCAACCTTCCCACACGAACATCCGACTCCTGAATGTAAATCCAATTGTCTTTCAATTCCATATTGTTTTTGAATTTACGAATTAATAATCCCACCGTAATGAAATCTCGGTAAATTAATCCCTCTGAAACGGTTTTTACGCTATCGGGAATCTCAATTCCCTTCATATCTCGGATCAACACTTGAATGGGCATGCTGCTCACCAAATAATCAACGTCCGAAATTCGACTTACGTTCCCTTCTGAATTTAAATATTCCACAGCATTCACACTGCCTCCAACCAATTCTATTGAATTTACCGAAGAACCCAAATGAATTCTACCGCCCTTTTCTTCAATTTTACGACCAACCAACTCCCACATTTGCCCCGGTCCTAATTCCGGATATAAGAATTTTTCGATTAAGCTCGTTTCTATATTTTTCTGGGAAACATCATTCCCGTTTTTCTTTTTAAATAGTGCGTGTCTAATCGCTTCAGTGATACTCAGACCTTTAATTCTTTGTGCTCCCCATTCCGCTGAAATATCGCTGCATTTTACCCCCCAAACTTTTTCGGTATACGATTTAAAGAAAGTTAAATACAACTCTTTACCAAATCGATTGATGAAAAACTCCTCTAAATTTTGCTCAGGCTTTATCGGGAAAAATCGTGCTTGTAAATACGATACCCCTACACGCATTACTCGAACAAGGCCTAAATTTTTTAACGTTTCCCAACTTAAATTGATGGGGTATTTGAAGAACTTCCTCAAATAATAAATTCTAGATAATCGATTCCTTACTAACATTTTAGCTTTATCGGAATCATCCGAATTATTCACGTCAACTTCACGAGATTGCCCTTGGTAATTGATTTTAATTTTTTCGTTTTTTTCGGGGGATGTTGATTCAGATAAGCCTCTAATGGGCATAATTTCCAACCACCATTGCATTACTTCATCACTCTTGGAGAAAAACCGATGTCCTCCAATATCCATCCTATTCCCTTTGTAAACATGCGTTCGAGATAATCCACCCAGTTGTTGCTCTGATTCTAAGATAATGACCTCCAAATCACTGGATTTTTGCAAAAAAGAAAGTCCCGCTGTTAACCCAGCAGGACCTCCACCTATAATGACTATTTTCTTACACGAATTTTTCACGAATTTTACCTTCCAAAGGTAATAATTCTATTGTTTTAATATTGAATTAATTTTGATTTATCGGTATATGAATGAGATCACACACTACAACTTGACTCAATTTAATATTGCATGTTCCCCACGATAATCCCACGCCGAATCCACACATAACCAAATCTACTTCTTTGTTTTTAAGATCTTCACTGATTTCTGACACCATCAATAATGGAATGGATGCAGAACTACAGTTCCCAAAATCCTCAATATTATACGGCACCTTTTCAGCACTTAACTCCAATTTCTTTCTGATTTTCTCATTCATCTGTTTATTGGCCTGATGAAATAAATAATAATCCACTTGGTCTTTATTTATATTGAAAGTCTGCAATAACTGTTTAACCGTTTTCGGAGCACGAGATATCCCAAACGAAAATACCTCTAAGCCATCTAACCAGGAATGAACATTCGCTTTTACAATTCCAGATCCATAATCAACCATCTCAAACGATTCTGGCGTTACTCTATTTCTGAATCCGCTGTGCGGAGTATAAATAGCTTTATGACCAGAACCATCAGTTCCTAAATCAAAATGCCAAGGTGTTGCGCTTTCATTAAATTCGACAGCAGTAGCAGTACCTGCATCCCCAAAAAGTAAAGCTCTGCTCTTATCCAACGGTGATGATGTTTGAGTAGCAGTATCTCCTACGAGAAGTAAACCCTTTTTTAAATTTCCACTGCTTAAAAAATTACCAATTACAGAAAGTCCATATACAAAACCGCTACAACCTAATGAAACATCTAAACTCACACATTGATTGCTAGCGCCCAAACGGTCTTGAATAATGCATGATGTAGCTGGATTTCTATAATCGGGTGTTTGTGTAACAAAAATAATTACATCCAATTCCGAAGCCTTCCAATTCAATTCAGACAGTAACTTTTCAGAAGCAGCTACACACATATCACTGGTAGTCAAACCATTCGGTGCAACATGCCTATACCGAACACCCACACTTTCATAGAATCGATTAAACTCCTCTTGTGTGAACATGGGATTATCTGTGTTATCAATACGATTATCGGGTACACAGCATGCAACCCCTTTTATGGAAACATTATTTATCGAAAATTGAGCCATCGTTTGTTGTATTTATTGTTGTAAAATTAAATCTGATTGACTGGACAGGTAAATCTATAAACCCATTGTATAATTAATAAATGTCGGGGCCAGTTTATAATTGTTCAGTCTACTTTGCAGTAAAAATGTTTGGAATCTTAAATGGAAGTACCACCATCTATGGGAATTACAGCCCCTGTAATCCACGAGGATTCATCAGAAAGCAACATCAATGCCAAGGGATGAATGTCTGAAAATTCACCCATTCTTTTCATCGGAACTTGATTTATAAATTCATCTATATTCTCAGAAAAATCATACGCCGAAGCCATCTTGGAATTTAATAATCCCGGACGTATGATATTCACTCTTATCTCGGGTGCATGCTCAATTGCCAAGGTCTTTAAAAACTGCTCTAAGGCAGATTTTGAAGCACTGTACAAAGAATTCGTTGCAGAAATATAACCAGCTGATAAAGATGAAATACCCAAAACTGATGCACCCTTCTTGAATTTCTTCTTTTTTATCAGCTGCTGAATCAATTGAACTTGAGCGGTAAAATTGATATCAAAAATTTTATCGATCTTCTTGGAGGATATAAATTTAACGGTAGTTTTATCGTTAACACCGGCACTCAGAATCAATCCATCAACTTCATTTAATTCATCCACAAATGCGGTCATTTGATCCAATTCGGTCAAATCAAACAGATGAAACTGAGGCAATGCTAAATTAAACGATTCAAATTGAAGGATGAGCGAATTCAATTTCTCTTGGTCTCGTCCTAAAACAATAGGAATACCACCACATTTTGCAATTTCAATAGCCAAGTGAGCTCCTAATCCAGCGGTACCCCCTGTTACTAAAATTCTCTTATTCAGTAGTTTATCCGAATTTTGTATCATTTTTTATTGTGAGATTCGAAGTTAAATTTCAATTAAGTCTACAACCACAATTTCACGGGTATTCAATTTAACCGCTCCCCACGACAATCCAACTCCAAATGCCGATAAAATCAAATCCATAGAATTCGACTCTAATGCATTTCTCATTTCAGTGACCATCAACAAGGGAATGGTAGCACACGATGTATTTCCAAATCGGTCAATGTTGATTGGCACTTTTGATGATTCCAACTTCAATTTTGATTTTACTTTCTCCAACATCATCTTGTTCGCTTGGTGAAAAAGAAAATAATCGGTTGACTGTAAATTCAAATCAAAATGACTCACTAATTCTTTTATGGTTTGTGGAGCAATCCGAATTCCAAAAGTAAAAACATCCATCCCATCGAGTCGTTCATGCAACCGACTACTTTTATTACCATCGGGAAATTCCTCTAGAATAAATGACGTTTCTGATACGGGATTTCTACAACCGCCGTCTTCCACAATAATGGACTTATAACCAGATCCATCCGTTCCCATATTGAAGTACATACTGGGTGCACTTGGATCAAACTCTAATGCGGTTGCAGTTCCTGCATCGGCGAACAAAGGAAATACACTTTTATCATAGTACGATGCATAGGATGTTTGGGTGTTTCCAACTAAGAGCAATGCACGTTTAAATTGACCAGTTTGAAGCATCGATGAGGCCACATTTAATCCGTGTGTATAACCCGAACATCCCAAAGAGATATCTAAGGTCATGCATTGATTTGACAATCCAAGTCGGTCTTGTAAAATACACGATGTTGCTGGTAATTTATAATCGGGAGTATGTGAAACAAAGACGAGTAAATCGACCGTGTTTCTTTCCCAATTTAACTTATTTAATAGTTGTTGTCCAGCTTCAAAGCACAAATCAGATGTGCATACGCCTGCCTCAACCACCCTTCGTTCTCGAATTCCCACATTGGTTGCGAATTTTTCAAATTCTGATTCTGAAAATAAGGGGTAGTCTTTATTGTAATAAATATTTTGGGGGACACAAGCAGCAACCCCTTTAAAACCAACTTGTTCTATTCGATTAAAAGCCACTAGATAAAGTAATTAAGGTTAATTTAGAGCGTAATTTCTAATAAGTTCATCTTAACGTAACGCCTCCATCTACCACCATGGCGGTACCTGTAATCCATGAAGACGCATCCGACAATAAAAACGCAATGGCATTGGAAACATCTCTGGGCTTTCCATATCGGCCCAATGGATATGTTTTCCTATCCAAATCGTATTGTTCTTGCGTAATTCCATTTTTACCCAATAATTCGGTTTCAACCATACCTGGATTGACAGAGTTTACGCGAATTCCCGATGATGCCAATTCCAATGCTGCATTTCTCATAAATCCATGTAAAGCAGCTTTACTTGTTGAATAGATGCTATTTCCCATAGAAGAACGTTGAAATCCTGCAATCGATGAAGTAAAAACCACAGAAGCTGTGCTTGAAAATTTTTTGGCTTTCAAAATCATCTTCATTAACATGATTGGAGAATACGTATTCACCTCCATAACATGATGAAGTGCTTTTAAATTTAATGTTTTTACCGTACTGATATAATTGATACCCGCATTCAAAGCCAAACCATGAATTACGGGGATGGACTCGGAAACTTCTTTTAAAAAATCCGAATCCGTTAAATCTCCAAAATACTTTTGAAGTACGATTCCACCGTTTTCAACGATCTCGTCAGAAACCATGTTCAATCGTTCTACATTTCTGCCACACAAAATCAATTGAGCGCCCAAAGAACCACATAAACGCGCTAAATCCGAGCCAATTCCGCTGCTGGCTCCTGTAATTAAAATTACCTTTTCGTTAAAATGTAGGATATTATCCAACTTTCTCAACTACTTTTTCGAAAAGTTCCTGAATGGTAGAAGAATTGCGAATGTCTTCACCTTTCAAATAAACATCGTATTCATCATCGATTACAGAAATGATATTCAATGCCGTTAAAGAGGAATACTCTTCAATTTCTTTGAAAAGGGTTTCAGCATTAAAGATTGAAGAATCGGTTTCATCGTATTGCTCTGCAATGTGTTTTATGAACTGATTTATTTCCATTTTTTTAAGTTTTTCTAAGTATTAAAAAGCAAATTTTTTCGCGATCGAACCTATAAATGTACCATCATCCTTAATCGACTTTGTGAGAACACTTAAAGGACCCAATTTATTTCTATTTCCTATTTGAACATTCTGTAGGACCGCGCTATTCATTCCAAAATTGTTCGATTTACCAATATACACCGAACCCGATACTTTGGTTCCAGGCATAAATGTATTATAATCTCCAATGTGAGAATCGTGGCCAATGGCAATCTGACTATTAAAAATATTAAAACTTCCAATACTCACATCCACACTGGTTGAACACTTTGAGAAAATAATATTTCCCACACCCATTTTCAACGATTCTTGATCCAATGCACGAAAATCCGGTGCAATTAAATTGGGGAAAATAATGTTCTTGTTGTTTATTTTTTGGGATATTTTCTCGCGTGTAACTGGACTACCAATTGCTAATACTACATACAACTGCTCCGTAGATTGCAACAAATAATCAATACCACCTACTACCAATCCAAACTTCAGGTCTGTACCAACGGTTAAATTATCGTCTAAGAACCCCAAAAAATTCCATTCATTACTGAACTGGTTCGCCTCCCGAAGTAAACAAAATACTTCTTTCCCAAAGCCTCCAGCACCGTAAATCAAGATGTTTTTCATTTTAAAGTTCCTAAAGATATAAAAGTTAGAAATTAGCGTATTTCCCGTTTATTTGTGCCTTCACTAAGTTTTTAGTGCTTTCCACAAAAAATCAAGTACAATTTTAATGAAATTTTGACACGCCACCTAAAAACAAGCTGTGAAATACCACAAAACGTGTATCATAATTTGTCACATTGTTACATTTTTCACTGATTTGTGTAATTTTAGAATCCATTCTGTGATAAATATTCCAAAATACTTTGATTTCCTTTGGTAGCAGAACCTTGGATAATCATTTCAATTTTTGGCAATAATGAAGACCGATTATATCTCGAAATTAAAGTCTGCAAATAAAATTTAGGATTTTGAATTGAAACTTTAGAACGATACACTTCGGGGAAGTCATTATAATCCGTATCAAATTCATACGGATGTAAATATAACATCAAATACTTCGCTTGATCATTATACTTGGAATCTGAAATCCATTTTTTAACTACATATTTTGGAGATCGAATCAAATACGATCCTCCCAAATATGGAATTGTTAATCCCATCCATTTAATAAAACTAATGGGAACTTCTACTAAATCTCCATATTGCGTATCGACTTTTGTTATTTCTTTTGGAAACCCATCCAAACCGTATTTAAAATTCGTTGCAGGCACAACGGAACTGTCGTATTTAAAACCCGCTTTTCGAATTACATCAAACGCCCACGGTGTATCCTGAGTAATGGAAAATGCCGGCGCCCTATGCCCAAAAACTTCATTCTTAGTTATCAACTCGATGCGTTCTTTAGCTCTAGAAATTTCATCGTAAATAGTATCTGGATTATTCCTGGTAAATAACAAATGATTGTATCCATGAACTCCTATTTCATGTCCCTGATCTCGAATTTCAAGAATCAATTCCGGAAAAAATTCAGCAATCTCCCCAAGAATAAAAAATGTGCCTTTTACGTGATATTTTTTCAGTAAATCCAAAATCTTTCGCGTATTAAAAACCACCCGATCGGTTGGATCTATAGACAAACCAAAATTTTGGCGAAGATTTAAATTCAATCCATCCTCTATGTCGAAAGTCAATAAATTCATTACATCATAATTTTTTCGATCATTTCAAAATAATTCTTCGAATTATCACCAATCTCATTGGCACATCTTAAAGCATTCGATTTGTGCTCTTTTAATAAATTAGGATGATCCAAATAGTTACAAACACAATCTACCAATCCTCTCGCATCCGATGGCTTATGTGTAAATCCAATTTCATAAGAATCAATCAGATTCCTCACTTCTGACCAGAGCGAATTAATCAAAACCAATCCATACCCCAAATACGTAAACGGCTTATATGTTATACTTTGAGAGGCGTCCGATTTGTGTTGAATTAAACCTATGTCGCATTGTGACATCAATGGCATAAGATCTTCATCTTCTAACCGCCCGTGATACACAAGATTCTTTAGATGATGTATTTGAATAAAATCTCGGATGCTTTGCGCCTGATTTCCGGAACCCACAATATGAAATTTCACCCTTTTAAAATACCCCTCACCATCCATGATTTTCGCTGCTTCTAAAATGCAGGGAATATCGTAGGTATCACTCAAACTACCGAGATAAATAATTTCAATTTCGGCTTCCTTTAAATATGAGTTTTGACGCTTTCCTAATTCCAAAATAGACCTTGAATAATCCAAATTCACTCCAGGATAAACCGCTAAATACTGAGTTGTTGGTTTTAAGTAAAGTTGTTTGCCCCATTGTGCATACTCATTCGACAAACCAATTACAAAGTCAACATTTCTCAAACCCAATAAAATCAACCATTTCTGAGGTAAAGTTATTAGCCATACTAATCTTTTCGACCAAACATTACGTACAACTCCATGAAACGAATCCGGCCAAGGATCAATGATGTCTAAAGCAAATGGAATCTCCTTCTTCTCACAATAATCCGAAATTAATAGATTCGAAACTACCGTTGGAAATGTAGCTATAACTGCATCGATTCGATCAAATTGTTTAAATGTTTTTAATACCTTAAAACCCCATATCGTATGATCGATAAATCTTCGTACACTGATATTCCTATTGTATCCAAATGATTTGAGATAAACAATTTTATGTTCAGCCGAAACCTCAAATACTCGAGATTGATTATGTCTGTGTTGCTTGGTAACATGTTTAAATGTGGAAGTTACAAACAAAACATTATAACCCATTTCCAATGCAACTCGAGTTATTTCCATGTATCTCAACGGTTGAACCCCATCCAATATCGATGGTTCAAATGGAGAAACTAAAGCAATAGTTGGTTTATTATTTTTAAATTTTAATTCTTCCGACTTAACCACGCGTAATCTTACTTAATTCCCAAAATAAATTGTACCCATCCCAAACATAATCAAAACTCAATCCTTCACCCAACGGAACTACCCGGTCGATACCTACTCCATTTTTCAGGGATTCAACTTCCTGTTTTTGGGATTCATTTAATCCCCAATGCGTTATGGTCTGAACTTTCTTATCTTGAATTTCAGCCAATTCTAATGAATTCGAAATGCATCGAACATAAAAATAACCACCCCCACACGTAGAAATCATTTCAATATCGGGTAATTTTTCTAATTCTATAAATGTAACTAATGACCCAAATTCCACATTGACTATGGTCAATTTATTATCTTCCTCCGCTATATCATCCATAATTTTATTCAGTTTAAGGGATGACAATGAAGCTGCATCTAGTTCATTCTTGCTCGCTAAAAATGAACTTAACTTTTCTTTAAATATGTGTATTGCGGTTGCATCCTTTTCACGATTTTCTCCCAAAAAATAAATTATTTGAGGGGATGAACAGCCCAATTGATCAAATAAATAGGCATCATTATCGAACTTATTCAATAAATCCGCCCACCCTTCTGAATTCAATTCCATCAACTCATTTGCGGAGAAAACACTCAATGATACTCGGTCGGCAAAACTGATGTCCCGACAACGTGGTGCAGCCAAAATTGATCGGATTTTTTCTATAGTAGAATTTCCACCCCAAATTACCCGACCATCAACCTTTTTTGAAATATATCGTGTAATTTCTTCCTCGTTTTTGTATTGTATAAAATCCACAAAACCCGAATCCATTTCATGCTTTTCAAGTAATTCAGACATCACTCTAAATAACTCAAGCAATCCTGTATCTTGCATTCGAGAGGAAATTTTAAGAATATTCTTATTTCCACACAACATAGAAATAGTTAAACTATATAAGAATATGGTGTCTACATTTGCGGGGCAAATATGAAAAATTGTACCCAATGGGCCGAATGCATAAGGTTGATTCGATTGTGTAATTTCTGAATTTGAATTTCTTTCATCAGAACCATTTGTATTGGTGTTGTTAAATCCTAGTTCCAACTGGATTTTCCTTAAATTAGACTTTCGAATCCAAAAGGCCACAGCAATGATATCCGGACGATTTCGGATCAAAGCATTTCTCATCACATTTTTGGATAAATCATCCAAGAAATGAATTACTCGATCATCAA
>JACCDQ010889158.1_pt1 | contig 16982 bp, 5 predicted proteins | sample 7446031 | NCBI WGS metagenome assembly JACCDQ01 (sample SAMN15323442, study PRJNA562643) | freshwater metagenome | isolation source: river surface water | place: USA:Blue River Watershed | collected 2017-08-17
ATGCTTTGATTTGAATAAAACAATGAGCCACCCACGATGGCTAGTGCCAAGATGACCAACAAAAGTTTCCAGCGTTGTTTGGAGGCGTATAAGTCCATTGAACGAATTTACAGAAAAATTGGCGCGTTGAGCCCCAACACTTCGGTTTCTACTAGCGCACAAACGTTATTGAAGTCAAAATGTTGTTCAAAAAGGTCTCGATTGAATTCAGGGTAGTCTTTGTTGAGTACTTGGTTGACAGCGCTGTTCAAAGATGCTTCATCTAATGAAGTAAAGCAGGCGCCACCACCATAAGTCTCAATGAGTTCTTTTGTGCCACCGTTGCCCGCTCCTACAACAGGGCAATTATTTTGTAGCGCCTCTATTGTCACCATTCCAACGGTTTCGCGGTCAGCAGCCATCAGCACGAGATCTGCTGCACGGTAATAGGGTGTCATGTCCTGTTGAAATCCTACCCACCTCACTTGTCGTTTTTTTGGATGCGCTTCAATCTGTTGTTGGAGGGTGGTTTGGTAGTTTGAGTTTTCATCAGGGGTGGGGTCTCCAACAAAAACAAGCAGTTCTTTTTCTGAGCTTCTATTTTTGAAGCAGTTCCAAATGAAGGCTTGTTGTTTTTTAGGATCGATCCTTCCTACCACCAGCCATATTTTTAACTCCAAATGCAAGTTCAGTTCTTTTCTCGCGTCAATTTGTGTGAGCGCTGCCTGTTTTTCAAGTGAAATACCTGAATGGATAAGTTTGATTTTATGTTGTGCTATTTTTGTTTGTTTCTGCACTTGTGAAACCAAATAGGGTAGAGGGCACACCCAGGAATTGATCCATAAATAGCGCAGTGATCTGAAAAATTGAGTTTTCTTACCGCCAAGCGCCATTTCCATAAAGTAATGCACGCCAATTTTCCCAAATGAAAAGAAACGCACTGAAGCAGCAATGCTCTGCTCTCTATTATTTCTGAAAAATAAAGTGTCATATCCTTCTTTTCGCAGAAAGTGACTCAAACGATACGCAAACAACCATTGATAATGTTTGGGTCTTTGCGCTACAATATGGACTGGTATATTTATTTGTTGGACTGCATTTGTAATCGGGCTTTCTCTATTGGCTATCACCAAGACGTCATGACCGCGCTGTTGCATTTGCTCGGCGTTACGGAGTTGGTTCATTTCTAAACCACCCCAACCTTCAGACAAACATAAATAAGCGATGCGTTGCATATCAGAAGTGCGAAAGTAGACAGATTTGGGCTAACTTTGGCCCCATGAAAGGATTCAAAACAATGCTACTCAAACCCTGGTTTGTCTTTGCGTTTAGTTTTTTACTGATTGGCGGCACACTCATTTTGCTCAGTCCGAATTTATTTGAAGGAGAAATTGTATATGCCCACAATGGTAAAAAATACATCTTGCAAGCACCTTTGAGTTTGGCCTATTTTATCGGCTTAGGTTATCAGGAGTCCGAAATGGAAGGTGTTGTAGATTTTTATCTGACCAAGCGTGGCTATATGCTCGCTTTCAGTTTGCTCTTGGGCTTCCCGATACTTTTTGCTTATCGTTCGTTTTTGGCCAAGAAGAACAAATAATTACAAACTTTTAGTGCGGCCGCCGTCAACAGGCACATTAATGCCGTTGATATAAGAGGCAGCCGGCGATGCCAAAAAGGCAACTGCTGCCGCTACTTCTTCTGGCTCAGCAATTCGCTTCATGGGGCTCTCTTGGCCCATTTCAGCTAAAATTTCAGGAATGCTTTCGCCGGTTTTTTCGGCTTTTACTTTGGCAATTTCTGTGAGGCGTTGGGTGTTGGTGGCGCCGGGTAATACGTTATTGACGGTAATGCCAAATGCGCCGAGTTCATTGGCTAAAGTTTTTGACCAATTTGCCACCGCTCCACGTATGGTATTTGATACACCAAGATTTGGCAATGGCTGCTTCACAGAAGTAGAGATGATATTAATGATGCGCCCATAAGCTTCTGCTTTCATGCCGGGCACAAGTGCTTGCATCAGAATGTGATTACATACTAAATGCTGATTGAATGCAGCGAGAAATTCACTCACCTCTGCATCTACAATTGGCCCGCTTTTTGGCCCACCCGTATTGTTGATTAGAACGTGAATCGGGCCATTTAACTTTATAAAGTTCTCGATAGCAATTTTTAATCCTGAAGGGTCAGAAAAATCAGAGACGAAAAAAGCATGATGCTGACCTTGAGCAGTATCTAGTGTGCTTAGTGCCGCTGCTAGTTTTTCTTCATTTCTAGCGGTCAGGCACACCGAAAAACCGTCTTTTGAAAGTTTTTGAGCAATGGCTAAACCAATACCTTGGGTTGAGCCACATACGAGGGCTCGGAGTTGCGTATTTGTGTTTTTCATTGCTGTAAAATTAATAATTGAAATAAGGTATACGAATAGAAAATCAGGCTTTTTTGTTTTTTAAATTTTTAATAATATATTTGTCGGTCTAAAAATCATTATCATGGGTAACACTACTACACTAAAACCATTTCGATTTATTGCTACAGTCGTTGCAGTTCTCGCTTTGATGGTGTCCAATTTGCAAGCGCAGGTATCTGTATCTGCAACTGCCGGAACCGCCACTGGAACATACGCAACTGTCAGCGCCGCGTTTGCCGCAATTAATGCAGGTACGCACCAAGGAGTGATCAATATCACTATTTCTGCTAACACCACAGAGCCGGCAGCGGTTACTGCCCTGGTGAACAGCGGATCTGGTGCTGCGGTCTATTCAGCTATTAACATTAAGCCTTCTGGCAACGTAACAGTTAACTCTGCTGCTACGCCAACAACCAACCGTGGCTTGATCGAATTAAATGGTGCAGATAACGTAACCATCGATGGTGATGACCCAGCCACACCTGGTGTCCGCAACCTGACTTTTCAAATGGCTACCAGCACTAATATTACAGCTGTCATACGTTTGTCATCAAACTCCACTACAGGAACAAATGGTGCAGACAACAACACTGTAAAGAACTGTATACTTATTGGTTCACGACCTACGGGTATTGCAAGTACAGTAAGTTATGGCGTCAATATCTCTAACTACAGTACAACTTCCCTTACTACTGGTGCCTATGCCAGCATCAATACTGTTATTGAGAACAATGAGATAAAAAGAAGTCTTCGTGGTGTTTACGCAAACGGAAATGGAACCTATCCTATTACCGGAACAGTCATTCGTGACAATATTATGGGGTCTTCCGTATTAGCTGACAACATTGGATTGAATTGTATTTATATAGCCAACTCTAATATCAGTGGAACAGCGGGTGCAGCGCTCATCGAAGGAAACGACCTTCGTGCAGGTGATGTAGTTGCAGCAGGAACCACAGGCTTTTTACCAACAAATGTTTCCGGTATCGAATTAAACACAGTCAACTCTAACGTAAGAGTACTAAGAAATAATATTCATGACATCATTCAAGTATCCACGGGTATTTGGGGTGCTTATGGTATTACTGTTACAGGCGCCGCAAGTTGCGATAATTTTTTAATTGCAAACAACTTTATTAATAATGTAATTGGTCGCCAAACGTCTGCAAGTAATGTCAATACATATACCGCATATGGTATCCGTGTTGGTTCAGGAGCTACCCTTATGCGTATCATTAATAATACTATTGTCGTGGCGCCTTGTATTGCAGGATCGGTAGTAAACTACACTTCTTATGGGGTTGCTTTTACTGCTACTACACCTACTGTCAGTCAATTCTTAAATAACATTATTGTTAACAACAATATTGGAACTGGTACGTATGCTATGTACTCCGCTTCAAACAATATTTGGGCAGCGGCAACAATTAACCGAAATAACTATTTCGCGCCAAACAGCGGTAATGTAGGCTTCTACAATGGCGCTAACCAAACAACTTTGGCTGCATGGCAAACCGCAACAGGCCAAGATGCCAACTCTTTTAATGTTGCGCCGAACTTTGTAAGTGCAAATGACCTTCACATTACATCTGCACCTACACCTTTAGAATCTGCTGGTGCTCCTGTAAGTGTTACACTTGTTGCAAACGACATTGATAACCAATTGCGTCCAGGCCCTGTCGGTTCTGTGAACGGTGGTGCTACAAACCCAGACATGGGTGCTGATGAATTCGATGCTACTCCAATTTATGCGCCAGTTCTAACTTTTGGTTCAATAACACCAATTGATTGTAACGTTGCTGTGGCACACCCAGTTACATTAACAGCAACAGCTGGTTCTGGATCTTTGTCTAGTGTAATTTTGAATTATGCATTTAACGGTGTGGCCCAAACGCCAATCACTATGACAAACACAAGTGGGTCTACTTACGAAGCTATTATTCCAATTGCAACCCCGGTAAATGCAACCGTTACCTGGAATGTAGTGGCAACAAATAGTTTTGGTCTACTTGTTTCATACACGGGAACACCTTACATCGACCAATCATTATTAGGTGTGTCGGCAATTGCTACGAATGCTGCTTCGCCAGTTTGTGCTGGAAGCCCATCATCTTTAGCGGTAAGTCTTACATCAACTCAGGCTTCGGTTGCCTATACTGCACCAAGCGTTTCTTCACCAACTGCTGATGAAGACCTTGGAAATGTAACCATATCGCAAGGAGCTACAGTAATCATTAACAACACTTCAACAGTTAATTCATTAACCGGCACGATCGGTACTGCAACAGGAACTGTGGGTAGTTTCAGTAATTTTACCTCCTTTGGTCCTTATACTTTAAATGCTGGTCAGACTTACGACTTAAGTCTTTCTAGTATTACTGCTAACGCATCATTTAATTACAACAATCACATGCGTATCTACATCGACCTTAATAGAAATGGTTCGTTTGCAGATGCAGGGGAATGTATGTTCTTCCCAGCAGCCAATACTTTAGGTGCTCATACTGAAACAGGAACATTTACAATTCCTTCGACAGCATTAAACGGTCTTACAAGGATGCGTGTATTCTGTGTTGAAACAACTGCGCCAGGTCCAGTTTACATCAATACTTTTAGTTACGGTGAGTACGAAGACTACATGATTAATATGGTATCTACCAACAATGGTGGTGGTTTTGCGCCTGCAATAACTTCTGCTGTTTGGTCAGGTTCTACATCATCGGTTGGTACCGGAAACCCATTAACTATTAACCCTATAGTTACAGATTCTTATACAGCTTTAGTAACTTCTTTAGGTTGTACCGTTGTTTCTTCATCTACTACGGTTACTGCGTTGGTTTTGCCAGCCGCTGTAACAGCAACTAACAGTTCGCAATGTGGTACTGCTGTACCAACTGCCTCTGTGGCTTCTGCTGCAGGTGTTGCAGGTGCCGGACAATTCTTCTGGTACAACGCCGCTACGGCAGGAAGCACACTGCAAACGCCACCTACTGCGGCGTACACAACCTTCTATTCAAATGACTTCACAAATACAACTATCGGCGCTGGTGCTACCCTTTCAGGTGTTGCCTCATTAACTAACGTTGCAGGTCAATTACAACTTACACCAAACTTAACAAGTCAACTTGGTGGTATCACAGTAGACGCTGGTGTCAATGCGGTAGCATACAAAGTCGATTTCGATTTCTCTACTAACCCTGTTGGTGGTGCTGATGGTTTTAGCTACAGCTTCGGTGACGACGTTAATGCAAGTTCTACCGCACCTACTGCAGAAAAAGGTTCTGGTTCAAAACTTAAAATCTGTTTTGATGCCTATGATGCAGTGATGCCAAACCAAGCTGGTATTTATGTAGTTTACAACAACACTGCTGCAACTTTCAATGCTACAGCTGCTGGTGTTCTTGGTTATGTAGGCAATACTTCTCGGGTAGGTGCTGCAAACAACCACGTTACAATAGAAACTAATGCGGCTGGACAGGTAACCGTTACGTTAAACGGTACAGCCATCTTTACCAATATTCAATTGCCGGCTGCTTATTTAGCGGCAAACAAAGCAACTTGGAAGCATGCAATTGCTGCACGTACTGGCGGTATTTCAATGGAACAAACTATTGACAACCTTGTGATTCAAACTGCTGGTTTTGCAGCAGGTTCTACAACTTACGCTGCACCAATCTCAGCTACAACAACATTCTATGTTTCAGAAATGGGAACAAACGGATGTTTGAGTACTCCAGCTCCAGTGGTTGTAACAGTTTCAAATCCTGATCCAGTTAACTTTAGTGCTGGTGCAAATCCAGGAATTTGTATCGGTCAGTCTTTTGCTACTACAGCTTCTTCTGTGAACACTGCTTATGCGTACACTTACGATTTAGCTTCTTTTACAGGTTCAGGTTTATCTGCTGCTGTAACAGGAGCCGCTTTAAGTACTACCCCAACAACTGCCGGTGTATATCCATTCACGGTAACCGGTACAGATGGTATTTGTACAGCAGTAACCACCATGACCCTTACTGTTAACGCTCTACCTGTTATTACAACTGCAACTGCAACTCCGGCTACGGTTTGTCATAATGGTGTAGTGGATTTAACGGCTTCTAGTATCGTATCTGGCCCTCAAATTTTGCCTGCTGGATATTGTACTACGAATAACTTTGGCGGTGGTTTTATCAATCAAGTAACGTTCGGAACCATTAATAACAATTCTAGTACCTCGAATCCTACGGCGAGTCCTTATTATACGAACTACAACCTAACGACAAACGCTCAGCCTGGACAAACCTATCCTTTGACTGTAGTAAATGGAACGAGCTCTACAATAATCTCTGTTTGGATCGACTACAACCGCGATGGTGTTTTGGCAGCAAGTGAATGGCAACAAGTAGCTACTGCATTAGCAGCGAATGCTACAACAACTGTGAACATTACGGTTCCACTTACAGCCCAAATGGGATTAACAAAAATGCGTATCCGTACGCGTTTATCTGGTAATCCGAACGGATCTGGCGATGCTTGTACCTCTTTAGGTTCTGGTGAAACTGAAGATTATTTGATCAATATTCAAAGTCAGCCAGCGGTTCCTTATGCTTATACTTGGAACGCTACACCTGTAGTGAACACCATGGTAGGTACAACAATCGCAACAAATACAACTTCCGCGCCTGTTACTCAAACTTGGACTGTTACTGCAACAGAAGCTGCAACAGGTTGTGTAAATTCCATGACAACTGCTCCTGTTACAATTCAGCCAGTGTTCTTGGCTCCAATAACAACTAGCAGTGCTCATTGTGGTGTTCAGGTGCCTACCGCATCAGTAGTTGACCCTAATAACTTTACAACGCCTACTTTTAATTGGTATGCTACACCAACTTCAACTACAGCGTTGCAGTCTACAACTTCGAATACGTTTAACGCTGCAATTGGCAACACTACAACAATGTACGTAACTACAACTAATCCGTCAACAGGATGTCAAAGTGGTCCTACACCAATCGTAGTAACTGTTGCTCCAGCTCCAGCATTAACGCTGTCAGCTACAACAGCTACTAACTGTTCAAACTTGCCTACATCTTTAGTGACATTAGTGGATGGTTCTACAAGTTTTGATTCTTACTCTTGGACAAACACTTCTACTGTGGCTGGTACACCAACGGCTGGTTACACCTTTAACCCTGCTAACCCAGCACCTAACACACCTGCAACGGTCACTACTTATATCTTGACTGCTGTACAGACATCTGGGCAGTTGTGTCAGAACCAAGACACCATCGTAGTTTCAACAAACGCTCTTCCATTAATTTCTTCAACAGTTGCAACACCAACAGCAGTATGTTCGGGTGGAACAGTAAACCTTGAAGCCGCGAGTTCAACTTTAGTTCCAGTGACTGGTACGCCGGGTCCGGCAAGTACAGGTGCGAATACGTCATCAACGTACCCAACACCGTTCGGAAACTGGTATTTTGGTGCTAAACAACAATTCTTGTACACAGCTGCGGAACTTACAGCTGCTGGATTTGCTGCGGGTAACATCACATCATTAGCCTTCAATGTAACCACACCAGTGACAACGCCGTTAACTGATTATACAATTTACATGAAGAATACGTCAGTTACCGCGCTCACAACTACGTTTGAAACTGCAATGTCTCAAGTGTTTTATAGTGCGTCATATGTGCCTTCTTCTTTAACAGGTTTTGCAAACAATACCTTTAACATCACTCCATTTGCATGGGATGGTACTTCTAATGTGGTGATTGAAATCTGTTTTAATAACGTTGCTCCTTATACAACCAACGCGGTTGCGACATGGACTTCAGCTTTTACAGGTGCAGCTCATTATTACAATGCTGATGCAGCCGGTGTATGTGCTACGGTAACAGCTGGTGTTGTAACTAGTAACCGTCCAATGATTCAATTTACAGGTACAACAGGTACGAACTATACGCCGACATTAGCCTGGACATGGCCTGCACTTAATGTAAATGGTACAACGGCGTCAACTGTAGTTTCTAACCCAGGTACTACTAACATTACAGCAACTTATACTGTACAAGCTACAAATACAGTTACTGGATGTTCTACTACTAATACAACTGCTCCAGTAACGATTTGGGCTTTGCCTACAATCAATGCGGGAACTGATATCTTGGTTTGTAGCAACAACGCTACTGAACAAGTTACTGTAACTGCTACAGGTGCTGGTGCAACTGGTTCTTATGCATGGTCTGGTCCTGTGGCTGGTGTTCAGAATGGTGTAGCATTTACGGCTTCAGCAACTGGTACCTTTAGCGTTATTGGTACTGACGGTAATGGTTGTATGAATTACGATACATTATTATTGACTTATTCAACTGTACCTCCTGCAAGCGCTGGTGCTGATCAGGCAATTTGTATTGGTCAAACTGCAACGTTTAACGCTACAGGTTTGGCTCCTTACAACTGGTCAATGAACAACTATACAAATAGTGGATTGTCTGGAGCGGTTAATAATAGCCCAGTAATTGTAGTTACACCTACACAACCAGGAACCTACAACTATCAAGTAAACGTTTCTAACGGTGTTGGTTGTACGAATAACGATATCGCTACACTTACAGTTTATGCACTTCCAATTGTAAATGCGGGTGTTGACCAAACGATTTGTAACGCTTCTCCGGTAATTCTAGCTGGTTCAGGTGCGTTGTCATATGTTTGGACAAACGGAGTAACGAATGCAACTCCATTCTTCCCATCATCAACAGCAACTTACAATGTAGTAGGTACAGATGTCAATGGATGTCAGAACCAAGATCAGGTTGTTGTGAACGTTCTTCCACAACCAATCGTGTTAGGTGGTTTGGATCAAACAATTTGTGCGGGTACACCAATCATCTTGAATGCCACTACAACATCGGCAACTCCAACAGCTGTTACAGGCTTCCAATGGAGCAACAACGTTACAAACAATACACAATATGTTCCTACGAACTCAGGTGTACTTACTGTAACTGCAACAGGTGCCAACGGCTGTACAAACCAAGATCAAATCCTAGTTACTGTATTGGCTTTACCTACTGTTAACGCAGGCCAAGACTTTACAGTATGTGCTGGTTTGAGCGCAACGCTTAACGCATCTGGGGCTGTTTCTTACGCTTGGAACAACGGTGTAACACAAGGTATTCCTTTCTATCCAAATGCAACACAGACTTACACTGTAGTAGGTACTGGTGCAAACGGTTGTACTAACAACGACCAAGTTATTGTTACGGTTTCTACTGGTCCAACTGTTAACTTGTCTGCGCCACAAACAGTTTGTGCGAACGTTCCTGCTACTTTAAGTGCAGCGGTTCAAAACAGCCTAGGTGGTTTCTGGACAACAACAAACGGTACAGGTACCATTTCACCAAACGTTACAAACGGTACTGTAACTTACACACCAAATGTGAATGACCCAGTAGTTGTAAACTTGACATACGTTGCTACTAACGCATGTGGTTCGGCTTCACAAAATACTTCAGTGACGGTGTTGCCAATTCCTGTAGTAAATGCTGGTCCTGACTTCGCAGTTTGCCAGGGCACACCTGCAACGCTTACAGCTACAGGTACTGGATTCTTAACTTGGACTACACCAAACGTAACGAACGGTATCGCATTCGTACCGACAGCTACTGCAATCTACAATGTAGTTGCAACCGGCTTCAACAACTGTACAAATAACGATCAAGTAACTGTTACCGTTCTTGCTTTACCTGATGTAAATGCAGGTTTAGATCAAACGATCTGTTCTGGTGAAAATGTAACCTTGAATGGTCAAGGTGCCGTTTCTTACCAATGGACAGGCGGTGTTTCTAACAACGTAGCGTTTGCTCCATCTGCTACTGCTACCTACACTGTCACTGGTACAGGTATCAACGGATGTGAAAACTCAGATCAAGTTACTGTTGTTGTAAATGCAACACCAGTAGCAACTATCTCTGTAGTAAATGACATCACTTTAGCTGCATCACCAGCAGGCATGAACTACCAATGGATCAACTGTGCTTCTGGTACAGATGCACCAAACGGTTCAACAGCTAACTATACAGCTATTGCCAATGGTTCATATGCCGTTATTGTAACATCTCCTGAAGGATGTTCAGATCAGTCTGACTGTGAGATCATCAGTGCTGTAGGTTTAGATCAAATTGCAAACATCGAGATGTCTGTAAACCCTAACCCAACGGCAGGTGAATTGACAATCAATATGCCAAACTCAATGAAAGCTGCAGCGCAAGTATTTGATGCACAAGGTAAATTGGTACAAACAGCGCTGAATGTAGAAAATGGTTCGGTACTTCACCTTGAGTCCATGACAACAGGTGTTTATATGGTACGTATTTCTACTGCTGATGCTGTACAAACATTCAGAGTAGTTAAACAATAAATTAACAGCACTCAATATTCGAAAGCCACCCCGAGGGGTGGCTTTTTTGTTTACTTATACTTAACTTTAGGCCTTTAAAATTATATGATGAGAAAACATTACGCATTAGGTATTATTCTATTGTTTTATAGCCAACTAGTTTGGTCACAGTTTATTCAAATTGGAACAGGTACGGCTTCAAGTTATCTTAGTGGCCCTATCTACAGAAGTTCGGCGGCCTCAACTTTCAATTGGTCAAAGTATGCATACATTTATACGGCCACTGAATTAGCTGCAATTCCTCCTGGTTCAATGATTACTCAGATCGAATGGGAAAAGGCTGCGGGAACAATCACTGCTCCAAATAATTTTGAAATTTTGATGGCGAACAACTCTGCTACGGCACTTACCACTGGTACTACTTGGGGAGTGGTAACAGCAGGAGCAACCTCTGTTTATAATAACATGAATCAAGGTTTCATGAGTACAGCGCCAGGGTGGGAATCTTATATTCTGACAACCCCTTTTATTTATACTGGCGGTACGCTTCAAATCATGACGGATCACATAAAGTATGGTACTGCAAGTGGCGCTGTGAATTACTATCGCACGGCAGCCACAGGAATGGCTATCGGATGGGCCGCCGGCGCAGCTGGTTCAGCTGCTTCTTCTTTGACAACGACCTACGGAAACAACCGTCCAAACATCAAGATTCACTATGTACCAGGCACGGCTTGTACTGGCGCTGTCAATGCAGGAACTGCTAATGCGTCTGTATCTGCTGTTTGCCCATCGGTTCCTTATAATCTTTCTTTATCTGGTAATACCTTAGCTTCTGGAATTACCTACCAATGGCAGTCAGCTAGTGCTGCGTCTGGTCCATTTACGAATATTCCAGGTGCAGTCAATAGCAGTATTCAGACTTCACAAACCGTAGACACTTGGTATCAGTGCATAGTTACTTGTACAGCATCTGCGTCAGTGGACACTTCAACAATTGTGGGTGTAACTACAAATAATTTTTATAATTGCTATTGTTCAAGCGTAGCAACTTATAACACTTATGGCGATATACAACGGGTTGAATTAAACACAATCGATAATTCTTCGACGCTGTGTAGCGGTACGTATTCTGATTATACATCGATTTCTACCTTGCTTTCTCCAGGAGTAACCTATCCAATGGAGTTAGACTTAATCAATTGTGCAACCTTTGGTCCATATTCTTACGGCACGCGTGTTTGGATAGACACTGATCAAAATGGACAATTCGACACTTACGAGTTATTACACGACTCGTACAATTCTTTATCGCCTCAGGTTACTGTTAATGTTCCTTTTAATATCACGATACCTTCAACGGCTTTGTCTGGTTTAACGCGCATGAGAATTGTAATCATTGAGTCTAATAATGCCCCTTCGCCATGCGGCACTTACAATTGGGGAGAAACCGAAGATTACATGATTAATATTTCGGCACCACCAACCTGTCCGCAACCAACACTTATCAATGTTGTCAGCGCAACTTTAAATAATGCAACAATCGACTGGACGCCAGGAGGATCAGAAACGCAGTGGCAAATAGAGTGGGGGCCTCAAGGATTTGCGCCTGGCACTGGAACACTAGTCTATACGTCGGCTCATCCTTATACAATAGCCAACCGTACGCCATACAGCTTCTATCAGGCGCGTGTCCGTGCGGTTTGTACGCCGGGTGACTCATCGTTTTGGTCTCCGTTAGTCTCTTGGAATACTTATAACCAGGGTCAGTATATGGAATTCAATAATGAATGCCCAACTTCAGGGTTTATTGACATCAGCGCCAACCCAAATGTTACCAACACTAATCTTGCTTATTTAGGTGAGGTAGGTATAACACTTCCTTTTCCATTGCTTTACCAAGGAAACTTGTTTACCACGGCAACCATTGGCGCTACCGGAGGTGTCAAGTTAGGAACTACTAGTGCGGCATTGAATTATGTTATGGAAGCCGGTAATGGCTTGTACCCTTACATTCAACAACTTTATTCCGCATATCCTGTTGGCAGCGGAGGGGTTTACTACCAGCAAATAGGTACTTCTCCTAATAGTCAGTTTGTTATTCAATGGAAGAACTTACCAAGGTTTAATTCGCCAATTATTCCCGATGGTGCCACTTTCGAATTGATCATCGATGAAGCGACGCAAGAGATTTATTATGTTTACGACGATGTGCTGATGGGCAACCCTACGTCATGGGACTACGGAGCCGATGCAGAGATTGGCGTTCGCGGCACTCAGAACATCAATGTTTCGATGAACAACCAAGCGTACTTGCAGAACAACAGTTGTGTGCATTTCTACTATGTAGATTGCCCGAACCCTGTATCCCTGACCCCGGTATATGTTTTCCCGAATGAGGCGGCATTTACCTGGACGGCGAGTGCAGCAGGTGAAACATCCTGGACAGTTGTTTACGGCCCAGCAGGTTTTGATCCGCTCACAAGCGGCACCACTTTAACGGTAACTGCAGCTTCAGTTCAACTTTTGAACCTCATTCCACTTGGCAACTACGACATGTACATTTATTCTGAATGTGCAGGTGGCTTAGAAAGTGCAGGTTTGTTCTACAACTTCCAAACCCCACCAATTTGTTCTAACCCAACGGCTTTTACAAGCGTAGCGGGTGTAGATAGCCTTATGAGCAGCTGGAGCTGGAGCCCATACACGAGTTTCTATCCATCAACTGGGTTTAACTTACAAGTGGTAGCGCAAGACTCCGCGCTTTATACGGGAACGGTTTATGCCCTAGACAACAACTTTACAGATACCACCACTAACGCGGCATGGTACCCAGGCCAAGTATTAGATGTTTATGTTCAGGCAGTGTGTGGTCAGGATACATCTGCATATGTAGGCCCAATTAGCTTGATCATGCCAATCAGCAACGACAACGCTTGTGCAGCGCACCCAATTACAGTTGGCGCCCCAGGTTTGTTGTACAACAACACCGGCGCCACGGTAAGCGCCGAAGAATTAGGCATTGTACCACCGGTTACAGGTGCACAAACTACAACGGGTTGGGCTAACGCCAACCTCAACCACACCACATGGTTCAAGTTCACAGCGCCAGCTTCTGGCAATGTGCGCATAGATGCAACGGGAGTGGAATACAACGGTCAAATAGGTGTATACTACGGTACAGACTGTAGCATCTTGCCAAGCTTCACCTTAGAAGGTGCCAACGATAACGAAATCGACGGCACTTCAGAAGCACCAAACTTTACGATTTGTGGCCTTACGCCAGGTGTTGAGTATTACCTTATGCACGATGGTTCAGGCGCAGCAGGCAGCTACACTATTGAAATCAGCGAAGTAAGCGTTTACGCAGGGGTAGAGGGCGAGGTACTCGAGATTTGCTATGGCGAGAGTGTGAACTTGTTCTTAGGCATTGCCAATTACAGTTTAGGCGGCGAGTGGATCGCAAGCTCACCAGCAGTAGTATTACAAGGCAACACCTTCAACTCAACTGACTACGCTTCACAGGCCTACACGTTCAACTATCAAGTAAGCGACGGTTGTGCGGTAGATCAAGCCACATCAACTGTTGTGGTGTATGCTGCGCCAAGCGCAGGTGAAGACGGCAGCATCAACGTATGTTTGAATGAGCCTTTTGTATTGTGGAATGGTTTATCCGGAAACATCGATGCAAATGGAACTTGGTATAATGCTAGCAATATCGCTATTGCGGCTGCACAAGACACTTCAGGTGCTTTAGCAGGGCAGTTCAATTACGATTATATTGTGACTAGCCCAGTTTGCCCAAGTGATACATCAAATGTGTTGGTTATTGTAGATGGCTCGTGTGATTTTACTGCCTCAGTTGCCGAATACCAAATGGGACTATCTATGTATCCAAACCCAACATCCGGAATACTGTACATTTCAAAATTGCAAATCGGCGTTGCTAATGTAGTGGTGCTGGATTTAAACGGAAAAGTTTTACAAAATAATGCAATGAACCATGAGTTATTGCTAGACTTGAGCGCCTATCCAAAAGGTCTATACATGGTTAAAGTACAGATGAACGGCGTAAGCATCATCGAAAGAATCGCTGTTCAATAATTTCAAAATAGAAGAAAAATGAAATCAAATATGAAAATTATTCTAGGTGTGGTTGCAATGTTGCTGACTTCTATAGTAGGGGCACAAACAACAATCTCAACCAATTTTACCAATAATAATGGCTCGAGTCTGGTTACCTTCAACTTTCAGAACACGAACACGAATGATGTAATTATAACCGAGATAGCTTCTGTAACAAGCCTTTCAGGAGCCAATACAGCTACGCTCTGGTACAACACAACACCTATAAATCAAGCAACTTTGGCACTTAGTACCGCTCCAGGTTGGACACAAGTTGCAGCTCAGCCCTTCACAGGGGTAGCTAATACCACCACTAATATTGGACAACCAATGTTAACTGGACTCAATCTTATCATACCAGCTGGTGCTACTTACGGCATTGCACTTTCACTAACCGGAAGTTTGCGTTATTCAACATTGACTGCGGGAACATACACGTTTTCTGGTGGTGGTTGTAACCTTATTACAGGAACAGATATAGGTTTCGGGGGTACACTAACAAGCGGAATCAACAATCGTGGTTTTATCGGGTCTGTTTCGTTTATTTCGGGAACCGCCTGTACGGGTACACCAAATGCAGGAATAACTGCAACAGCTGTGAACCCTATCTGCCCATCTGTACCGTTTAACCTTACAATGGCTAATGCTACATTTACTTCTGGCCTCACTTATCAATGGCAGTCAGCAGCTTCCGCGACAGGCCCTTGGACAAACATTCCAGGCGCAACCACTTCAAGTTATTTGGCATCTCAATTAGTGGATACTTGGTATCAATGTATTGTAACCTGTACGGCAACAGCATCTTCTTCGATTTCTACACCGCTTTTAGTGACCACAAATAGTTTTGTCAATTGTTATTGTCCGAGTAATGCCACTAGTGCAACGAATACGGATATTTTTAACGTCACCTTAAGCACACTCAATAACACTTCTAATTGCGGTCAGGTCGCGTCTGGCGCAGGGTCAATATTAAGTCAATATTCAAACTTTACAACCACTGTACCCCCGCCGATTTTGGCAGCGGGTGTCTTTTATCCATTCTCTGTAGAAGTAGGCACCTGTGGTACAAATGCTAGTAATTGGACAAAAGCTTGGATAGATTTCAACCAAAATGGACTATTTACTGATGCAGGAGAAGAGGTTTATTCTTCAACAACTTCTTCCGTTGGCCCGAATTTACAAACAGGTGTCATTTCCGTACCAACAACAGCGGCGCTCGGAATTACGCGCATGCGTGTTGTTACTAATCAAACTACGGTAGGTACTGCTGTTACACCTTGCGGAACATATTTTGCAGGCGAAACCGAAGATTATTTTGTCCAAATTGTTGCACCGCCAACTTGCCCGCAGCCAGTTGCACCAACATTAGTAAGTGCTTCTTTGAATAATGCAACAATCGACTGGACACCTGGTGGTTCAGAAACACAATGGCAAATTCAATATGGCCCTCAGGGTTTTGCACTTGGAACGGGTACTACAATTACTGTAGCTTCTCATCCGTATACCATTCCCAACTTAACGCCGTATAGTTTTTATCAAGCTTATGTGCGCGCCATTTGTACGCCTGGTGATTCCTCTTATTGGACGCCCTCCGTATCTTGGAACACTTATGACCAAGGCCAATATATTCAGTGGAATAATGAGTGTCCTACAACAGGTTTTGTAGATATCAGTACCACCGGCACGCCCGCCAACCTGTTAGATGATACCGAAATCGGTATTACATTGCCCTTCCCATTCTTATACCAAGGTAATTTATTTACCAGCATGACAATTGGTAACAATGGAGGTGTTGTATTGGGTTCTACTGCGGCACAAGTTGGTTATACTATGGTTGCCGGTAACGGTTTGTATCCTTTTGTTCAAGATTTAGGCACAGCAGTTGCGCCAAATGGTGTGTATTATCAACAAGTAGGTACTTCTCCTAATAGTCAGTTTATTGTGCAGTGGAACAACATCGGGCATTATGCTTTCCCAGTACTTCCCGATGGTGCCACTTTCGAATTGATCATCGATGAAGCGACGCAAGAGATTTATTATGTTTACGACGATGTGCTGATGGGCAACCCTACGTCATGGGACTACGGA
>JACCDQ011668825.1_pt1 | contig 16977 bp, 11 predicted proteins | sample 7446031 | NCBI WGS metagenome assembly JACCDQ01 (sample SAMN15323442, study PRJNA562643) | freshwater metagenome | isolation source: river surface water | place: USA:Blue River Watershed | collected 2017-08-17
CGGCCTGCACGAGCAAACCGGGCACGGCCACCCACATGGCCAGTTGCACGGCATGCAGCACAAACACGCCCCAATTCAACCGGAGCAAGCCGGGGTGCCGGAGCACCTCGCGCAAGCCAGAACGGCCAGCATCCACCTGTTGCTGCGGTTCCGCAGGGACCACCCAGGTCACCACCACCATGCCCGCCAAGGCCAGGCCCGCCGTCAAGGCAAACAAGCCAGACAACCCAATGGCCGCAGCCAGCACCGAGGAAAACACCAAAGAAAACGCAAACATCAACGCAATGCCGATACCCACCAAGGCCATGGCTTTGGTGCGCACGCTGTCGCGGGTGACATCGGCCAGAAAGGCCGTGATGGCCGCAGAAATGGCGCCTGCTCCCTGCAGGGCACGACCCGCGATCAGGGCGTTGAGATCGGGCGCCCAGGCTGCCACTGCGCTGCCCAGCGCAAACAGCCCCAGCCCCCACAGAATGACCGGCTTGCGCCCCCAGCGGTCGGACGCCATGCCCAGCGGTATTTGAAACAGCGCCTGGGTGAGCCCGTACATGCCCATGGCCAACCCCACACGGGCCGGGTCGTCACCGCCCGGAAATTTGGCAGCCTCCAGGGCAAACACCGGTAACACCAGAAACAAACCCAGCATGCGCAAAGCAAAAATGCTGGCCAGCGACAAACTGGCGCGCCGCTCCAAGGCGGTCATGCGAACAGGGGTGGGGGTATCAAGAACGGACACAGCAAAAAACATCGCTGCCCGAATGCAGCGCGGTCGGGCTCAAGTCGAAAACAAGTTGGAGAAAACCCTTATTGTCCCCGACTTGGCCATCACCCGTTGAGCAGGGCGCTGCGGTAGGCACCACAACCGATCAGCAGGTCTTTGTTGAGCGGCATCACAAAGGACGATTTGGCCCGCACCGCCCCGGTTTGCAGGTTGATGATGTTGTATTCGACCCAGCCGCCGCCATTGTCCGCCCGGTACCAGGCGTCGGCCAGCAATTTGTTGGCATCCAACCCCGGCGCATCGTGCAAACGGGTGTTGGCCCGGGCACGGTCCATGCCCATCACGTGGTACACCCCTTCGCGGTCAAACACGAAAATGTAAAGGTCGCGGTCCACGAACATCCCGCTTTTGTCGTAGAAATCGTCGCACGCACGGTTGTAGCCCACTTGTGCGATGTGATCGACGGCCTTGTGCACCAGGTCGTAGGCCTCGTCTGCCGTGCCTTGGCGCAATTTCATGTGCTTGACGGCCGAATCCAGTTCATTGGTGCGTTCCATCAAGCGCGAGGCCCGGTGCGTGGTGCGCTCCACCATGGCGGAGTTTTCGTAGGTGAGCGAGTCGAGATCGCCCACCGCAATCACCACCTCTTTGAGGGCCGTGCTTTGCTGGGCGCTGGCGCTGGCCATGCCATCGATACGGGCAGATATATCGCGGATACCACGGACCAGGGTGTCCATCACGTCGTTGACCGAGCCGATTTCGGTGACGGTGCCCTTGACCCGACCGGTGGATTCGGCGATGAGTTGACGCACCTCGCTGGCGGCGGACTGGCTGCGTTGGGCCAGGCTGCGCACTTCGGCAGCCACCACCGCAAAACCACGGCCCTGCTCGCCGGCACGGGCGGCCTCCACAGCCGCGTTCAGGGCCAAAATATTGGTCTGGAAGGCAATGCTGTCGATGGTGCCGATGATTTCGTTCATCCGCTCGGAGGTGGCCTGCAAGGTGTTCATGCCGCTCATGGTCTGGTGCATGAGGGCGCTGGCCCGCTCGGTCTCGTGGTGCAGTTCGCTGGTAACGCGGCTGATTTCTTGCGCCGAATTGGCATTGACTGCCACCGTGTCTGCCACACTGCGCACATTGGAGGTGGCCTCTTCAAGGCTGGCTGCCTGCGATTGGGTGCGCCCCGACAGGCTTTGGCTGTCATCCACCAACAGCTTGCCCACGTGGCTGAGCACGGCTGCGGCGCTGCGCACGTCGGCCACCAGCTCAGACAGCCGGTGCATCATGCCGCGAAACTTGTTGCTGATGAAGGCCATCTCGTCGCGCCCTTCCACCTCGATATCTGCCGTCAGGTCGCCCTGGGTGGCCAGTTCCATGGTGGCGCTCAAGCTTTCCAAACCGGACACGGTGGCGTGGTAAAAGGCCACCATGCCGTAGGCCAGCAACAGGATGACAACCACGCAACCCGCCACCACCTGCACGATTTCCGAACCCAGATCCGTCTCGCGTTCGCGCAAAATGGTTTCGAGCCGGGTGCTGACATCGCTGGCAAACTGTTGCTGCGCTTCAATGGCTTGAGTTCCCGTGTTGAAGTAAGCCTGCACGTCGCCGCTGAGGTTGCCCGCCCCCATGGTGGATGCCGCAAGCCCAGAAAAACCACTGGTCAAGCGCTCCAGGTCGTTCCAGCTCGCGGGGGGAACCTCCCCCGCACGACGCAGCGATTCCAAGCGGTCCTGCAAGTTGCGCAACTGCCCATTGAGCTGGCTGGACAAGCCACCCACCCGCAACGCGGCCGTCATGGTCCCGCCACCTCCCGAACCGGCTGCGGCAGCCATGGCAGCGGCCCCCAGACCACGCATCTGGGCGGTGATTTCGGTGAGTGGAATGATCCGGTCCACCACAATGTCCATCAGGAAATAGGAGTTGGCCACGGGGTCCAGCAGCAAGCCGGAGGTCTCGCCCGCCAAAGACGCCAACTTGCGCAGGCGCTCGACCTGTTCGGTGTGGCGGCCGAACACCTCGTTGCGCTGGGGGAATTCAAAACGCCCCGACACCAAGCTGTTGAGTTCCTGCTTGATCGCCGCCCAACTGCTGTCCAGCCCCAATTCGGTGTGTTGGTTGACTTGCGCATCCAGCGCCGCCACAGCCGAACGGAGTTTGTCGCGGGTGGCGGCCTGGGCCGACTCCATGGCTGCATTGCCCGCCAGCAGGGTGTGGGTTTGGCCACGGTGCAACTGTGTCAACTCCACCACATCGGTGATCTGGTTCACCATTTTCAAGCCGTTGAGCTCGCTTAGCGCCACCAGTCGCTGGTCCCACATGGACTTGGTCAGCACGAATGCGACCAGCAGCAGCGGGATGACCACCACCGAGGCCATGGCCATCATCTTGACCGGCATGCTCAACCGCTGCATGAGCCGTACAGCGGGGCGAATGAAACTGCTGGTGGTGTGCGCTTGGGACATGGTGCCGAAATGATAAGTGCAGAAATGAAACCAGGCTTACGCCAGAGCGGCGCGCATCTGATCAATCACGGCCTTGTAGTCAGGCTTCCCAAAAATCGCACTCCCTGCCACAAAAGTATCGGCACCCGCGTCAGCGACTTGACGGATGTTGTCGGCCTTGATGCCCCCGTCCACCTCCAGGCGGATGTCTTTGCCGCACGCCTCGATCCGTTTGCGAGCCGCTTCGATCTTGCGCAAGGCCGAATCGATGAAACTCTGGCCCCCGAAACCCGGGTTGACGCTCATGATGAGGATAAGGTCGATGTCGTCGATCACCCAATCCAGCACGTCCAGTGGCATGGCCGGGTTGAAGGTGAGGCCGGCTTTGCACCCCTTGGCTTTGATGGCCTGCACGCTGCGGTGCACGTGGGCAGAAGCATCCGGGTGAAAACTGACCAGATCGGCACCGGCATCGATGAACGCACCGGCCAGGGCGTCCACGGGCTGGATCATCAGGTGGACATCGATCGGGACCGGTATGCCTGCGGGTGTTTTTGCGTGGGGCTTGAGAGCCTGACAAACCATGGGCCCGAACGTGAGGTTGGGCACATAGTGGTTGTCCATCACATCGAAATGGATCCAGTCCGCGCCCGCTGCGATCACGTTGCGCACTTCGTCGCCCAGACGAGCAAAGTCAGCCGAAAGAATGGAAGGGGCAATGCGGTAGGTACTCATGTCTGCCTCTTGGGTTTGATTTTTATGAAAGCCCCCATTCTGGCAGGAAACCCCGCGCGCACCCACGGCGTGCCCCTGTCTGGGCGACAATTGGCGCATGCCGACCCCCGAATTGCACGATGGTGCCGAATGCGGCCACCCGGCCGACCTGCCAACCTTGCTGGCCACACTCAACCCCGACGCCCCCCTGGCATTGCGCCATCTGTGGCTGATTGGGGTGGTGCAATGGCTGCGGGGTGATGGGCGATCGGTGCCAGGGGTGCTGGGCCGTCTGCAGTTGCTGCTGGACGCGGTGCAAGCCCGCCCCGCCTTTCAGGCGCTGTGGCAACGGTGGTGGCAACAGTTCACCACCGAAGTGGACATCACCCCACTGCTGGCCGATCACGGTTTTGCGCCACGCACCGCGTTTTTGAGTGAATTTGGGTACCGACTGCGACGCAAACTGCTGCCGGGCACCCCCGAAACCACCGACATCGGCGAATTGTTTGCGCTGCTGTTCGACCACCCGCTGGACGCCCAATGGCTGCGCGCGGTAGATGCACCCACTCTGGAACGGGCGCACGGGCTGCTGTTTGCGCAACGCCCAGACACCACATGGGCCGAGCCAAGCCCGGCCTTGCTCCCCAGTTGGTCGGCCACCCTGATGGACGCGATTGTGTTTGCCACCAGCCAGATCAGTTCTACCGGTTTTGCGGCCGAAGTGCGGGTGCGGATGTCGCCGCAGGCCCGGCAAGCACGCGCATTCCAGAACCTGCCCCCCTTGCTCGAAAATTTGCGCGCCGCTGTGCAGCAGCATGGTGCGGGTACCGCAGCGGTGCAGGCCGCAGCCCAAGGTTTGCGCGAACAACTCGACGCCTGTCGCATGGCGGCCCAAACCGTCTACCCACACCTCGATGAGCACGGCATTTCGGTCGGCATTGTGTTCCGGTTGCGACAGCTGCGCGAGCGCATTGTGCGCATCAAACTGCTGCTTGACGCGCTGCAAAGCCCGGACGCGGGCCGCGCCACCCTGACGCTGATGGCCGAACTGGCCCAGGTCAGCCAGGACAGCCGCAGCCTGCGCGACCTGGTGGCCAAAAGCGCTGAATTGACGGCAGCCAAGGTGGCCGAACGCAGCGCCGAAACCGGTGAACATTACATCACCCGCAACCGGGCCGAGTACCGGCAAATGCTGTGGCAAGCCGCCGGGGGAGGTGCCGTGATCGGGCTGACCACTTGGGCCAAGTTCGGTTTGTACGCTTTGGGTTTGACGGCGTTCTGGGCTGGTTTTGCAGCAGGGTTGAATTACGCGGTGTCTTTTGTTCTGGTGCAGTTGTTGCATTTCACGGTGGCCACCAAGCAACCGGCGGTCACGGCCCCGGCCATGGTGGCCAAGCTGCGGCACATCCGGGCACCCCGCGCGGTGCGGGCTTTTGTGGACGAAGTGGCCCACTTGTTTCGCTCTCAGGTGGCCGCCATCCTGGGCAACCTGGGGCTGGTGGTACCGGTGGTGGTGCTGATTTCGGGCGCCCTGCATTGGAGCACCGGCCAGGGCATGATCGACGCCCCCATGGCCGAACACGTGCTGCACGACATGGACCTGCTGGGCCCAACCGCCTTCTTCGCGGCTTTCACTGGGGTGTTGCTGTTTGCCTCCAGCATTGTGGCTGGGTGGGCCGAGAACTGGTTTGTGCTGCACCGGCTGGATTCGGCCATGCGCTACAACCCCAACATCACCCGTTGGCTGGGTAGAGACCGTGCAAACCGATGGGCGGGCTTCATGCGCCGCCACATTTCGGGTTTTGCGGCCAACATTTCACTGGGGCTGATGCTGGGGCTGGTGCCAGCGTTCGCCCTGTTCTTTGGCCTGGACTTGCAAGTGCGGCACGTGACGCTCTCGGCCGGCCAGGTGGCCGCTGCCGCTGTGACGCTGGGCTGGGAGTCGCTTGCCACCCCGGGTTTTTGGGCGGCTTTGGCGGGCGTGCTGGTGGTGGGCCCCATCAACCTGGGCGTGAGTTTTTACCTGGCGTTCAGGTTGGCCCTCAAAGCGCAGAACGTGGGTTCCGTGGACCGCAAACGCATCCGGGCCACCATACTTCGCCGCATCCAGCGCCACCCGTTGAGCTTCCTGCTGCCGCCTCCAACCGCAACCCGTTTCGAGAAACCGCCACATGGGTGAATTCGAGCTGATCCAACGCTACTTTCAGCGCCCCAGCCAAGAAGGCACTGCGGCGCCCAGCGTCCGGCTGGGCATAGGGGACGACTGCGCCTTGCTGCTGCCTCAGGCTGGCATGGAACTGGCCATCTCCAGCGACATGCTGGTGGAGGGGCGGCATTTCTTGCCCACCGCCGAACCCACAGGCCTGGGCCACAAAACACTGGCCGTCAACCTCAGCGACCTGGCCGCCATGGGGGCCGAACCATTGTGTTTCACCATGGCGCTGGCCCTGCCCCAGGTGGACGCCCCCTGGCTGGAAGGCTTCAGCCAGGGGCTGCTGGCATTGGCACGCGACAGCCAGTGCCCGCTGGTGGGGGGCGACACCACGCGCGGCCCCCTGAACCTGTGTGTCACCGTGCTGGGCCAAGTGCCACCTCACCAAGCCCTGCGCCGTCAAAACGCCCAGGCCGGCGACGACGTTTATGTCAGCGGCACCCTGGGCGACGCCCGGCTCGCCCTGGAAACCCTGCGTGGCAGCGTGGACCTGGACGGCCCCGCACTGCGGCGCTGCCTCGCCCGGCTGGAACGCCCCACACCGCGTCTGGCCCTGGGCAAGGCATTGCGCGGCGTGGCCCATGCCGCTGCCGATCTGAGCGACGGCTTGCTCAGCGACTTGGGACACATCCTCAAGGCATCAGGGGTGGGGGCCACACTGGATCTGGACCAACTGCTGGCCGGTGCGGCCATGACCCCAGACCTGCGCCAGCAACCCAGACCGCAGCAATTGACCTGTTTGCTCAGCGGTGGCGACGATTACGAACTGGTATTCACCGCCCCAACACACCGCCGCGACGCGGTGCAACAAGCCGCCCAACAGGCAGGAACGCCTGTGCACCGCATCGGCCACACCCACCCAGGCAGCGGGTGCATGTTGATCAGCGGGGGCCAGGCCCTGCCACAGGACACAATACGCAGCTACACCGGCTTCGATCACTTTGCCAGCCCCACCTGAGCCCACGTGCATGACCATGGATACCCCCGCCCAGACAGCCCACAGCCCAGACACCGCACCGGCCGTGGCCGCCGGTGTTCCCCGCGATTCCGCATCGTTGGTGCTGCTGCGCGACGGCCCTACCGGTCTGCAAGTGCTGCTGCTGCGACGCCACCAAAACTCCAAGGTGTTGGGTGGCATGTACGTGTTTCCGGGTGGAAAACTGGACACGCAAGACTGCGCCCCTGCATGGCATGCCCACCTGGACCAGCACCCCGAGGCACTGCACACCCACTTGGCCGAATCCGAGACCCCTTTGGCCACCGCCACGGGGCTGTTTGTGGCCGCCCTGCGCGAAACCTGGGAAGAGGTGGGTTTGCTTTTGGCAGAGCCCAGCGACCCGGCCATCCGGCAGGCGCTGGCCGCGCCGACCGAACTGCTTCCCGCATTCCAGGCCCACGGTCTGCGCTGGTGCAGCAGACACATCGTTCCCTGGAGCCGCTGGATCACACCCAAAACCCCTTTGCTGCAAAGCGTGCGATTCGACACCCGTTTTTTTCTGGCCACACTCCCCCCTGGACAAGAACCACAACACGATGCGCACGAAGCCACCGAAACCGTGTGGATGACGCCACGCGAGGCTCTGATGCGTTACCACGCTGGCGAGATCGAACTGGTTCCGCCACAACTCATGGGCCTGGCGCAACTCAGCCACCATGCCAACGTGCACAGTGCCTGGAACGAAGCCCTGCAACGTCGCCCGGGCTGTGTGCTGCCCGAGCTGTTCGACGACCACGGCGTGACCGCCATGTGCTACCCCGGCGATCCACTGCACCCGGTCCGGGAACGGGCCCTGCCGGGCCCCACCCGCGTGCGCTTTGAGAACAAACGGTTCACCCCTTTTGACGGCTTTGAGGGCTGGTTCGCATGAACCCGCCACCGGTGGTGCGGCCCACCGCACGCTTCATGCTGGCGCACCTGTCCCACCTGGTTGCGCTGGGATTCGGATCGGGCCTCAGCCACCGTGCGCCGGGCACCGTGGGCACTTTGTGGGCCTGGGCGGCATTTTTGGTGATCCAGACCGTGGCCCAACCGTCGGACGGCATTTGGGGCGCGATCATCGTTGGAACCGGACTGGTGGGGTGGTGGGCCAGCCGCGCCACGGTACAACGCTGCGGCGTGGCCGACCCCGGCTACATCGTGATCGATGAAATCGTGGCGTTCTGGGCGGTGTTGTGGCTGACCCAGCCCGTCGGCGTGTGGCAACAGGCGCTGGCCTTCGGCCTGTTCCGGTACTTCGATGCTGCCAAACCCGGTCCCGTGGCCTGGGCCGACCGGGCGTTCAAGGGCACCGGTTGGCGTGGCGCCTGGGGCATCATGTTCGACGATCTGGTGGCTGCCTTTTGCACCTTGCTGGTGTTGGCCGTGTTGCATCGGTCTGGGTTATTGGGCGGGTGAGCATGCCCCAAACACGCAACCCGTTGTACGTCACCCACTCCGTCTGGGAAGCGTGCGAACAACTCGCCCAAGCCTTGTTGGCACGCCAGGAAACCCTGGCCACCGCCGAAAGCTGCACCGGGGGCCTGATTGCGGCCAGCTGCACCGCACTCAGCGGCTCCAGCCTGTGGTTCGACCGGGGGTTTGTGACCTATTCCAACGATGCCAAAACCCAGCAACTCGGCGTGCCCCCTGGCCTGATCGACCAACACGGCGCTGTGAGCGAACCTGTGGCCCTGGCAATGGCCGAGGGGGCCTTGCGGCATTCGCAGGCCCAATGGAGCGTGGCCGTGACCGGCGTGGCGGGCCCCAACGGCGGCACCCCCGAAAAGCCCGTGGGCACGGTGTGGCTGGCCTGGGCGGGCCCCAACGGGCAACACCCCCCCAGCGCGCAGCGGATGCAATTCACAGGAGACCGGGCCGCCATCCGTGCCAGCACTGTGGCCTGCGCCCTGCAAGGCCTGGTGAACCGACTGCAGACCGTGTAACAACCCACCCAATATCGTATTTTTCGCATATTTGGGGGCAAAATAGGCCCCCATGTCCAGCAATCCCTCCTTCACCCCATCCACCTTGGCGAGAACGCTGTTGGCACTGGTGCTGTGCTGGTTGGCGCCAGCCCACGCCGAAACCCTGGTGCGATGGGGCGTGTACGACAACCAACCCAAGTTGTTTCTGGACGAGCAAGGCCGACCGGCCGGGATTTTTGCCGACCTTTTGCAAGAAATTGCACAACGCGAGGGATGGACCTTGCAAGCCGTGCCTTGTGATTGGCAAGGTTGCCTGGCCGGACTGGCCAACGGCGACATCGACCTCATGCCAGACGTGGCCTACAACCCCAGCCGGGCCGAGGTGTACGACTTTCACCAGGTGGCGGCACTGCACAGCTGGTCACAGGGTTACACCCAGAACGGAAAAGTGCTGGAGTCCATTCTGGACCTCAACGGCAAACGCATTGCAGTGCTGCAGGGGTCGGTGCAAGAAGAATACCTGGTCAATCTGCTCGACAGCTTTGGCGTGCAGGCCCGATGGCAACCCGTGCAGGCGCTGGACGAGGCCTTTGCCCGCGTGGCGCGGGGCGACGCCGACATTGCCATGGCCAACCACCGCTATGGCGACATGCAAGCGCAGCGCTACAAACTGGTGGCCACGCCCTTGATGTTCAACCCCGTGCGCTTGTACTTTGCCGCACGCAAAAACACCAATGCCCAGTTGTTGCAAGCCATCGACGGGCATTTGCGCAACTGGAAAGCCGACTCGGGCTCCCCTTACTACGGCATCCTGAACCGCTGGGGCAATGCCGACACCGTGCCCTTGGTCCCCGTCTACATCTGGTGGACACTGGCCGCCGCCACGGCCTTGCTGCTGGTGGCAGTGGGCGCCGCGACCTGGCTGCGGCGCGAGGTGCACCGCCAGACCGGCGCATTGCGGGCCAGCGAAGAACGGCTCAACACCATACTGGACAGCGTAGAGGCCTACATTTACATCAAAGACCCACAACTGCGCTACCAATACGCCAACCGCCCGGTGCGCGAGCTGTTTGGCCGCTCGCTGGAAGACATTGTGGGGCGCACCGATGACGCTTTTTTTGACGCACCCACGGCCCAGAAATTGCACGACAACGACTCGCGCGTGGTGGTCAATGGCGAACGTGTCGCCATTGAAGAAGTCAACCGCCTGCCGGGCAGCCCTGAAGACCACGTGTACCTGTCGGTCAAGCTCCCACTGCGCGATGCCAAGGGCAGCATCTACGCGCTCTGTGGCATTTCCACCGACCTCACCCCCCACCGAAAAATCCAGGCCGAAGTCCACCAGCTGGCTTTTTACGACCCGCTGACCCACCTGCCCAACCGGCGTTTGCTGCACGACCGGCTGTCGGTCGGGTTGGCGGCCCACCTGCGCAACCAACACGATGGGGCCTTGCTCTTCATCGATCTGGACAACTTCAAAACCCTGAACGACACCCACGGCCACGACGTGGGCGACCTGCTGTTGCAACAAATCGCGCAGCGCCTGCAAGAGCACATACGCAACGAAGACACGCTGGCCCGCTTGGGCGGCGACGAATTTGTGGTGATGCTGCAAAACCTGAGCACCGAGCGCGATGGTGCCGCCCTGCAAGCAGAAGCGGTGGCCCACAAAATCCAGCACAGCTTGAGCCTGCCCTACCTGCTGGGCACGCTGCGCCACGAAATGAGCGTGAGCATAGGCGTGACGCTGTTTTCGGACACCAACGGCAGCCCCGAGGATGCCCTGAAACTGGCCGACATGGCCATGTACCAGGCCAAGGCCGAAGGGCGCAACACGGTGTGCTTTTTTGACACCGACATGCAGGACCGGGTGCACAAGCGCGCCGAATTGGAGGCCGACTTGCGCGAAGGGTTGGCACAGTCGCAGTTCTTCCTTCTGTTCCAGCCGCAGGTGGATGCCCAGGGCCGGATGCTGGGTGCCGAAGCCCTGTTGCGTTGGCAACACCCGACCCGGGGGCTGGTACCGCCGGGCGTGTTCATTGGGGTGGCCGAAACCAGCGGCCTGATCCTGCCACTGGGGCTGTGGGTGCTGCAGGCAGCGTGTCAGCAGCTGGTGGATTGGGCCCAGCAACCGACCACAGCGCAGTGGACATTGGCGGTGAACGTGAGCGCACGCCAGTTCAAGCAACCCAATTTTGTGAACGAGGTGCAGGCCGTGCTGCGGCAAACCGGTGCCAACCCGGCCCGACTGGAACTGGAACTGACCGAAAGCCAGTTGGTGGACGACATCGACAGCGTGATCGCCAAAATGAGCGTGTTGCGGGCCTATGGGGTCAACTTCTCGCTGGACGACTTCGGCACCGGGTATTCGTCACTGTCCTACCTCAAGCGCCTGCCGCTCTACAAGCTCAAAATCGACCAGGGTTTTGTGCGCGACTTGCTGACCGACGCCAACGACGCCGCCATCGTCAAAACGGTGGTGGCCCTGGGCCAAAGCCTGGATTTGGCCGTGATCGCCGAAGGCGTGGAAACCGAGGCCCAGCGCGAGGCACTGGCCGAATTGGGTTGCAAACAGTTCCAGGGCTACTGGTTCAGCCGCCCGGCCCCGGCGTCAGAACTGGAGCAACGCTGGGGTCAAGCCGGGGTGTGATCCGGCAGGCCCCTCAGACTCCATGGCACTTTTTGTATTTTTGCCCGCTGCCGCACCAGCAGGGATCGTTGCGCCCGGGCTCAGCGGCTTTGCGCACGGTTTCCACACGCGGGCCGATGGTTTTCCACACGTCACGCAGGTCGTAAACGGCCCAAATGGCTTCGCCATAGGCGTTCAAACGCTCCTGGCTGACGGTGGGCGGCGCGTCTTCCCCGAACATGCTGATGCTGGGCTCGCCGGTGTCGTCCTCGGTCATCGCCACCATGCGGTCCAAGGCGTCTTCCACCCACTGGGCGGCCTCTTTGTCGCGCGGGGCGGCCCATTCTTCCGGCCAGGTTTCCACCGCGTACATAAAACCCAAAGCCCAGACCTGCGCGAATGAGGGCAGTTCTTCGTTGGCCAGTTCATCGGCCATGGCTGCGCGCTCGTCTTCACTCAACGATGCAATCGCACCACGCACATCCATCACCTCGGGGGCGTAAGCGCGTTCGTCGTCCAGGTTTTGCACCGGGGCGTCCAGTGCGGCCTGCACTTCGTGCCAACGGCGTTGCCACAAGGTCACAAACCGGTCGTGCTGTTCGGGGCTGGCGAACAGGCCAGGGCCAAACGCCCCCCCCTCTTCGTCCCCCAGCAGTGCGCCCAGGTACTCATCGACCGGGATCGGGCGACGGCAACACACCAGCGCGGCCATAAAACCTTCACAAAACTCCCACTGCGGCACCTCATCCAACCGCGATCGCAGGTCGTCCAGAATGGTGTCCAGGGCGTCGAAGTCCTCATCGGTCATGGCGGCAGGGACTGAGGTGTTTTCGTGTGCGTTGGCGTTGGCAGTCATGTGTTGAACCCGTAAGATGGCTGGCAGTGTAAACCGCTTGAGGAAAAACACCTTGCTCGACCGACTCAACGCCTTGTACCCGGTTCGTTACACCGCCTTGGGCCTGGCCATTCTGGCCTGGTGTCTGGGCCTTTACGGTTGGCTGGTGCTGGGCCACAGCGGTGCGGCCGGGGTGTGGCTGGTGGCCAGCGCCTTGTGTGCCATCGGCTGGCGCGACCTCACGCAAAAGCACAGCGCGGTGCGACGCAATTACCCCATCATTGGCAATTTGCGTTTCATGCTGGAGAAGATTCGCCCCGAAATTCGGCAGTATTTTCTGGAGAGCGACACCGAGGCCACGCCGTTTTCGCGGTCGCAGCGCAGCCTGGTGTACGCCCGCGCCAAGAACGACACCGACAAAAGGCCGTTTGGCACCCAGGTGGACGTCAATGGCGAGGGACACGAGTGGATCAACCATTCCATGGTGCCCACCGAATTGCCCAGCCACGATTTTCGCGTCACCATTGGTGGGCCAGCGTGTAAACAACCTTATTCGGCCAGCGTGTTCAACATCTCGGCCATGAGTTTCGGCGCGCTCAGCGCAAATGCCATTCAGGCACTCAACGAGGGGGCGCGGCGCGGGGCTTTTGCCCACGACACCGGGGAGGGTTCTGTCAGCCAATGGCACCGGGTGCATGGGGGTGACTTGATCTGGGAAATTGGCTCCGGCTATTTCGGGTGCCGCAACGAAGATGGCACTTTCAGCCCCGAGAAGTTCCAGACCAATGCGCTGGACCCCCAGGTCAAAATGATCGAACTCAAGCTGAGCCAGGGTGCCAAACCCGGCCACGGCGGGGTGTTGCCAGGCCCCAAGGTCACGCCCGAAATCGCGGCAGCGCGTGGCGTGGCGGTGGGGCAGGACTGTGTTTCACCGGCATCGCACAGCGCGTTTTCCACGCCGGTGGGATTGTTGCAATTCATTGAGCGCTTGCGCGATTTGTCCGGTGGCAAACCCACCGGCTTCAAACTGTGCATAGGCCACCCTTGGGAATGGTTTGCCATCGTCAAGGCGATGCGGGCCACGGGCATCACGCCCGACTTCATCGTGGTGGACGGGGCCCAAGGGGGCACCGGGGCGGCACCGCTGGAATTCACAGACCACGTGGGCATGCCACTGCAAGAGGGCCTGCTGCTGGTGCACAACACCTTGGTGGGTGCGGGTTTGCGCCAGCACATCAAACTGGGCTGCTCAGGCAAAGTGGTCAGCGCGTTTGACATGGCCCGCAGCATGGCGCTGGGGGCCGACTGGTGCAACAGCGCACGCGGCTTCATGTTTGCGCTGGGTTGCATCCAGGCCCAAACCTGCCACACCGGCCACTGCCCCACGGGCGTGACCACGCAGGACCCGATCCGCCAACAGGCCCTGGTGGTGCCCAGCAAGGCCAACCGGGTGTTCAATTACCACCAAAACACGCTCAAAGCCCTGCAGGAGCTGGTGCAGGCTGCGGGCTTGCACCACCCAGGCGATATCACCACACAGCACATCGTGCGCCGCGTCAGCGCCAACGAAGTGCGCCAACTCGCCCAGCTGTTGCCCCAAGTGCCCCCCGGGGCTTTGCTTGACACGGGCCCTGGCGCCCACCGACTTGCGGACTTGCACCCCGTGTTCCGTTATTACTGGCCCCTGGCCTCGGCTGAAAGGTTTGCGCTGTGACAGCCGCCTCCCGTTTGCCCCCCGAAGCCCTCTGTCTGGACATTGACCCGGCTGCGCTGGACTTTGCCGATACCGCCGAACTGGTGCACGAGCCCCTGCCCTGGATCGGCCAGGAACGCGCCCAAACCGCCGCCCGGTTCGGTTTGGGCCTGGACCAAGCCGGCTACCACCTGTTTGTGCTGGGCGATGTGGGCACCGGCCGCTCCACCCTGCTGTTGCAGGAGATGCAGGCCGCCGCCGCGCAACGCCCCGTCCCACCCGACCTGTGCTACCTGCACAACTTCGACGCCCCGGAACGCCCCCGGGCCTTGCGCATGCCCGCAGGCGAGGGTCGGCAGCTGCGCCAATTGATGCAGCAGCTGGTCAAGACCCTGCAAACCGACATTCCCAAACGGCTGGCCGAACCCGGTTACAAGGAGGCGCGCGACCGATTCGAAAGCACCTACGCCGAACAAGAGACACAAGCCTACCTGGCCCTCTCGGCCTTTGCCGAAGCGCGCCACTTCGCCCTGCGGCGCGACAGCGGACAACTCATCTTCACCTTGATGGACGACACCGGCCAAACCCTGACGGCCACCGAGATGACGGCGCTCCCCAAAGAAAAGCGCGATGCCTTCGACCGCGACGAACGGGATTTGCGGGCCGAGATTTTGCGGTTTCTGGAAACCACTGCGCCCCTGGAACGTGCCCTGGCCGAAGGTTTGGCAACGTTGCGCCAGCAAACCCTGAAGCCCCTGCTGGAAGCCGAACTGCAGGCCATCCGCCAGCGGCTCAAGAAAAACATCAAAGACACCCGCAAGCTGGGCAGCTACCTCGAACAAGTGGCGCAAGACGTGCTCAACCACCTGGAGTTGTTCGAGCCCAGCGGTACCGAAGAAGAGGAAGACCGCAAAGAGGCCCTGGCCAGCGTGCTGTCGCGTTACCGCGTCAACCTGGTGGTGGACAACGCCGACACCCGCGGCGCCCCCGTGATCGTCGAAAACAACCCGCTGTTCCGCCCCCTGTTCGGCAGCGTCGAATACCAATCCGACAACGACGTGCTGGTGACCGATTTCTCCCGCATCCGCGCGGGCAGCCTGCTCAAAGCCCACGGCGGCTATCTGATGCTGCACCTGCGCGACCTGTTGAGCGATGAACTGGTGTGGGAGAAACTGCGCCGCTTTCTGCGCAACGGGCGGCTGCAAATCGAGGAACCGGGTGCCATGTTCACAGCGCTGGCCACCACCGCACTGGAACCCGAAGCAGTGGACCTGGAAGTCAAGCTGGTGCTGATCGGCTCCAACGAACACTATTACGCCCTGCAAGAAGGCGATCCCGAATTCGCACGGCATTTCCGCATCAAGGTGGACTTTGCCGACAGCTTCAAAACCGACGGCCAGGCCCGCCACGAAACCGGCGTGTTTGTGGCCCATGTGTGCCAACGCCTGGGTTTGCCCCACTTCAACGCCGCCGCCGTGGCCCGGTTGATTGAAGACACCCACCGCGAAGCCGAAGACCAAACCCGACAAAGCGCCGCCTTTGCCCGAACCGAAGCCCTGGTGGTGGAAAGCGCTACCGTGGCCCAGGCGCGAGGTGCCAAGCGGGTCGACGCCACCGATGTGCAAGCCGCCCTGCACGCCCGGGCGCACCGACACGACTACCCCGACCAACGCCTGCGTGAAGCCATCGCCGAGGGCGACCACCTGATCAACCTGAGCGGCAGCCGCGTGGGGCAACTCAACGGCCTGAGCGTGATCGACCTGGGCGACTACCGATTTGGCCTGCCCATGCGGGTGGTGGCCCGCACCCACGCGGGGGTGGAGGGGTTGATCAACATCGAGCGCGAGGTGGAACTGTCGGGCCCCATCCACGACAAGGCCGTGCTGATCCTGCAAAGCTACTTCACCGGGCTGTTTGGGCACGTGGCGCCCCTGGCGTTGAGCGCTTCGGTGCTGTTTGAACAACAGTACCACGGCGTTGAAGGCGATTCGGCATCGTGCGCCGAACTCTACGCCCTGCTCTCGGCCTTGTCGGGCCTGCCGTTGCACCAGGGCATTGCGGTCACGGGGGCCATCAACGCGTTCGGCGAGGTCATGCCGATCGGGGGTGTGAACGAGAAAATAGAAGGGTTCTTCCGGGTTTGCCAAAGCGTGGGCCTGACCGGTTCCCAAGGCGTGTTGATTCCCCGCCGCAACCGGCGCCACCTGATGCTGGACGCCGAAGTGCGACAAGCCGTGACCGCAGGCCAGTTCCATGTGTACGACGCCGACCACGTGCAAGAAGGCATGGAGCTGCTGACCGGGGTGCCGTTCGGGCTGCCGCTGGACCTGCCCGCGCGCCCCTACCCGGCCGACAGTGTGCTGGGCAAAGCCGAGGCCACCTTGCACCAATACCGGCGGGCCTGCCTGCAAGCCGTCAGTGGACGGGCCCTGCGACGGCGTTGACGCCCAAAATATGCATAATATTGCTTGTTTTGTCGCTGCAAGGCTGCCAAAATGCCTCTCGTCAGGCAAATAAATACATAAATCCGTCAAGTACCCCGGAGACCCCATGCCCCAAGCCTTCATCTGCGACGCGATTCGCACCCCCTTCGGCCGCTACGGCGGCGCTTTGAGCAGCGTGCGTGCCGACGACCTCGGTGCCATTCCCCTGCGCGCCCTGATGGCGCGCAACCCGGGCGTGGACTGGGCGGCCGTGGCCGATGTGATCTACGGCTGCGCCAACCAGGCCGGTGAAGACAACCGCAACGTCGCGCGCATGGCCGGCCTGCTCGCCGGTCTGCCGCTGGAGGTGCCCGGGGGCACCGTCAACCGCCTGTGTGGCTC
>JACCDQ012101671.1_pt1 | contig 16976 bp, 17 predicted proteins | sample 7446031 | NCBI WGS metagenome assembly JACCDQ01 (sample SAMN15323442, study PRJNA562643) | freshwater metagenome | isolation source: river surface water | place: USA:Blue River Watershed | collected 2017-08-17
AGTCGCTGACGTCGTAGCCGAAGTCCTTCATCGGGCTCTTGAAGAAGGGCGACAGCCAGATGCCGTCCGCGCCCAGCTTGGCCACGTGCGCCAGCCGCGCGGTGATGCCGGGCAGGTCGCCCACGCCGTCGCCGTTGCTGTCCTGGTAGGAACGCGGGTAGATCTGGTAGATGACGCCGCCGCGCCACCATTCGTTGTTGGGTGCCTTGTTGCTCATGGGATAAACAGGATGTGACAGTGAGGGACTCGGGGCATCAGCCCTTGACGGCGCCGGCCGTGAGGCCCGAAACGATCTTTTTCTGGAACACCAGCACCAGCGCCACCAGCGGCAGCGTCACCAGCACCGAGGCGGCCATGATGTTGCCCCAGGGGATGTCGTACTTGCTGGCGCCGGAAATCAGCGCGATCGACACCGGCACGGTGCGCTCGTTGTTGTCGAGCACGAAGGTCAGCGCGAACAGGAATTCGTTCCATGCCGCGATGAAGGCCAGCAGGCCGGTGGAAACGAGCGCCGGCCACAGCAGCGGCAGGAACACGTCCTTGATGATGCGCCACGGGCTGCAACCGTCCATGATCGCGGCCTCCTCCAGCTCTTTGGGCAACTGCTTCATGAAGGTGGTCAGCACCCACACGGTGAAGGGCAACGTGAAGATCATGTAGGGCAGCACCAAGCCCATGGCCTTGTTGTAGATGCCCAGAAAGCGGATCAGCTCGAACATGCCGGCCAGCACCGCCACCTGCGGGAACATCGACACCGCGAGCACGGCCGTCAGCAGCAGCCCACGGCCCTTGAACTGGATGCGGCCCAGCGCGTAGGCGGCCGTCACGCCGATGAACAGCGAAATCGCCACCACCGTCACCGACACCATCACCGAGTTGACGATGTGGCGCCCGAAGGGCTGCTCGGCCAGGGTGAACAGCGACACGTAGTTGCCCAGCGACCAGGCGGCCGGCCACAGGCTGGGGTCGAACAGCGCCGACCCGCTCTTGAACGAGGTGGTGATGGCGTACAGGAAAGGGAACACCGAGAACACGACCACCACCGCAGCCGTCAGGTACAGCGCCACGCGCCAGAACAGGGGGGTTTTCATGGCTTCAGTCCTCCGCCAATTTCATGCGACCCAGCTTGATGTAAGCCACGGTGCACAGACCAATGATCAGGAACAGCGCGGTGGACGCGGCCGAGCCGTAGCCCATGTAGCCGTTCTCCACCATCTCGCGGCGCACGAAGCCCGACATGCTGATGGTGCTGTTGTTGTTGGACGTGAGCACGTAGATCAGGTCGAACACGCGCAAGGCATCCAGCAGGCGGAAGATCACCGCCACCATCAGCGCCGGCTTGATCAACGGCAGCGTCACTTTCCAGAACACGCGCAAGGGGTGCACACCGTCCACCTTCGCGGCTTCGTAACAGTCTTTGGGCAGCGTCTGCAGCGCGGCCAGAATCAGCAGGGCCATGAAGGGCGTGGTCTTCCACACGTCCACCGCCACCACCGTCCACAGTGCGTAAGCGGGGTCGGCCGTCCACGCCACCTTCTCGGCCAGCAGACCCCAGTCCACCAGCCACTGGTTGATGACGCCAAACTGGTCATGCAGCATCCAGCCCCACATCTTGGCCGACACGATGGTCGGAATGGCCCAGGGCACCAGCACGGCGGTGCGCACAAAGGTGCGGCCTTTGAATTCTTGGTTCAGCAGCAGGGCGACGCCCAGGCCAAACAGAGTTTCGAGCGTGACCGACACGAGGCTGAACTGCAGCGTGTTCAGGATCGACAGCCCCCAGTCGCTGGCCCAGAACCCGTCGGTGTAGTTGGGGTTGGCAAACAACCCGTACTCACCAAAGTAGTTCTCAAAGCCCACGAATTGGGTTTGCTCCAGGTTGTTGATGTTCGCGTCCGTGAAGCTGAACCAGATGGTCCGGCTCAGGGGCCAGAGCGCGACCAGCAACAGCACGATCAGCATGGGCGCCAGGAAGGTCCACGCGGTCCGGGTTTTGTTCTGCATGGGGGTTCAGCCGTGTCGGGTTGAAAAAAATCCGGCTGGCGCGGCCGTCACAGGGGTCGGCCAGCCGGAACGTCACTCACGCGGGGCAGCTCACCACTTGCCGCGCTTGATCTGGTTCAAACGGCCTTCCAGGCGCTTGACCGAGTCCTCGGCCGAGGTCTTGCCCGACAGCACGTCGTGGGTCGCGTTCCAGAACGCGGCGCTGACTTCGGGGTACTTGGCGCCGGTGGCCGTGGCCGGGCGCGGCACGGCGCTGGTGAACACGTTGTACAGGTCACCAAAGAAGGGGTTGGCGGCCAGCACTTCCTTGTCCTTGTACAGCGAGGCAATCGTCGGGTTGTAGGAGCCGTTGATGGCGCGGTACTTCTGCGACTCGGCGCTGGTCATGTACATCACCAAGTCGGCGGCAATGGCCGGGTTCTTGGAGTACTTGGACACCGCCAGCTGCCAGCCACCCAGGGTGGCAGCGTTCTGGCCGTCGGCACCGCCTTTGGGCAGGGCCGAAACGCCGATCTTGCCGGAGATCTTGGAGTCCTTGGCGTTGCCCAGTGACCAGGCGTAAGGCCAGTTGCGCATGAAGGCCGCGTTCCCGTTCTGGAACACGCCGCGGGCCTCCTCTTCCGCATAGTTCAACACGCCTTGCGGGGCAATGGTGCCGATCCAGGAAGCAGCCGTCTTCAGTGCCTTGATCGCACCCGGGTTGTTGATGGTGATGTTGCCCTTGTCGTCAACGATGTTGCCACCCTTGTAGCTGTGGACCCATTCCACCGCGTCGCAGGTCAGGCCTTCGTAAGCCTTGGCCTGGAACACGAAGCCCTGGAAGTCTTTGTTGCCGGCAGCGCGCTCGCCGTCCTGAATCACCTTGGCCGTGGCGGCCAGCTCTTCCCAGGTGGTCGGGGCCTTCTGCTTGTACTTCTCGACCAGGTCCTTGCGGTAGAACAGCAGGCCGGCGTCGGTGAACCAGGGCATGGCCAACAGCTTGCCGTCCACCGTGTTGTTGGCGACGATGGCCGGGAAGTGCTCTTTCTCCACCCCCTTGCTGTAGGGCTTGAGGTCAACCAGGTGGTCCTTGATCACGCCAGGCCACACCACGTCCACGTTCACCACGTCCAGGTCGGGCGACTTGGCGGCGAACAGCTGGCGGAACAGCGCCAGGATGTCAGTGGTGCTGTTGGGGATGGTGAACAACTTGACTTCGTGGCCGGTCTTCTTGGACCAGTCGGCGGTCATCTTCTTGCAGGTTTCGTAGTCCTGGCCCACCGAGCCGCACGAAATGGTGATGGTGGCGGCCTGCGCGCCTGCGATGAACAACGGAGCCGACACGGCCAGCACAGCGGCCTTGACAACGCGATGGAGCTTGAACATTTTCATCCTCTGCCTCTGTTGGGAATTGAAATCGTTGGACCGCCGTTCACTCATTGTGTGGCGTCAACACCCAGATTGGAGCATTTGTGCAAACGTTTGCACGATGGGGTAAACCCTGACCCAACCAAGTTCGTAACCAAGAAGAAACTCGATTTACCGGGGTTTTCCCGAATCAGATCAGGTTATTTTGCAAACGTTTGCATTTGCGTGCAAGAAAATGCTCTAACGGCTGCCCGCCGTCAACGCGCTCGCCTCAAACGGACTGGCTGCTTTCCCGGACCACCAGGCGGGTGTCCAGCACCACGCTGCGACGGGGCTCGTCCTGCATGGCTTCCAACAGCAAATCGACCAGGGCCTGACCGGCCTGGTCGGTGGGCTGGCGCACCGTGCTCAGCGACGGATGCACGTGTTGCGCCCAGGGTATGTCGTCGTACCCCACCACCTTGATCTGGCGCGGCACCTCCAGCCCCCGGCTGGCCAGGGCCGCCATCACGTTCAAGGCCGAGATGTCGCTGCCCGCAAACACCGCGTCAAACGCATGGCCGCTGTCGATCCAGCGCCCCACCGCTTCCCGGGTACCCTCTTCGCCGAAGAGCATGGGATGGAACAGCAGCGGGTCGGCCTTCAGGCCCACCTCGCGCAATGCTTTCAGATAGCCCTGGTGCCGCAACTGGCCCTCGGGGTAGTGGGTGTCGCCCACAAACGCGATCGAACGCGCACCCTGCGCCAGCAGGTGCTGGGTCGCCAGGTAGCCGCCCAGCACGTTGTCAGAACCCACCACCGAATAGACCGCGTCGGGCAACACCGCGCCCCACACCGCCAGCGGAATGCCCTGGCGCGCCAGGTCATTGAGGTACTCGTGCCAGCGCAACTGGCCAATCACAATCAACCCCGCCACCTGACCACCCAGCACCATGGCTGGAATCTGGTCAATCCGGTCGTCGTTCAGCCGGGTCAGCAGCAAGTTCATGCCGCGCGCCTCCAACGAGTCGGCCACCTGCCCCACCATGTTCAACAAGAACGGGTCCGACATGCGTTGCATGCTGTCGCCCAGGTGCACCAGCGCCACGGTTTGCACATCGCGCTTGCGCAGGTTGGCCGCCCCCACGTTCACCGTGTAGTTCAGGCTGCGCGCCAGTTCGGTGATGCGGGCGCGGGTGGTTTCCGGAATCAACGGGCTGCCGTTGAGCGCGCGCGACACGGTGGAGGTGGACACCCCCGCCATGCGGGCGATGTCCGCCATTTGCATGCGTTTGCGGGACGAAGACTTTTCGGGGGCGGTGGCTTTATCGGCTGGCATCTCTTCTCCATTCTAGCGACCAGATATGCCAGAACTGGTCATCAGACAACTTGACACAAAAAAAGCCCGCGAGCCGTGAGGCTGCGGGCTAAAAACCTTGGAGAAATGCAGGGGACGCGCGATCAGAACGCGTAGTTCAGGCGCACGCGCACCGCGGTCAGGTTTTCCACGCCGGTGCCGGTGGAGTGGCTGATGGCGGGAGTGATGGTGGCGCCCTTGATGCCCATCAGCGGGAAGCTGTAGGCTGCGTAGAAGGTGTTCACCTTGGTGTTGTTGCCGCTGTTCTTGTCTTGGATGTAACCCACGCCGGCCGGGCCGAAGGTGGCGTTCAAACCAAAGGAGGACTTGTTCAGATCGCTGCTCTTGGCGTAGCTGGCGTTCAGGTTGCTGTCCTTGGTCAGCGCGTAGCCAGCCGACAGGCCGTAACCGGTGGTGGAACCAACGACGCCTTCGGTCTTGAACGACTCGTAACCGGCGCGCAGGGTCAGGGCACCAGCGTTGTAGACGATAGTGGGACGCAGACCTTGCTCAATCTTGGAAGCGGTGGGATCAGCGGGATTAGAGTTTTTATGCGACACCACGCCCAGTTCAGCGCGCAGGCCAGGAGCGGCGTTCAGGCCCACCACAAAGTGGATCTTGCCGTCTTTGAAGCGACCACGCAGAGCGTTGGCACGGTAGCCGTTGCCACCGATGGCCTCGGAGACCACCACGTCTTTGCCCAGCGGGAACAGGTCAGCGGCTTCCTGACGGCCCAGCTTCAGGTCCACGGACTTGTTGCCGAACTGGATCCACGCGTCGTCCACGGTGACGTCGTTACTGGCGCTGTCTTTGCTCAGCGGCACGATCAAAGAACCTTTGGCGCGCACGAACTTGTCGCCGTCGTTCATCAGTTCGGCCGTGGCGTTGATTTCAATCCGGCCGCCGAGGTACGTCTTGCTCGGGGTGGCGCCTTGCGAGCCCTGGAAGGTCGGGTCGGCTTCGAGGTTGGCGTCGAACTTCACTTCGGCGTGAGCCAGCGAAACGAAAGCGGCAGCGGCAGCCACAGCGGCCAGTTTGAATGTTGTTTTCATGGAATCTCCTGGAGGAAAGTTGGTTGGAATGGACACCTTCCAGAACCCCATCGACGTGTCGTGAACTTCTGAAAGTGGCACTATTCCACCAGCAGTGCAAACGTTTGCACCAAGGGATAACCCTGAAAACCGAGCTTGTAACCAGAACGAACTTCAAAAGCGGAACAAATGCGCAACAATCAGGGAGAACCCTGTTATGCAAACGTTTGCATTGTGCTAACGGCCTCTCGCCATGCCTGTGGGGTGCGGTCAAACGCCCGGCGAAACGCTTGAATGAAGTAACTGGAGCGGCTGTAGCCACAGGCCCAAGCCACCTCTTTCACCGCCAGCTCGGTGTGCTGCAACAGGTGACAGGCCCGCTCCATGCGCAAGCGGGTGATGTAGGCCACCAGGTACTCCCCCGTCTCTTGGCGGAACCGCTGCGACAGGTGGTCGGCACTGCATTCGGCTTGCATGGCCAGGCCCTGCACGCCCAAGCCCGCATCGCCCAACTGGTTCTTCACCCACAAACGCACCTTGGCCACCAATGGGCTGTCCCCACCAGGGTCGGTGTCAGAGTGCACCAGCATCTGCCAAACACTGGTCAACGCGGCCGCCGCCAACGCCACAGCTCGGCGTTCCTCGGCCAGGACCCAGTCGGCGTTGCCAGCGGAACCTCCCGGTGGCGCGATGTGGCTGGCTTGCTGCAACCACTGCATCACCGGGCCACACGCGGCGCCATGTCGAAACTCCAGGTGCCGCACCTCGGGCTGCCCAGCGTGGCGCTCCCCCGCCAAATGCACGCTCAGGCGTTCGCGCTCGGCGTACAGCACCAGGTTGCTGAAGGGCGAGGCGCCCTCGCCGCCCACCCGCTCGTGGTGCTGCACATAGGCCGGCAACAGCAACACCTGCCCGGGTTGCAACAGGCATTCACCATCCGGAAAAGTGAAATGCGTCCAGCCCGACAGTTGCACGAACATCTCCGGCGCAGCGTGATAATGGCCCCGCGCACCGGCCTGCCACGACACCCCCACCACCGGACGCACCAAGGGCCAAGTTCCCCCCATCATCTGGGTTGACGCCGTTGCCAACGCCGCTCTCAAGCGAGCGCCTTGCGGCCCTTGAGGGTCGACCGTAATATCGGACGGCAATTCGCAATGGAAAACCAGGTTTTTTGACATCACTTGCGGAAAACTGGTGCTCATTTCCGGCATGGAAAGCACGCTCGCATCCTACGATATCGGGATGACGCACCCCGACCCGATCGACTATGCCCTCCCTGTGACGCTGGACACCACGCCCGCGCCACCCACGCCTGCCCGACTGCAGCAAGCCCGCTGGGCCACCCGCGCCCAATTTTTCGCGCTGGGGGTACTGGCAGGTTTCTGGGGTGTGCACATTCCCTCCGTCAAAGCGGACTATGCGCTGAGCGAAGCCACGTTGTCCATGGTGTTGCTGGCCGTTGCGCTGGGTGCGGTCGTGGCGCTGCTCACCGCCGGTCGGGTCATTGCGGCGCTGGGCGCAAAGCGCACCACACAGGTCACGGCCGTGTTGATGGGCACGTTCATCGCACTGGCGTTGCACTGGCCTTCGTTGCCGGTGTTGCTGCTTTCCATGGTGTTCATGGGTTCGGCCATGAGCCTGTTTGACGTGGCCATCAACACCGAAGGCTCAGCGCTCGAATCGGTGGGCCAGCGCCCCATCATGGGCAACTTGCACGGCAGCTTCAGCATCGGCGGCATGGCCGGCGCGTTGGTGGCAGGCCTGCTCCTGAAAGCGGAGATGCCGGCCACCTGGCAGCTCGGCCTGGCCGGTGGCGTCGTGGCCGTGTGGGTGTTGTTCAGCGCGCGCGGCATGCTGCCCACGCATCCGGTGCCCGCCGAAGACAGCACGACACAGAATGCGTCGTTCCAATGGCCCACCGGCACGCTGTTGATCTTGGGCTTGCTCGCTTTTGCCGGCATGAGCGCAGAAGGCGCCATGTACGACTGGAGCGTGCTGTATTTGCAGCAAGACGTGGGGCTGCCGCAAGCGCAGGCGGCCTGGGGTTACGCGGCCTTTTCGGGGGCGATGGCGGCAGCCCGTTTTGGCGGTGATGCCCTGCGAACCCGCTACCCCGAGCGCAACCTGCTTCGGGCCGGCGGAGCGCTGTCGGCGGTGGCCATGGCGCTGGTGCTGATCACGGCCCACCCGGTCGTCGCGTTCATCGGCCTGGCACTGGTGGGGGCGGGCCTGGCCATGGTGGTGCCCATTTTGTACAACGCGGCTTCGCGCGTACCGGGCCAGACGCGCGCCAATGCGATCGCCACCGTGTCCGCCATTGGGTACAGCGGCTTCCTGCTCGGGCCACCGGTCATCGGCAGCGTGGCCCAGTTCAGTTCACTCACCTGGGCGCTGGCGCTGGTGGTGCCACTGGCCGGTCTGTTGGCTTGGGGCGCCAAGCACGTGCCAGAAGCGGGGTGACAGCAAGGACAACCGTTACACCGGGCACCCGGCTCAATCCTCGCTGGACAAAGGCGCCGCGGCGCTGACGCTCAACTCGCGCTCCAGCAACGTGGCCACCTGCTTGCGCAGTTGTTGGTTTTCAGCCGTCAACTGCTTGACCTGTTGACGCAAACGCTGCAACTCGTCTGCGCCGGCACCGACTGTACCGGCGTCATCGCCCAGGGCAGCGGTCGGCCGGCTGGCCACATCGTCCGACACCGATTCGCGGTGTTTGCGCTTGGCCTCTCGCACCCGCCTGGCCGCCTGCTTCAAGCCCTGCATACCTTCGCTTGCCGCTTCCTTCTGCTCCACTTCGGGCAAGGTCGCCACAGCAGCAGCAGCATTCAAAGAAAGCACGCCCGTTTTCACCGCCGTGACCACCTCGGGCGCGGCCTGCTTGTGGATCTTCTCGATCATCACCACCTGGTTGCTCGACAGTCGGGCCGCGCGGGCAATGTCCTCGCGGCTCTTGAGTGGCCGGGTCAACGCGGCGATGGCCGGGGTGGCCTCCCCTTCCCACGGCAACTCGCCCGCGGGCTCGCTCTCAGCCTCCGCAGCCGCTGCGGCTTGGCTCGCTGAACTGGCCAAGTAAGCGGCCCGGCGCTGATCGATGATTTCGCGCTTGCGCAGCGCCAGCACCCCGCGCTGAAAGTCCGACACGCTGCGCCGACCCAGGTGCTGGTCGATCATCCACAGGTGCACGTCCTCCATGGTCTTGAACAGCTGGCTCTGCACCGTTTGAAACGGCAGGTTGTGCTTGGTGCAGATTTCATGGCGGTTGTGACCATCCACGAGCAAATCGCCCCACAGCACCAAAGCATCGCGGCACCCTTCGGTCAGCAGGCTGCGCTCCAGGGCAGCGTATTCGTCGGGCGTCAGCGGGTCGATATAGGCTTTGAGTTCGGGGTCAACGACGATGTTCATGTGCGGGGGCAGTGCTGGTGCGGACCGCACCAGGAAGGCGGCCCGAAAGACAAAAGGGCTGCATTGTAGGCAGGCGCGGGGCGCCGTCCCGCGTCACACCGGCTCGAATCGCCGCACGCGACCTTGCGGAGTGTCCACCCAATCGTCGAACGCACCGGCCGGGCGCATCCACAACACATCCATGGCATCGCCCTGTTGAGGTCGGTACAGCAGCCCAGTCTCCAGCGTCGCTTCAATCAGGCACACCCCCTCAATGCGGTACAAGCCGCCTTTGTAGTGACGCACCAAGGTGCCCGGCTGCAGGTGGGGTGGACAATGAAGTGGAGACATGTCGGACGTGGGCTGAACAAGAAATAAACACTTACGCAATTCTGGGCTAAAGAGGGCCTGTAAATCGGAAGAGTTGAACGCCAACACCCGAGAAAGACGCCACGATCGACGATGCCACCAGCCACACACTGATTGTTGACTTGATGGAGCGCGCAACCTGCCGCCTGACAGCACGTTTGTGTTGCCGCGGAACGCCGAGAAGAAGGGGCTGAGCTTACGTGTTACCAAGGCGAGCGGCAAACACTGGCAATTTGAAACCCGCATCAACGGCGGCACCGCGATGCCCTTCAAAGTCAATTGTTGGGACCGGGTCTCGACCCGGTTCAGGCAATGAATGTCCCCAAATGGTCTGCCAGGTTGGCCGCCTGCACTGCACTTTTGGACGACTCAGACCGCCTCTGAAATTTCTTGGATGCACCCATTGAAAACGAGAACTATTCTCGTTTAAGATCTCATCACGGTCACCGCCTCGGTCGGTGCACCGGCTTGTTCAGGAGAGTTGCCATGAGTGTCTGCCCCGCCCCCGTGATCGATGAGTTCGAGCTGCCCGACAGCGAAGCCCTGCACGCCGCCACCCTGGCGCTGATGACCGGACACGCGCAGCAAACCTGCCCCCAACGCCGCTCGCTGATGGCGCGGAAAATTCGGTCCAACCTATTCTTCCTGGCCGAGCACCCGAGCCTGTCCCCTGAAATGCGGCGCGTGGTGCACCGACTGCACGGCATGTGGGAAGCCCTCGTGCAGGCCGAGGCCGCTCACGACCCGTTGTCGCCCACGTTCGCCTTGCCTGAGACGCGGCTTTGGCACGCTCCGGCCTCGTTGGTGCAGTGAAGGGCTGGCAATGAACAGATCGGCCCTTACCGCGGGCGACCCAACGCTGGCCGCCGAACACGCGGTACTGCTCCGTTGGGTCGGTCGGTTGCAGCAGCGCATCGACCGGCTGGTGACCACAGCGCACGCCGTGATTGCAACCCAAGACGCTGAAATCTTGGGTTTGCGTGGACGCTTGCTGGTCGCCCGCACTGCGGCGCTCTGGGGTCTGGCCGGCACCAGCGTCGGCACAAAGACCACCGGTCTGACCGCCTCGACGGCAGGGGTAACGCTGTGGCGTTCGAGTCTGGACACGGGCGCCGGGGTCACGGCGCAGACTGTGATTTGCCAAACAGGCTGCGTGGGCCACGCCCACCATTGGCTAGACGCTACCGGCCAGTGCCGGCTCGATGGCCAGCCCTGCGCCACCCTCGCCGAGGGGGTTCGCCAATCTAAAATTGGCGAGAATTGATCTGGACGGATCAGACCCTCATCTCACCCCCGCCAGACGGGATGCCGCAGCTCGTCTCACAGATCCTGGAGGCGCAGAGCACATACCAGGATAAAAAAAGCTGGCTCGTAAGCCAGCTTCAAACTGGTTGGCAAGGATGCCTACTTAGCGCGTCATCCTGCCCAGTCGCATAAATTGGGTTTCACCGTTGGTGCCGTCCACGCCATCGTTGTCGGTCACGGCGTAGGCCATGCTCTGCGCGTCGATGGCAAAGCCCTCCACCTTGTCCTGCACATAGCCGTTGGTCTGCTTCAGGGCGGGCATCAGGTCTTTCAGGACGGTCTTGCGCACCACGGGCACGGCCTTGCTGTCCAGCGGCACCGGCTTGAGCTGGTCGTTGGGCACCAGCGTGAGTTGCTTCAAGGCAGCGTTTCCAGCGATCTGATTGTCTCGCTCCACGATCACCAGTCCGTCGCGGGTAGCAGTGATCTCTGACAGGCCCACCCAGCCCTCTGCCACCGCCGTCAGCGGGTAGTGCAGTTGCTGCCATTGCTGCGTGGATGGGAAGTAGGCCAACAGACGGGCGTGCCCCTTGGGATCGTCCTTCCATTCGCGCTGCACCGCCACCCACACCACCTCCTGCCCGTTCAATCGGCCGACGGTCACGCCTTCAAACCCGAAGCGCGTGGCCACCGCTTGAAGCTCGGCCGGCAGGTCGATGCGGCGTTCGATCTGGCCGCGCGCGTTGGCCTTGATCAGCTGCGACTGGGTCTTGTCTTTGGCGCGCTCGGGGTTGCCCTCACTGGCCAGCCAGAAGCCCCCATCGCGCGCCACGGCGACGCCTTCGAGGTCCAGGCCCTTGGCCGGCTGGCCATTTTCGGTCACGGTGATGGATTGCACGATGCGAGCCGGCGTGGCGGTCGCGTCGATGCGCAGGATGGCACCTTGCTGGTAGAACGAGTCGGTGACGGCATAGAGGTGCCCGGCTTTTTGCGGATGCGCAGCCAGGCCCGACACCGCGCCCCAGGCGATGGGCAGGCCCTGGGTGTCGTTGCTCGACACGAGGGTGGGATAGTCGGGCGCGGCAAAGCCGTACTGGTACAGGGTAACGACCGAGCCGACGCCACCGTCTTGGCGGTTGTCGGCCTCGCTGGCCGTCACCAGCAGGCCGCGGCCGGTGTGGGCCTTCAAGCCTTCGGGGCCCACACCGCCCACCAGGGTCTGCAGCAACGTGGGCGCCTTGCTACCGTTGTCACGGTACACCGCTACCAGGGATGCGCGCTCGGTGGCGACGAACAGCAGGCGGTGACCGTCGAAGGTGGCCACCTCCATGCCCTCGGGTTCCACCCCTTTCTTGTCGGCGCGTTTTTCTGGGAAATGGCCGAGGCTGACCACATGGCGCTCCAGGTGGCCGTCGTCGGCAAACAACACGCGGCCACTCTGGTGGTAGACGGTGAAGCCGCGGCTGCCGCCTTGGTAGTCTCCTTCATCGGCCGTGGCGAAGCGTTCGTTGTCCAGCCACTGCACGGTGTCGGGCTCGCGCGGCACGTCCTGAATGCCGCCGGTCAGGGCGATCACGCCGTCGCGCGCACTGTCCACCCGCTTCAAAGTCAGCTTGCCGGCCGGAAAGTGGTTCACCACCCGGGCGCTGGGCAGGTCCACCACCACCAGGTGGTTGTTCTCCTGCAGGGTCACCACGGCCTGGTTGCGTTCATTGATGTCCACGTATTCGGGCTCGGGGTCGGTGGGCGCCACCTCGGCCAGGCCAGTCAGATCCACCACGCGGCGCGAGGCGCAGTCCAACCCCTGCGGCGTGACGTGGAACATGGTCAGGTTGCCGGCCGGCAACTGGGGAATCTTCCCTTTGTCCAGCTTTTCGTCGCGCTCGTTTTCCACCACCACGGCCAGGTACTGGCCGTCGGGGCTGAGCGCCAGCGAGTCGGGCTGGCCACCCAGGTCGCAGACGGCGGTCTGGGTGCGCTGCGCGATGTCCACCGTGGCCACGTAGCCGCGCGGGTTCTTGTAGTCGGGCGAGGTGACCACGCCCACCATGGCGAGGTCACCACTCACCACAACCGATGTCGGCTCGCCGCCAAAAGCTAACGTACCGGCAGGTCGGGGCTGGCGCGGGTTGCGGATGTCAATGAACCCTAGGCGCTGACCGGGGCTGTCGGTGTAGATCAGCGTGTTGCCGTTATCGGCAAAGTCGATGATTTCGGCCGCGTTGCCCGTTTTGGGCGACTCCTGAGCGCCCAGGTTGGCTTCGACATGGAAAGACGCAATGCGCTGGAAGTAGGCGTCAGATTGCGCTAGGGCCAGGGAGGGAGCCAGCAGGCCGCAGGAGAGCATGGCCAGGGTGAGAGGACGGAAAGTTCGCATGGGTTTCCTGTGCGTGGTGTGAAAACAGCCCCATCACTGTAGGAAACCCGCGTGATGATTTCGTGACTATTTCAGGCCTGTGAAAACATCACAGTTCACCTGATCGAACGGTACGAGCGCGCGCACACGCATGAGCCGCTGAAACACACCCACGTCCATCTCCACAAGGCCCACCATCAGGCCTTTGTCTGGGATGAGCAAGAGCCCTATGTGCATCGGCACCAGGTAATCCACCCACAAACACCCGCGTTTCCCGGCCGTTCACCATCGCCATGTCCATTGAGATGCTACTTACGGTTGAGTTGCCGTTTTGACCGGCACCACCCGCAACACCCGCCCTTGCGGGTGGTCAGTCAGCAGATACACCGCACCGTCGGGCCCTACCCGCACGTCGCGCAGGCGCTCGCCCAGTTCCTTGAACAACACCTCCTGTGGCATGGGCGTACCGTTGGCCATCGGCACCCGGCGCACGCTGCGCTCGGCCAGGGCCGCCACCAGCAAGCTGCCGCGCCAGCCCGGGAACAGAGCACCGTCGTACCAAGCCAGCCCGGCGGGCGCGATGGACGGGGTCCATTCCGTCAGCGGCGAGGTGATGCCTGGCAAGCTCCTGTAAGGGGTGATGCGAGCGTAGGTGTAATCCACCCCGCCAGTGGTGAGGGGCCAACCGAAATTGGCGCCTGGCGCCAAACGGTTGAGTTCGTCACCGCCGCGCGCGCCATGTTCGTGCGCATACGGCACGCCGTTGACCACGATGACACCCTGCGGGTTGCGGTGACCGATGCTGTAGATCTCGGGCAAGGCGCCATCGCGCCCCACGAAGGGGTTGTCGGTGGGGACACGGCCATCGCTGTGAATGCGCAGGAACTTGCCCAGGTGTGTGTGCAGCCGCTGTGCGTCGGTGCGCTCAAGGTTGCCATCGCCCATGCCCACCAGCAGGGTGCCATCGGGTAGCCACGCCATGCGGCCGCCGAAGTGCTGGGTGTCGCTCTTGGCGGGCCGCGAGGTGAAGATCGGCTTCAAGTCCAGCAAGCGGCCACCCTCCAGCCGGGCGCTGATTATCCGCAGGTGGTTGGCCGCAGGTGTCCCGTGGGCGAAAGAGAGCCACAGCCGCCGATTCGTGGCAAAGTCGGGGTCCAGCAGGATGTCAAATAGACCGGCCTGCCCTCTGGCGAGTACCGGCGGCAGCCCTGCAACGGGATCGGGCCGCAATTGCAAGCGACCATCTGCCCCGGACTCGATCACACGCAGCCGGCCGGCACGTTCGGTCACGAGCAAGCCACCGCCTGGCAGAAAAGCCATTGACCACGGGTGCTCCAAGCCAGCAGCCACGGTCTCAATGCGGTAAGAGATGGTCTGGGCCAATGTGGCCATAGCAAGCAGCGACAAGAGCCCGGCCAGCAGGTATTTCATAATGACTTGAATGAAGAACATCGCGCGCCATGATGCACGATCGCCACGCTGGCTGCGGCGCGGAGGGGCGTTGCTGTTGGCCTGGGGGCTGGCGGCTGCCTGGGGCTCGGTGGTACAGACGCATTGGAACCTGCGTGTGCTGGAGGGCTTGGGCGTGAACATCCCGGCTGGCGATGTGTGGCAGGTCATGGGGCAAGACCTGATGGGCTTTGCCCCAGTCTATGGCGGCATCCTGGCGGCGGGCTGGTTACTGGCCCTGCCGGTGGCCAGCGGCCTGACCCGATGGTGGCCCGGCGGGCGCGGCGCATTGCTGGCCTGTGCCGCAGGCGTGGGCATGATGGCAGCGGTGCGGTTGGTGGATGCAGTCGCGCCCATGCCTGTGTTCATCGACGCGACCCGCGACCTGCCAGGGTTGCTGTCCATGGCCGCTGGCGCGGTGTTGGCTGGGGGCTTGTACGCCCGGCTCACCGCCCGATCTATCGACTTGAACAGATGAAAACCCTCGACGAAATGCTCCACTTGGAGCTGCTGACGCCAGAGCAGCACCACGCGATCGACGCCTGGATCTCGCAGGCTGACACGCCCGAGGCGATCCTGAAGATGCCCGCCGTGTTGTGGGCCGCGGTGGAGCAGGCCAGCGAGGCCATGGGCATCGACAACGACCTGATGCGGCCACCAGCGCTGGACTCAGGCGGTCTGGTCATCGATTGACGAGGCTTAGACCAGCTGACCGATCCCAAAATGGCGACGCAGTAAAACCAACGCCGCCTTCAACCCCCGGTGCCCCTCTTCCTCGCCGTAGGCCAAATCCGTCAGGCTGTGAGCGAGCATCAGGTTCAAGGGCAAACCAAAGTCCTCCACCTCATTGCCATCAGGGTCCAGACCTTCAGGAGCGAACTCTGCCAAACGCTGACGCAGGGTCTGTGCGGTGGGCAGGTAAGCGATCACCCGCTTGCCCATAGCCAAAGCGTACGCCACCTCCCAGACCGTGCCGCTGTCGGGTTCGTGCCCGCGCCAGTCGCGCAAGTTGGCCACCACCGCGTCGGCCCGGTCAATCAGGGCCTTGTTCGCCTCGAAGATGGCGCGGGACTTCGGTTGAATGCCCGGATTGATCGGTGCCTCCAGCGGGTACAGCCCTTCAAAGCCATGCTCTGTGCACAGAGCACACATCGCCTGACCGCGCGCACGGGCGTCTGGGTAGAACACATCGGGACCGGCCAGGTAAACGGTCGGGTGGTTTGGGTCGGCAAGACTCGTCGAGTGAATGGGGGGGTTCAGACTTTCCATCACACCACCTCACCGGCTTCGATCAGCAGCCGGTGTATCCGTGATCCTTGCACATCCACCATGGCCCTCAAGCGCAGCTCCTGGTCCGGCTCCACCGTTAAGCGACAGTGGTAGTCCAGTCCATCGGCTGGGGGGTGACTGTCGATGCGCCGACCCCATTGCCGGCGACCGTCGATCTCGACCACCAGTTCGTGCCAGGGATTGTGGGCGTCAGCAGCGACCTTCACCTCCAGACTGACATCGATGTCGAAGGTACGTGATCGGCTCAACGCCGCCGGGATGGTCAAGACCGCCACCGATTCGGCAGTTGCCTCAGTGGTCCATTTTTCGGGTGGATGGGGCATGCTCATCACCTATGGCGCTGCGCCCTTAACAGCGCCACGCACATCCGCCAGGACGATAAGGCGACATCGCCGGGGAAGGTCTCGGTGGCATAGCTGAGTTGTGACTCGTACACACCGAGGGTTTGAGGGGCCGAGCGCTCGTTGCGTGTTAGGGTGAAGTTGGTGCACATACCGATGGGCTTGGGGTTATTGCCCCCTCACCGCTTGGTCACCTCATCAAGCGCCTGCTGCCGCTGTTGGCCTTGCTGCATGGCTTGTTCAAGCTGCTGCTGGACGGCCTGCTTGTTGGCTTGGACCTGCTCGACTTCCTGCTTCTTGATCGCCGCACTGGTCGCAGCGGTGCCCACTGCTTCCATGCCACAGCCGGTTAGCAGCGTCAAAGAAGCCACGGTGGCAACAAAGCCTGTCCGTGGCCGGTACAAGGGTTGATGCATGATGAACTCCTGATTGAGCCGCCGGGCTCGTGCCACCATTGCCCATGAAATAAGCAGAGGTGTCGCGAGCCTTGCAGATCAACGCATTGTTTCACTTCTTGGGGGCTTATCCACAGGGTTGCCCACGCTGGGTGGGGATGAATCGTGCCCTAAAGCCAGCTACCGACACAGCATGGACAGCAGCACCAAGCTGGCGAACTTGGCTTATGTGCTTTGCACAGACGATGTGAAAAGTTTTTGGCGAGTGTCCCGCCAGTGACCCACGGACCCCCGAAAATAAAAAAGCACTTAGGCATTTCTGCGCTAAGTGCTTGATTCGGTTGGTGGGTCGTGGGCGACTCGAACGCCCGACCTACGGATTAAAAGTCCGCTGCTCTACCAACTGAGCTAACGACCCAACCTTTA